>ERZ802830.1140-NODE-1140-length-25799-cov-17.1594_pt1 | contig 25799 bp, 16 predicted proteins | sample MGYA00345654_ERZ802830 | MGnify/ENA primary metagenome ERZ802830 (study PRJEB30503, sample SAMEA104212375) | marine metagenome | biome: Westerlies Biome; feature: [SRF] surface water layer (ENVO:00010504) within the epipelagic zone...; material: water...
AACTTTCTCAATACCCGAAACGATAATGCCGTTTCGAGCGTAGATCCAGATTTAGAAATCACATTTAGAACAACACTTTTCTTCGAGCCATCCGCTTTAGGTGTTTTTAAGTACGCTAGTAGATCATTTAAATAAGCACCACTCATATGGTGACCTGCAAATAGAATTTCTGGACCTTTGGCCGTAAAAGCAGGAGTTAACGCATCGATCACAGCTTTAGCCCCTAAATATGACCCACCTATACCACAAACGATAAAGACATCAGCTGAAACGTGTATTTCCTTACCTAGTCGGCTCAATTGCGTTATCAATTCTAAGTTTGGTTTTGCTAATAAATCACGCCAACCCAACCATTCAGACCCAGGCCCAGTTTTTTGACGCACTTCTTCCAACCCTTTTGTCGCAAGCGTATGAGCATGAATGTACTCTTGATCCGTTAAAAATTTCCTTGCTCGACTTATGTCTGCTTTAATCATGATTACCTTAACATTGTTGCTAGTTCGATTAACCCGTAGTCGAGGCCTTTCTTTTTGGCGACCGCTACCCTGAGCGGAGTAATCTTCAATGCGTTATTTACTACACCAACCATCACCTCATTATGCCCTTCCATCAATACATTTATTGCAGAAGCACCCAATCTGCTGGCTAGTACTCGGTCACGAGCAGATGGAGATCCGCCTCGTTGTATGTGCCCTAAAATACAAACACGTAGATCATATTTCGCAAAATCGTCTTTAATTTTCTCAGCTAACTTTAATGCCCCTCCCGTTTCATCACCCTCGGCAACAACGACTAGAGAAGATCGCTTTTGTTCCTTCAGCATATCTTTGAGCTGAGACTTTATGTCACTGATAGACGTAAGCTCCTCTGGAAGCAAAGAAAGTTCTGCCCCAACAGCGATTCCTGTTTCAAGTGCGATAAACCCCGCATCCCTACCCATCACTTCTACCAAAAACATTCGTTCATGGGCATCGGCTGTATCCCGAATCTTATCAATGGCTTCAATAGCCGTGTTTAAAGCGGTATCATAGCCTATGGTTTCGTCGGTACCGATAATATCATTATCAATGGTTGCAGGGATACCAATTACCCGGATATTATGCTCTTTACTAAGTAAGTTAGCTCCAGTAAAGGTTCCATCACCACCTATGACAACGAGTGCATCGATGCCTTTATTTTTCAAATTCACTGCGGCTTGAGTACGCCCTTCTTCGGTTCTAAATTCTTGCGAACGTGCCGATTTGAGAATGGTTCCCCCGCGTTGAATAATATTAGATACTTTTTCAGAATCTAATTCTACAAATTTGTCTTCAATTAACCCTTGGTACCCTCTATAAATACCCCAAACTGTAAGGTTATATCTGTTTGCGCCTCGCGCAACCGCACGTAATGCGGCATTCATTCCAGGGGAATCCCCCCCACTAGTCATAACTGCTATTGTTGATATCTCCGTATCCATCATGATGGTTCTAACTTCTGTTGAGTGATTTATTGAGTGAAAAATCGTAGTACCTCAATAATTTACAGACATTATGCCTACATTTGAGGTATCCAAGTTTACAAAAAATTGTTCACTTTTGGGCTATTCATCTAAAACTTAAAACTAAGATTATTTTACACCTTGGATATTAAGCTATCTGATATCACCAGCAGCATCGAAAACGATTTAATCGAGTTCAGAGCGTTCTTCAAAAAGACCATCAAATCAGATGTGCCGCTGTTGGATATTTTAACGCGATACTTAATAAAACAGAAGGGTAAGGAAGTTCGTCCCATTCTCGTTTTTTTAAGTGCACAATTATTTGGGAGCATAAACCAACGAAGTATGGTAGCTGCAACTATGATTGAGTTACTTCATACAGCCACCTTACTCCATGACGATGTGGTAGATAAAGCACATTCTAGGAGAGGCTTTGTAAGCATCCATAACATTTGGAATAACAAAGCCGCTATACTTTTGGGAGACTTTTTACTATCCAAAGGATTGTTAATTGCACTCGAAAACAACGAATATACCTTATTAGAAGTGCAATCCCGAGCGGTCCAAAAAATGAGCGAAGGCGAATTAAGACAATTAAAGACGGCCGGTTTATTTAACATGACCGAAGAACGTTATTATCAAATTATTGAGGAAAAAACAGCCAGTCTAATCGCTACTTGTTGCAAATGTGGTGCTGTTTCAACCACCGACGACCCAGAAATACATACCAAAATGTATGCTGTTGGTAAACATATTGGGATGGCATTTCAAATAAAGGATGACTTACTAGACTATTCAGAAAACGAAATTGGTAAACCAAAGCGTAATGACATTGTCGAGCGAAAAGTCACCCTACCATTTATTAAGGCGTTGCAACATGCTAACAAATCAGATGCTCGACTTTATAAAAAGCTGATGAAAAAAAGAAGAAAAAGCAGTTCAGAGGTTCAGCAGATTGTTGATTTTGTATCTGTAAACAACGGAATTTCTCATGCCGAAGAAATCATGCTAGAATATGCTACAAAGGCCAAAAACGAATTACGTGACCTAGCTTCCCCTGCCTCCGCTGGTCCACTACTACAACTTATTGATTTCATCACCCACCGTTCTAAGTAACCACTTAGTCTATGAGTGAATCTATTCATATAGAACCAACCCACTTATTTCTGGCAGATGTACACCTTGGTGGTTCAATCTTGATGGGGGAAAACTACGAAAAAGGTCTGTGCTCCTTAATCAACTACGCAGCCCAGAAAAAAATTCAACTATACCTACTGGGTGATGTGTTTGACTATTGGATGGAATTCCCTGCCCAAAAGTCAGAAAAAACACCTTTCAAAAGCATTCAATCTCCCCGTGAGACTACCCTTCCTCCGCTAGGTTCAAGCATTTTAGATACTCTCAAAAAGTACAATCAAGCGTGTGGTCCCGCCTACTATATTTTGGGAAATCATGATTATTGGGATGCCGGATATTTTGCATCGATCGGCTGCAAAGTATTCAATGATGGGTGTACAATCGATTTAGATCGCCAAACAGTGTGTTTATTACATGGAGATGGGCTACCTACAAAAAAAACACGGATTCGCGGAAACCTAATAACCCCACTTAAACGACCAATTTTACACACGATACTTAGGTCCGCCTCGTTTATCACATTGTTCCAGTACTTCTTTGCACCCAATCAGGCATGGTCTATGATGAAAGCCTTTTCCAATTTTAGCAAAAAAAAAGAAAAACCAGCCCTAGCCAATATCGATTCCACATTAAAAAATCTAATTAATTTTTCCGATATTGATTTGGTAATTGCTGGTCATGATCATCTAGCACGGACCGTACATACCAAAGGTGGGAAGTATATAAATACCGGACCATATTACGAAAACAATCTTGTTTTAACCTACTCTAAGCAAGGTTGGGTCCATGCCGAATGGGATGAACGACAGAGTAAATTGGTAGTTAAGGAAAAACCCTCATACTCATTATGAGCCAACAGAACAACATAGATCAAGAACGTTATTTCAGTGACCCAGAGTATCGGAGGCAAATAGCTCAAGAATCTGCTAACCGATCCACATCAGCCAGTGGACTCAAACAAGCACTAATTGTGGTTGGTAGTGCGATAGTTATTGGAATCGTGATCATAAGTACCTACGGATTTTTTTTATTTCAAGGACTCCCTTCTATCGATCAACTTGAAAATCCAGATACTGCTATCGCCAGTGAAGTGAGAAGCCGAGACGGAGTTGTGCTGGATAAATATTTCACTGAAAACAGGACATGGGTTAGATACCAAGACATTTCACCCTACGCTGTTCATGCCCTTATCTCAACAGAAGATCACCGTTTTTATAATCACTGGGGAATGGACATGTTTAGAACCTTAGCCATCCCTATCAATATTTTAAGGGGAAGAGTGGAAGGTGGGTCAACCTTAAGCCAACAATTAGCAAGGAATTTATACAAAGAAATTGGACAGAAATTCTCGGTTAGCAGAAAATTCCGGGAAATGATCACAGCCGTTCAAATTGAAAAGAACTATACCAAGAAAGAAATTATTGAAATGTATTTGAATACCGTCGAATACTCCAATAGTGCATTCGGAATAGAAGCGGCTTCTAGAACTCATTTTAATAAGTCTGCCAAAGAGCTGAATATCTTAGAGGCAGCTACATTGGTAGGTTCGGTAAATGCGGTGTATGCATATAATCCAAGATTATTTTCTGAGCGATCTAAACAGCGCAGAAACATAGTCCTACGCCTGATGAATCGACAAGGGTATATATCCGAATCCGAGCTCAATGAATATAGCGCAATGCCCATTGAGCTAGATTACCAACCCCCTTCCAAATCGGGCCGAGTCAATCGCTATTTTGGAGAATATGTGCGTCAAAAAATTGCCTCATGGGCTCAAGAAAATGGCTATGATTTATTCACAGATGGTTTGGTCATACATACTACCATCGATTCACGATTACAGGCTCACGCAGAAAGAGCTGTTCAGGTGAAACTAGATTCCTTGCAGAATATATTTGAGCGAGAGTGGACAAGCTCAGGAAGCGGGATATATATGGATCGATTATGGGAAAAATATCCCTCCTTTTTGGATAGCTTCCTAGAGGATACCGACGAGTACAAAAATGGATTCCAGACCTACCAAACTACTCTTCGAAAAGCAGTATTAGATAGCCTGAAAATGGATTCCGTTTTTGTTGACTCCGTCTTAAAAACAAGAACCAGATTGGAAGCGAGTTTTGTGGGTATTGACCCTTCCAATGGTAATGTTATGGCTTGGGTTGGAGGGTCAAATTATGGAAATGTTCAATTCGACCATGTCTATCAGGCAAGGAGACAAGCGGGTTCAACCTTTAAACCTTTTGTTTATGCCGTGGCCATTGATAATGGATATAAGCCCTACCACACCTTCTCTAAATACCCCACAAAATACTATGACAGAAATGGGAGCGTATGGGATCCCAAAGATGAAACCGTTGCTACCGGTCCAATCAACATCAGTCTTCGTGAAGCCTTAGCGAGGAGCCTGAATAACATAACGGTTCGTTTGCTCCCTGAAATTGCAGGGGAGCCTGGTACCAATGAATTATGGAAACTAGATCCTGCCGCTAGAAAAATTAAAGCAATGGCCTCTAACCTAGGCATTGATATGTCGAAAACACCCGCTTATCCATCTTTAGCCTTAGGAACTGCAGAAGTTTCTCTTCTCGAGATAACCAGCGCCTACACTACTTTTGCCAATGAGGGGGTTCACATAGATCCAATTGCCATCACCAGAATAGAAGACCGAGAAGGTAATGTGTTGGTAGAATATCATCCAGAATATAAACAGGAAGTTATAAGTCCCGAAACAGCCTACTTGATGGTAGATATGATGCGTGGTGTCATTCGAGGCGGAGATGGATACAATGGTACAGGAGTTAGATTACGCAATGTTTATGGCGTTAGGCAAGACATAGCCGGTAAAACAGGTACCACACAAAATTCAGCAGATAACTGGTTTATAGCGATGACACCTCATTTAGTTATGGGTTCCTGGGTGGGTGGTGAAGACCGTAGAATTCGTTTCCCAACCGACCGAGCCTATTCTATTGGACAAGGGGCCCGTACCGCTTTACCTATTGTTGGAACCTTTATTAATTTTGTTACCGAGGATCCATTAGCCTACTGGAGCTACGATGCTTTTAGCCCACCTGCCGGCTTTATTATGCCTGAGGATCCCAACGAAAATCGCAGTGAAATGGCTGGCGATAACAACAAAGGAACCATTGGGTGGTAAGTATTCTCAGCTAACGAAAATTCTTTATAAAACTCACTCTAATTTAGTTTCATTGTCAAAATTACGCTTTAGCTCTTTATTGTTTTTCTTGTTGATGTATACCCCCTTCGTTAGTGCTCAGGAATCCATACGCTTGGACAGCATTATCATAGAAGGGGGAAGACTTCCCTCCTCTCTTTTTAGTGAAGGCAAACAAATTAGTATTCTGTCTCAACAAGATATTCGAGCAATCCCAGCTAGTTCACTTGATGAATTACTGGCATATGTTACCGGTGTACATGTTACTACTCGAAATAGTTTTGGTGCTCAAGCAGATATTGGAATTCGCGGTAGTACCTATGCGCAAATAGTAGTCCTCATTGACGGACAACGAATGAATGACCCACTCACTGGGCACTTCAACTCCAATTTATCCGTACCAATTCAACAAATTAACCGGATTGAAATCATTAGAGGTCCCGCATCTGCAAGTTATGGTTCCGATGCAATGGGAGGTGTTATTGCCGTTAGTACCAACACGTATGTGAATTATATCCAAATGAGCGCAGTTAGTTCATCTGTAGATAAAACCAATGAAGTGTTGACCAAGGATAATAAAAGAAGCAACAATTCAACTACCTATAGTTCAAATGTTTCATTAAAGATAGGTTCTTATGGTAGTAGCTGGCAATATTTGGACGTTGAAAAAAAGACTCGGCGTTTAATTGTGGGTGGTTATGCTATGAATACGGCTGTTGAAGGAGAGAAAAGAGCCAATCCAAACACTCTTGACATTGGAAGTGCACCAGCCAACTATAGGAGTTTTTATAACCAACAGAGCGCGGGCATTAGTAGCGTGTTTAAATGGACAGATACCTGGACACAATACGTACGAATGGGGTATGATCAACGCGATTTTAACGCGAAGTATTTTTATACCATTAGCCCGTATGACGAATCTGTAGAAGACGTGCAACGACGATGGGTACAGTTTTCAAGTAGGAAGATCTTTTCATCATCCTTTATTGAAGTGGATGGCATGATCCAAGAGACTAAGGATGTATTTGATTTTAACCCCCTCTTTACTCCAAATGAACACACAACCACTCAATCCCAAGCTCACCTAAACTGGGTTGGGAAAAACCGGAATCAAACGCTTAACTATACTGCGGGTATACAGCTACTTCATAAAAAAATAGTCAGTACTGATCGTGGTGACCACACAAACTTAGGCTACGGTCTGTACGGTATCATTCGTAGCAACACGTATTTTAATAATGATTTTTTCCAATCAATTCATACTACTTCCAGTATTCGAGCCGACTATCATGACACCTATAAGCTAAAATGGATCCCTCAATTAACCCTTAATACTATCACTAAGTTAGGGGCATTCCGTAGTTCAGCAGGAAAATCAATACGCGCTGCAGACTTTACTGAACTATATGTTTCTCACAACCTTCCTTCTATATCAAGTGGCAGAAACGTTGGTAACCCCACTCTTGAGGCTGAAGAAAGCTGGTCTATTGATTTCAATTTTAAAAGCAAAGAGTTAGCGAACATACGATATGAAGTTGGAAGCTATTATCGGGTTTCAGAAAAACTTATTGATTACATATACACACCCGCAAATTTAGTGACCCAAAGTGTCACACTTGACCCTAATGGTTATTATTTTTATCCCCAAAATATCAGCGAAGGGAGCACTTTTGGTGTAGAACAATCGGTACATATACGATTAGGCTTAGCTGAGCATTCAGCTCGAACGCATCCATCTAAAACTACTGACCCACTTCTTAGTCAAAGCAAGACTACTCTAGAGCTAATGTTAAGTCATAGCTATATTAAAACGGATATAGATGCGATATCGGTAAGTAAGTACTTATTAGAACATCCTAAACATCAGTGGAATGGCCAAGTTCGCTTGAAAAATGAAACAAACGTACTATTGATAGGTCTTCGCCATTTGGTTCTACCAAGGGACAGCAATGAAAATATGGGCTTTCAAATCGATTCACCACAAACCTGGATAGACGTGAAAGCATCAAAGACTTTACTCTTACCAAATTGGTCAGCCTCTCTCTTTTCTCGAATGGAATGGAGTCTAGAAATGCGTAATTCGCTGGATCGGCGATATCAACAAATCCTTGGTGCCACACTTCCTGGTAGATGGATTGTAACCGGGATTAGATTCTATTAAACTTTCGTCATTTCACTTTGTCCTTTTGAACAGGAGTTGATGTGGCTTTTTTGGCTGGAATAGTAGGGTCTTTTTAGGCAGTCTGATTAGGACGTAACCGCGCGCTTAGAATCAAAGTAGTAACTACTTTATTATAGTATCAGTTCAATACAATTTTAAATAGTAAGCTAGTTAGTAACTACTGATTCAGCTAACAGGGTAAGGTCGTTGGCAGCCATTTCAACCATTCCACCAGAGATCGAAAATAATTGTTCACCTGACTCTGTGCGAACTGCAACAACTCCGGATTGTAAGGTAGAAACTATAGGTGCGTGATTATGTTTAATCTCGAAACTACCTAGCGTACCAGGCATGCGTACTCCAGTCACAATGCCTTCAAATACGGAGCCTTCTGGTGTTAAAATTTTTGCCTTAAAGGTGGACATTACTAAACCTCTGCTGATTCTGCTAGCATTTTTTCACCTTTACTAATCGCTTCTTCAATATTACCAACCATATAGAAGGCACCTTCAGGTAAGTGATCTAACTCTCCCTCAATAATCATCTTAACCCCCTTCACGGTTTCATCGATTTTCACATACTTACCGGGAGCTCCAGTAAATTGTTCAGCCACAAAAAATGGTTGTGATAGGAATCGTTGAACACGTCGAGCGCGGCTTACAACCAATTTATCTTCATCAGATAATTCATCCATACCTAAGATGGCAATAATATCTTGTAGGTCTTTGTAATTTTGGAGTAATATGGTTGTTTTTCGCGCTGTATTGTAATGCTCTTCCCCTACAACTTTGGGATCGATGATTCTAGAAGTTGAATCAAGTGGGTCAACGGCTGGATAAATACCAATTTGTGTTAGCGCTCTAGAAAGAACCGTGGTGGCATCTAAGTGAGTAAATGTTGTTGCAGGTGCCGGATCCGTTAAATCATCAGCGGGGACATACACTGCTTGTACAGAGGTAATTGAACCTTTCTTCGTTGAAGTGATTCGCTCCTGCATGGCACCCATTTCTGTTGCTAGTGTTGGCTGATAACCTACAGCAGAAGGCATACGACCAAGTAGTGCAGATACTTCAGAGCCCGCTTGAGTAAACCGGAAAATATTGTCGATAAACAATAATATATCTCTAGAAACTTCGTCACGGAAATACTCGGCAACCGTCAAGCCTGAAAGGGCAACACGTGCTCGGGCTCCAGGAGGCTCATTCATCTGGCCGAATACTAAGGTTGCTTGAGATTCTTTAAGTTTTTCATGATCAACCTTAGTTAAATCCCATTTTCCATTCTCCATCGACTCTTTGAATTCATCCCCGTAATTGATAACTCCGGATTCAATAAATTCTCTAAGTAAGTCGTTTCCTTCTCGAGTACGCTCTCCCACACCCGCAAACACAGAAAGCCCACCGTGCTGCTTTGCAATGTTGTTAATTAATTCCTGTATAAGTACTGTTTTACCTACACCAGCACCTCCAAATAAACCGATCTTACCCCCTTTCGCGTAAGGACATAATAAATCTACCACTTTAATTCCGGTTTCTAGCATCTCAGTAGAGGTAGCTAGTTGGTCGAAAGCAGGAGCTTCTCGGTGAATAGGATAACTATTTTTGCCTTCAGGTTGCTTGATACCATCAATGGACTCACCAACCACATTAAACAATCGACCTCTGATATCTTCTCCAACTGGCATTGCAATTGCTTTACCAGTATCAATCACTTCTTTACCTCTTACCAGGCCTTCAGTAGAATCCATCGCAATAGTTCGAACTCTATCTTCCCCTAAATGTTGAGCTACTTCTAAGTAAAGAGTAGAACCGTCTGCATTTTCAATTGTTAATGCATTTAATATGGCAGGTGTTTTTGCATTTGAGAAATCCACGTCTACTACTGGGCCAATTACTTGTGCGACTGTTCCTTTGTTCATGAGTAAATAGTGTTAATTTGAAACTTTTTTTGTAGGAATATCCTGAGTCTGAGAACAACAAATATATAGATTTATAAAGATAGAGACTTAAGAATTAATAGGCAACGAAAAGCTAGTCCTTTTTATTTACCCATGTACATAGCTTCTATTGCTAGAATCCCCTTCTGCTTGTAAACAGAAAATAATCCGTTATCGCGTTTAATAGAGCCAACTGCGATAAGTAAATCATAGAGTTTAGGGTAGCAAGTCGATGGGTAAAATGGTAAATTAATAGTCTATCGAAGTAATCGTGTAAGGTCGATATTAGTTTAACGACCCTACATACTAACATTTTCCCAAGAACCTAACCCCTACTCCATTGGATAACTATTTTAATGAACGCAGCGCAAGTGTTGATATACTAATTGGTTTCGATCTGCAAAAAAGCCTTGATTTTTCCCTTTCAGATGAACTAGAACCCAGAGAACGGGCACAAGTTCGCGAATATGTTCAGAACATCTTGCGAAAGCGTAGTTATCTAGATTTTTTGATTGATCACTACGCCACCATCGATGTGACGGAAATGAAAACCGATCTTAAAAACATTCTACGCCTAGGCATCTATGACATGTTGTTTATGGATAGCACACCAGATTACGCAGCCATTAATGAGGCAGTAGAACTGGGAAAAGCTAAGATGGGTTCTAAAACTGGCGATCTCATAAATGCAATACTTCGAAATCTGCAACGAGATATTGAGCAACTCCCAAAACCTCAATTTAAAGACAGAACTAAACTAGTTGCGACTACTTTCTCCCACCCTGAGTGGCTAGTTTCACGGTGGAGTAGCCGTTTTGGTGAGAGAGAAGCTTTTCAATTGATGCAGGCTAATAATACCAGGCCGAGCTTCTATGTCCGTGCAAATACCATGCGTACTACCATTGCCAATTTTGAACTACGCATGGAGAAATTAGGCGTGGAATTTGAAGCTAGCGATTGGCTACCAAATTTTTACAAAGTACAGTCTGTTCAGCCTTTCATTGAGAAAGGCCTATTAAAAAAAGGAATCTGTCAAGTGCAAGATATTGCGGCAGGTTTTGCTCCCTTTATCCTAGATCCTCAACCCAATGAGAAGATTTATGACCTATGTGCGGCGCCCGGCACAAAATCTATCATGATCTCAGATTTAACCGAAGGAGAAAGCGATATTTTAGCGGTGGACATATCGGGTGAGCGTTTGGAAAAATTGGCGGAAAGCGCCCTAAATTTTGGTGCAGAAAACATTAAAATCAGACGTGGAGACATACTTGAGCTTTCTTTACCACTGGCTGATGCCGTTCTTTTAGATGCTCCATGTACCGGCACTGGCGTGTTAAGCAAAAGAGCCGACCTACGATGGCGACGTGATGAAGAAGGGTTGAAAAATGCGGTAGAGCTACAAGCTCAATTACTAGAAGAAGCAGCCAATATGGTAAAAAGAGGCGGGCGTTTGGTCTATTCCACTTGCAGCCTAGAGCCGGAAGAGAATATGGAACAAGTCCAGAAGTTTCTTGAAAACTATCCTACGTTTGAGCTTCAGCCCCTAGAGGATTTTGTACCTGAAGAGGTGTTAACTGAGGATGGCCTAGCCTACCAAACCTATCCCCATAAGCACGACTCTGATGGACACTTTGGAGTACTTTTAATCCGAACTAAATAGGTTAATCATTGTGTCAGATTCCGTAATTCCTGCTCAATATCAACATGAACAGGTTGAAGATAAATGGTACCAATATTGGGAAAGCCATCGATATTTTCACTCTGAAGTAGATACCAAAAAGAAGCCTTTTACGGTGGTCATCCCTCCTCCCAATGTGACAGGTGTGCTTCACATGGGACACATGTTAAATAATACTATTCAAGATGTATTGGTGCGGAAAGCCCGCATGGATGGCTACAATGCATGCTGGGTTCCTGGTACTGATCACGCTTCAATTGCTACAGAGGCAAAAGTAGTTCGAAAACTAAGAGAAGAAGGTATTAAAAAAAGTGACTTAAGTAGAGATGCCTTCATGGAACACGCATGGGAATGGACCCATAAGCATGGCGGAATTATCCTTGAGCAATTAAAGAAATTAGGTGCAAGTTGTGATTGGGACCGAACTCACTTCACAATGGATCCCAAATATTCTGAGAGTGTAATCGATGTATTTATCGATTTGTATAAAAAAGGGAAAATTTATCGTGACGTAAGAATGATAAATTGGGATCCTGCTGCTCTCACTGCTTTAAGTGACGAAGAGGTTATCTATAAAGAAGTTCAGTCACAGCTTTATTACATACGCTATAGGATTTTAGATGAGCAAGAACAGCCAACTAGTGAGTATGTACTCATAGCCACAACTCGCCCTGAAACCTTACTGGGAGATTCAGCCGTTTGTATTCATCCAGAGGATACTCGTTTTAAACATTTGCAAGGCGCCAAAGTACAGGTTCCCATTGTCAACAGAGCCATCTCTATTATTGCTGATGATTATGTAGATCCAGAATTTGGTACGGGTTGTTTAAAAGTCACTCCAGCTCACGACCTTAATGACTATGAGTTAGGCAAAAAGTACGATTTAGATACCATTGACATCATTAACCCGAATGGCAGCCTGAACGAATTAGCTGGCACCTATGAGGGGATGGACCGGTTTGAAGCCCGAAAACAAATCGTAAAAGACTTGGATGAGTTGGGCTTACTCGAAAAAACGGAACAGTATACCAATAAGGTTGGATTTTCTGAACGAACCGATGTGGTCATTGAGCCCCGTCTCTCCCTTCAGTGGTGGGTATCGATGAAAGAGTTGTCTAAGCCAGCTTTGGATAAGGTCATGGATGATACTATTGCATTTCATCCAGCAAAGTTTAAAAACACCTACCGGCATTGGATGGAAAATATAAAGGACTGGTGTATTTCTAGGCAACTTTGGTGGGGGCATCAGATACCGGCTTACTACTATGGTGAAGGGGAACATGATTTTGTGGTAGCAAAATCAGCTGAAGAGGCATTACTTCTAGCTCAGGAAAAAAGTAACAACCCTGAACTTCACCTAGAAGCTTTGACTCAAGATCAGGATGTGCTAGATACTTGGTTCTCATCTTGGTTGTGGCCTATTTCGGTATTCGAAGGTTTTTACGATAAAAAAGAAGTGGATTATTACTATCCAACTCAAGACCTGGTAACCGCTCCTGAAATTATGTTTTTTTGGGTCGCCCGAATGATTATCGCTGGTTACGAATATAGAAATGCACCACCATTTGAGAATGTCTATTTCACCGGGATTGTCCGCGATAAACAAGGTCGAAAGATGAGTAAGAGTTTGGGTAATTCCCCCGATCCACTCGATTTAATTGCTAAATTTGGTGCCGATGGCGTTCGTATGGGTATGCTGTTTGCCACACCAGCTGGTAATGACCTTCCGTTTGATGATGCGTTATGTGCACAAGGGCGTAAATTTTCAAATAAAATCTGGAATGCTTTTCGTTTTCTAACCCTACAAATGGATGACGCTCAGGAATATCATCCTCATTTAGATTTTGATCCAACCAACTTGGTTGATACCTGGATCATGCATCGTCTTAACGAAACTATTAAAGGCGTTGAAACAGATTTCAAGCAATACCGCATAAATGATGCCCTAAAAAAAGTATATGCCTTATTATGGGATGATTTTTGTGATTGGTACATAGAGCTTAATAAATCAACTATCCCCGGTGAATTGCCCGAAAAACATCGAGTAGAATTGGCTTTAGGTATTTTTGAACAACTCATGAAGCTACTCCATCCTTTTATGCCCTTCATTAGTGAGGAAATTTGGCAGTACATACAAAAACGGGATCCACAGCAAGCTCTTTGCATAAGCTCGTGGCCAAGCCCTATAGAATCTAATGGTCAAGGACTTGCTGCTGAATTGTTTGAACAATACAAGTTATTGATCTCCTCTCTCAGAAATATTCGGGCAGAGATGAATATCTCCCCAAAGAAAGAATTACATGTTGGTATTAAAACAGCTGATAGCCAGCAGGCAGAGCAGCTCAAAACCCATTTCTGGATCATTGAAAAACTGGAAAAAGTGACTTTGTTTGGCATATCAACCACGATTAAAAAACCAACTCACTCCACTAGTGTACTTCTAGGAACCGATGAATTATACGTGAACTTAGAAGGCCTTATTGATATTGAAAAAGAAAAAGCAAAGATTACTGACGAAATTGCACGACTAGAAGGCTTCTTGAAAAGTATTCAAGCTAAACTATCCAACACAAATTTTGTGGAAAATGCTCCTAAACAGGTGGTAGATAACGAACGTAAAAAAGAAGCAGATACCCTTCAAAAACTTCAGAGTTTAGCTCATCAATTAACCCAATGGAATGCCTAGCGAATGAAGAGTTTTACCATGTCCTCTTCTTCTCAGGCAAATCAACCTTCCTTTTTGGAAGGATTGAATCCTCAACAAAAAGAGGCGGTTACTCATAGTGATGGTCCCCTTTTAATAGTAGCAGGTGCAGGTTCGGGTAAAACTAGAGTATTAACGTATAGAATCGCTTATCTGCTTCAGCAATTCAAAGCAGCTCCACAAGAAATATTGGCTTTGACCTTTACCAATAAAGCTGCTCGAGAAATGAAGGATCGGATTGTTCAGCTTATTGGAGACCCCGCTCATAGTTTATGGATGGGTACCTTTCACTCTGTTTTTTCCAGAATACTCCGTGTAGAAGCTAAAAAACTCGGTTTTGGTCAAGATTTTACTATTTACGATACCTCGGATGCGGAGACCGTGATAAAGCAAATTCTACAAGAACTCAACTATGACCCAAAGCAAATTAAACCGAGAACTATTCAATACAAGATTAGTGATGCAAAGAATCAACTAATTGATCCAGACACCTATGCCAAAAAATTTATTGGCTCAACGTTGGATGACATTACTTCCAGGGTATACACGATCTATAAAAAAAGACTCAAAGATAGTAATGCAATGGATTTTGATGATTTACTGGTGCTGCCCATTGAACTATTTGAGAGTGATCCTGAATTATTAGAAAAATATCAAAATAGATTTCGTTATATCCTCATAGATGAGTACCAGGATACCAATCATGCGCAATATAAAGTCACTAAATTGTTAGCTGATAAACATCACAATTTATGTGTAGTGGGTGATGATGCACAGAGCATCTACTCATTTCGAGGGGCCGATATTTCTAATATTCTCAATTTCCAACAGGATTATACAGATGCTCATCAGGTTCCCTTAGAACAGAATTATCGCTCTACTAAGTCTATTTTAACCTGCGCTGATTCTATTATAAAGAAGAATGAAAAACAGCTAGATAAAACTCTTTGGACCGAAAAAGAGTACGGAGAACCTATCACTGTTCTAGAGAATTTCGATGAAAGAGATGAAGCCAACCGGGTTGCTCAGTATATCTTAAAACTCCGCCAGCAAGCCTCACTCAATTACAATCAATTCGCCGTACTCTACAGAACTAACTACCAATCTAGGGTTTTTGAAGAGGCTTTTAGGCGGCATAAAATCGATTACCAACTCATCGGTGGTTTATCATTCTATCAACGCAAAGAAATAAAGGATGTACTAGCCTACTTAAAGCTTCTAGTTAATCCATTTGATGAAACGAATCTAATACGCATCATTAACGAACCTTCAAGAGGTATTGGGCAAAAATCAATCAATGATGTACGAAGGGCTGCACGAGATCAAGGGCTCAGAGTCTGGGAGTTACTAGAACAGATCGAGGATACGCAGGTATACCGCCCAGCTAAAGTTCGAATTAGGGAATTTGTCAATATGATGAATGAATTTAGGGAGGCACTCGCAACAAAAAAAGTGAAGCTTCATGAACTCACCCGAGATTTATTAGATAAATCGGGATACATGAAAATGCTTGTAGAAGAACAATCCCATGAAAGCTTGATGCGGCGTGAAAATATATTGGAATTCATCAATGCCATTAGTTATTACGAAAAACAAGGAAATAAAACATCACTAAGTGCCTTTTTACAAGAAATCAGCCTCATTACTGACGGAGATAAATTCGATGAAAACAAACCCGCGGTAACCTTAATGACCGTTCATGGTTCTAAGGGCTTAGAATTTCCTGTTGTTTTTGTTGTGGGACTTGAGGAAAATTTGTTTCCTGTTGGAGCTAAAGAGGGTTTTGACGTAGATATTGAAGAAGAACGCAGATTATTCTATGTAGCAATAACTCGCGCCCAAGAACGACTTTATTTTAGTCATTGCAGTAGCCGCTTTAAATACGGAGAAGAACAACGTCAAATGCGCTCACGATTTTTAGATGAAGTGGATGCCTCCGTTGTTCGAACCGAAACAGGTGCCACACTTCGACAACGTAGTGACCGTTTCATGTCTACAAGAGGTGTTAATTCTAACACAGACAACGATTACGAAGACAGTGATACCATACCCCATGTACCTACAGCGAGCGCTCAGAAGCACAGAAGTAGTCTTGGCACAACCATTGAATATGATTCAGCAGGAAAAAGCCCCTCCTACAAGAGCTATTCATCCTTAGGCAGGATAGATTATGACCTTAATGAGGGTTCAGATCCCTTTGTTGTTGGGGCAGTGGTTGTTCACGACAAATTTGGTACAGGAAAAATCATGAGCCGTAGCGGTAGTGGAACACAGACAAAAGTTGTTGTATTTTTCAAGAATAGAGGTCAGAAAAAATTAATGCTTCAGGCAGCACCCCTTTCGATTATAAACGATTAGCTGTTTGACATACCAAGTGCGAAGTACCAACCATGAAAAGTGGATTGAACATACTAATAGGCCCTAATTCAGACATTAGGCGTTTGAAATTAGCCATCAGGGTTTTTATGGTTATGCTAATGTTTTGCGCACAAACCTATACCCTTCATGCACAGCTACAATCTCAAAATTCAAGTGTTAGAATAGTTGAGATTTATGGCAGTTCCCCGGCAATATTACCCAGCATGGGTGGTTCCGGTGTCAGTTATCTTTCGGGTGTTAGTGGACTTCGGATTAACCCTGCTAATGTTCAATTCAATTCGGAAAAAAAATGGACGGTAAAACTGGGATTGCTTTCGATGGTTCATCCTAACATATCCACCACTACCAATGAGAAAACGGATCTCTCCAGTTGGTTAATGACCTACGAGCCCTATGAACCCGTAACCGCTTCACCGGTCAATTCTCTTCCTCAAAACCAAAGCGAACTCAATCGGTTATTCACGGACTCATCGAAACCCACACATTTTCGATCATCAATCACTCAAGAATTATTGTCGGTGGGATTTCACAATGACCAAGTATCCATAGGACTATATGCGGAATATGTATTTAAGCAATCCTTTCAAGTGAATCGAGGCTGGTACGATAAAGAATATTACCCCAGTCCAAGTGGCTTAAAAAGGTCTCAATGGTTGGCTCATGATGAGATAAACTACCTTGCTGTAGGACTTAATTATAGTGAACGATTAGATATTCTAAGTGATTTCACTCCAGTATCCGATCAATTTAGTCTGGGTTTTAGTCCTAGGGTTATTTTGGCAGGCTCTCGTTCAATGAGTCGCTCCGAGTCCGCTTACTTTAGTGGGAATAACGAACTCATTGAATCCTTCATAATTGAAACCGCTGGACTCTATTCCGATTATTTAAACAGCCTACACCAAGGAAATTCGCCTTCCACCATCCCGATACCCGATATCGATCATCGGTACGCTGCTTCATTAAATGATTTCAAGGATGGCCTAGGTTTTGGTATGGATATTGGTCTTCGATATACTCGAAATCTGTCCAACGAACTAAGCTTGGTTTCAAAAGAGAATACTAAGGTAGCACGATCGATCAGTGTTGCTTTTTCAGTAAGTGATATCGGTTATATAGAGTATGCTGAAGGATTGAGTATAGAGCCCTATATCCGGTCTGAATCTCAATCGGAACCCCTTAATATGGACGCAGCTGTTGAACAAAACTTAGCTTTCTATGAGGGAAGTCCAGAGCAATATTTTTATTTTTTGGAGACCAATGGACAACTAGAAAACCTGCTAACCGAACCATTGACTCGCACAAAAACCACCGTTTTACTACCTACACAAGCCCAACTAGGTGTACATTTACTATGGAATAGATGGTCGGTTCAGGCAGATATTCAACACGCTTTTTTTAGTACATTTTCGAGTGTACCAAGTTGGATCTATAGCGCTGGAGCTAGTTTGCAACCCTTAAAAGGTATCGTCTTTTCCGGCGGTTATACCCAGTCTACCATTTGGGGAGATGATTTTTCCCTAGGCCTTCGTTTGGCCGGCTCAATGGTGGAGCTAGAACTGAGTGGTCGGTGGCCGGTTTCCAATAATAATGGGAAAATGTTGCCTAGCTCTGTCGGTTTTAGTGGCATAAACTTTCGCTTCTAGTTTACGACGACTTCATTCCCTCCTGGTTCATTGTTCTGGTTCATTCTTCTGATTAACGAAACAGGGATTAAATCCGAACACAAACATTGAGTGACAAATTGACAAACACCACTCGAATATGATATCGAATACTGCCAGGTGAAAAAATATCTGCCCTTTTGTTACCTCCTTTTATTATGGCTTATTTATTGCTTTATCAAAAAACAGTTATGTTTCTATAAACCAAAAAAGAATTTATTTTGATTAATTTTTTTGACGATACAGACGAGAATATGGAAGATTTTGAGCAGGCTATTCCCCTAATGTCTGAAGAAGAAGAGCGCGCACTCACCGAATCTGAGGTTCCTGAAAGCCTGCCCATCTTACCACTTAAAAACACCGTTTTATTTCCTGGTGTGGTAGTCCCAATTACGGTAGGTCGAGATCGCTCTCTACGTCTGGTAAAAGATGCTTATGCGGCTGATAAAATTATTGGAGTCGTGACCCAGAAGGATATGAACATTGAAGAACCTGGGTATGAAGATCTTCACCGAATAGGTACGGTAGCTCAGATTTTAAAACTCATAAAAATGCCTGATGGCACACGTAGTATCGTAATACAGGGTAAATCGCTCTTTCAAATAGAAGAATTCACTGAGGAACAACCCTACTTTAAAGCAACAACCGTCTCCTATCCAAAGCAAATGGATATTGAGGGGGTTGAATTAGATGCCTCCGTGCGTAACATCAAAGAAACGGCAGCGAATATCATCAACAAGTCTCCTAATATACCATCCGAGGCTGCCGTGGCGGTTAACAATATAAATAGCCCGGTTTTTCTACTAAATTTCATTGCATCTAACTTGAACGTGGACTTGACAGAAAAACAGCGTTTGCTTGAACAGCAAGAATTTTCGGCCAATCTTCGGGATATAATGAGCTTTTTAGAGCAGGAACTTCAAGTTTTAGATGTAAGTGAACGAATAAGAAGTAAAGTTAAATCTGACATTGATGATCAGCAAAGAGAATTCTTTTTACGGCAACAGATGAAAGCTATTCAAGAAGAACTAGGTGAAGATGCTGAACAGCAGGATATCCAAAAATTAAAAAATAAGCTGGAAGAAAAAACCTTACCAGACTACGCTCGTGAAGTAGCAGAAAAAGAGCTACAACGCCTCGAAATGACACCTAATGCCTCTCCTAATTATGGCATTATTCATTCCTATGTAGAATGGATTTTAGATTTACCATGGAACGAATATTCAGAAGATAAACTAGATTTAGCTTATGCTAAATCTATACTAGACGAAGACCATTATGGGCTTGAAAAGGTAAAAAAGCGCATTATTGAATATTTGGCAGTACTCAAACTCAAGGATGATATGAAAGCCCCGATTCTTTGCTTTTATGGCCCTCCTGGTGTTGGTAAAACGTCACTTGGTAAATCCATCGCTCGTGCCTTAGACAGAGAATTTGAGCGCTTTAGCTTAGGGGGTATCCGAGACGAGGCCGAAATACGGGGGCATCGCCGAACATACATCGGGGCACTACCTGGTAGAATTTTGCGCGCAATGAAAAAAGCTGGCAAGGGAAATCCGGTCATTATGCTAGACGAAATTGATAAAGTTGGGGCTGACTATAGAGGCGATCCTACCTCAGCTCTTTTGGAGGTATTAGATCCAGAGCAAAACGATACCTTCAGTGATAATTATCTAGAACTTGAATATGACTTATCTAAGGTATTATTTATTGCAACTGCTAATAGCCTAGATACCATTCCTGCTCCACTTAGAGACCGTATGGAGATTATTCCAATTAGTGGGTATACGCAAGAAGAGAAAACACAAATAGCCAAGAATTATCTTCTCCCAAAACAGATTTCAGAAAATGGACTGAAAAAAAATCAATTAACTGTAGACGATACTGGTTTAGCAAAAATAATTGAGGAATACACTCGGGAGTCAGGTGTTCGAAATTTAGATCGTGAGATAGCATCCGTTTGCAGGGGCATTGCGGCTAAAGTAGCACTAGATGAAATTAGCGAGGCTACCATTGAAGCCACCGATATTGAAGAGCTATTAGGTAAGCCTAAATTTCAAAAAGACACGGCCGAACGCACCCAGGTTCCTGGTGTGGCAACGGGTTTAGCCTGGACACCGGTTGGTGGTGATATTTTATTTATCGAAGCAAGCGTGAGCCCTGGAAGTGGAAAATTACATATTACCGGTCAACTGGGTGATGTGATGAAAGAGTCTGCTCAACTTGCACTCTCCTACCTAAAAGCGCATTCTAAGGATCTTGGTATCACTGAAAACGCCTTCACTCAATGGGATATACATTTACATGTTCCTGCAGGTGCTACACCCAAAGATGGCCCGTCAGCAGGGGTATCCATTATGAGTGCTTTAGCATCCATATACACTCAGCGAAAGGTCAAAGGGGATATCGCCTTAACGGGTGAAATAACCCTTAGAGGTTTGGTACTTCCTGTTGGTGGCATAAAAGAAAAAGTGCTAGCTGCAAAACGTGCTGGAATTCATGAAGTAGTGCTACCTAGTAAAAATGAAAAAGATGTAGCAGAGATTGAACAGGAAGTCATTGGAGATCTAACTATTTCGTATGTTGAACAGATGAATCAAGTTCTACCAAAATTATTGGAAGATACCCCAATTAATGATCCCTATGAATTCTTCAAACGACCCGAGATTGCAAAGAATAATCCCTAATCACACTCTAATAACTAGTGCATGCCATTAAACCCTCCTGCTAAATATGACGGGATTCATACCGCTCGAGTGATACAGTCTACTGGGAGCTGGTATGACATTCAAGGGGATGATGGTATCATTCACGCGGCAAGGCTACCAGGAAAATTTCGGCAAACTCATTCAGGCCAAACGAACCCGATTGCTGTTGGTGATTATGTTCACTATACCATTAATGAGGATAAATCGGCTCAAATAACGAATATATTAGAGCGTACTAACTATGTAACCCGAAAGGCAACTCATGGCAGGCGTGGTCAACAAATATTAGTGTCTAACATTGACTATGCTATTTTGGTTAGTTCTATAAAACAGCCCAGTTATAAAACTGGTTTCATTGATCGTTTTTTGGTCAGTTGTGAAGCTTATCAGGTAACCCCAATATTGTTTTTTAATAAAATGGATCTAGCTGATGATGCCGATTTGAATGAACTAGCCCATACTTCGACTTTGTATGAGGACTTAGGCTATCATGTGTTGCATGGAAGTATTCTTGCACCAAAAAGTATTGATGAGCTAAAAACGTTTATAAAGGATAAAACAAGTGTCTTTATAGGTCCATCCGGAGTCGGTAAAACGAGTTTATTGAATGCAATAGATGTTCGTTTAGACGAAAGAACCGCCGAAATTTCTAGCTATTCAAACAAAGGTAAACATACCACTACTTTTGCCAAGTTAGTACCCTTACCCTTTGGTGGATTTTTAGCGGATACACCAGGTATTAGAGAGTTTGGACTGTATAATATAGAAGATTGGGAGATATCGTTATATTTTCCTGAAATGTTATTGCCAAGGGAATCATGTAAATTTAATACCTGTACTCACATACATGAACCCTCCTGCGGAGTGCTAGAAGCAGTTGATCGGGGCCAAATTGAACCATCGCGCTATTTATCTTATATGAATATGATTGAATCCTCTAGCATTTAGAAGGTACTGACAAGACAAAATTTCTATTCAGTTTTTTCTTTCACTATATTAGTTTCAGTTTAAAAACTTGGTCATAGAATATTTGCCGAATACCTACTCAGGTGGGAATCTAAACCAATTAACTATGGATTTTCAGGCTATACAGCTCATGCCAAAAGCGATTGATTTCAACTACCTTAACAAAAAGAATATTTACTTATGAAAAAACTTCTCTTTAGCATACTACTAGTTACGTCCTTTTTAGCTCCTATTGAAGAATCTCATGGACAGTTAAAAGAAATTGAGAAATTCCTAGATGCAGGCGGTGATAATGTTGATGCGCTCACTAAAGCTTATTTAAGCCCCTTACCAAATGGAATTATTTCCGGACTAAACTCAGGATGGACTACTAAAGCGAAACCTACTAAATCTCTTGGTTTTAGCCTTCAATTACGTGCTTCAGTTGCTACCGTTCCTTCCGTTGAACAAATGTTTGATGCTAGCTCTATTGGACTAGAAGGGATTAGCGTTAGCCCAGGTACATCAAGCACTATAGCTGGAGAAAATATAAGAGGTCAGATACTCACTTTACCAGACAATTCTACTTTAACGTTACCTTCTGGCACAAATTTACCCTACGTACCTACGCCAATGGTTCAGGCTAATCTTGGGTTATTTTTAGGCACAGACGTTACCGTTCGTTATGTGCCAGAAATTGATTTGCAAGAGCTTGGGCCAATTGATGGATTTCAAGATTTTGGGTCGATTGACTTATTTGGGGTTGGTGTAAAACACGATATAAATCAATGGATTCCCGGTGGTAAGTTACTCCCAATAGATTTGACGATCATGGCTGCTTATACTCAATTTAATATGGCCGTTGATCTTGAATTTAATAGAGGTGCTCAGGGGCAACGGGTCGAAAGCTCAACCGAAGCAATTGTAACTAATTTTTTAGTAGGCAAGACGTTACCATTTATATCAGCATATGCTGGAGTCGGCTACCAGTCGGGTACTTTTGAGCTTAATATGCTGGGGGATTATGTAATTGGATCTGGAGTTTCTCAAACCACCTTAACTGATCCAGTATCATATTCTCAGAATTATGATGGTGGTATTCACTTGCTGGCTGGTGCACAAATTAAACTAGCTATTTTACGTATATTTGCAGAAGTGACCACAGCAGAGTATACCACCTTTAACGGGGGCATTGGTATAGGTCTAAGAAACTAGGCTAAGCAACTGTTTCTTTTTCTAAAGCAGGATTAAGTACAGTCTCATCTTTCTCAACTAATCCGTCACGCAGACGAACGATTCGACGAGCATATTCAGCAATCTCATTTTCATGGGTTACTAGGATAATTGTGTTTCCTGCTCTATATAATTCCTCGAAGAGCAGCATGATTTCGTCACCAGTCTTTGTATCTAGATTTCCCGTAGGTTCATCGGCTAGTAGGATAGATGGTGAATTTACTAGTGCTCGAGCTATAGCCACACGTTGACGCTGACCCCCAGAGAGTTCATTTGGTTTATGGTCAACTCTGTCACCTAAACCTACCTTATCTAACACATCTAAAGCTCTTTTTTTACGATCTGAAGCTTTTATACCTGAGTAAATTAGTGGGAGTTCCACATTAGCCAAGCAACTAGTTCTAGGAAGCAAATTAAAAGTCTGAAATACAAATCCAATCTCACGGTTCCTGACCTCAGCTAAATCAGAATCGTTCATCTGGCTAACCCGATTTCCATTCAGAATATACTCACCCGAGCTAGGGGTGTCTAAACAGCCAATCATATTCATTAAAGTAGACTTACCAGAACCTGAAGGTCCCATAATAGCCATGTATTCATTACGTTTCACCTCTAAGCTTACTCCAGAGAGTGCACGAACTTCGGTTTCACCCATCTGATAAACGCGAGTTAGATTTTCAATCTGTATTACAGCATCTCTCTCAGAATCATTCATCGCTGTCACCCTCTTTAGCTATCATAATTTTATCATTATTCTTCAAGGTTCTTGAGAGGATTCTGTAACTACCAACAACAATTTCTTGACCTACATCCAAACCTTGTGATATTTGAATGTTAGCATTATCACTAATACCAGTTTCAACCTCTTTTCGTACCGCCACACCATCTTCTATTACAAAAACTACTTTCCTGATATCTTGTTCTTGTACTTTTAATGATGCTGGAGATAGATCTGATTCATTCGATTCCCCTTCAGTAGATTCAATTGTATTTGATTCCGTGGCCTTATCTAGAGAAAAATCTCGCACGGTTACAGCCTGAATAGGTACTGATACTACATCTTTGGCTGTATCTGTTTCAATATCTACACTTGCTGACATTCCAGGTTTAAAATTTGGAGCTGGAAGCAATTCAGTGACTTCTTCAGCAATGACAGCTTTAAGCTGACCACCACCCTGTCCCAGGTTGTGAGGAGTTACAATTCGAACTTTAACTTTATAATTAGTTATCTGTTCATTAGTTCCCGCACCCGAAACCCTTGCAGAATTAGCAATCTCAGTTACTACTCCATTAAAAAGTCGATTAGGATATGCATCTACCTCAATACGTGCCGTATCGCTTAAGCTGACATTCACAATATCATTTTCATTCACATCTACTTCTACTTCCATTCGATCCAATAATGAAACTCTCATCATCTCGGTTCCCGCCATTTGAGCATTTCCTAAAACTCGCTCACCAGCTTCCACTGTTAAACCGGTAACGGTTCCATTCTGTGGTGCTCTAATAACGGTTTGTTCTAATTCTTCTTGAGCCTGTCGTAACTGTGCTTGAGCACTTTCTATTTGATATTCTGAGGCCTTTAAACTGGCCTTTTGAGATTCCCAATTTGAAGTAGATTGGATAAATTGTAGTTCTGAGATTAACTCTTTATCAAATAATTCTTTGTCTCTTATATATGTTGCTTCTGCTTGAATAAGTGCTGCTCGGGTTTGCTCCATTCGTGCTTTTTGTGTCAATAGGGCAGCATTTAAATTGTCAATTCTGGCTTGATAAATGTCCGGTTTTATTCGCACCAACAAATCACCCTCACGAACAAAATCACCTTCTTGTACAGCTAATTCTATTATTTCACCGGATACATCGGGTCTTATTATTACCTCTACTTCTGGCTGAATATTACCGGACGCCGATACCTTTTGAGTAATGGTAGCATACTTAGTATAGGTGGTTTCCACCTCAATTTCGGAGTTAGACTCCCCAATTAACCCAAATTGTTTTAAGGCAAAAATTAGAACCATTATACTCACTAATAAAACAGAAGTATAAATGAGCGATTTATTGGAGGATTTGTTCGATTTAGTTGACATTTATTTGGTTAGATTTTTGAATTATGACTTTAAAAAATATTATCACCTTTTAATTTTCCCAAATAGAAATCCAAAAGCTTTTCTTGGAAAATAAGATTGTATAAAGCCTGAGTGTAACTAGATTGAGCACTCACAAATGCTGATTGAGCCTGAGTAAGCTCAATAAGTGTACTCGCACCCAGATTATAACGCTCTTGTTGGGTTTGAAAAGCTCTCTCGGATGCAATTAGGGATTTTTCCGATGCGTCTAACTGCTTAACATATGAACTGTAGTCGTTGTAAGCCTGGGAAACTTCCTGAATCACCTGCATCTTAGAATTGTCTAAATTTAATTCAGCATTTTTTAACTGAACCTCTGCTGACTGGATAGAATATATTCTGTTCCAATTATTGAATAATGGCAAACTGAATGATAAACCTAAAGAACGGTTAACCTGTTGATCAAAAAATTGATCGGAAAAACTAACCTCATTCCCACCAATAGAGTATTGATCTGAATATCGGGAAGAAAC
>ERZ802830.1144-NODE-1144-length-25704-cov-8.37538_pt1 | contig 25704 bp, 22 predicted proteins | sample MGYA00345654_ERZ802830 | MGnify/ENA primary metagenome ERZ802830 (study PRJEB30503, sample SAMEA104212375) | marine metagenome | biome: Westerlies Biome; feature: [SRF] surface water layer (ENVO:00010504) within the epipelagic zone...; material: water...
ATAAGTTGCCAATATCTTCTGATACATTAAATCTAAATAGCTTTATAAAACAGGATAAACTTTATTTAAGTGATAATGGAACCTATCTGTCTTTTAAAGATACATTTGAATTATATGAATTTGGTAAGGATATTTTTGACCAAAGTATTCAATTAGACTTTGTAGACAGCATTAAAATTCCTAGTATACTTTCTGGAATCCAATTTTCTCCTGGTTTTCAAATACCTTATCAGTTTACAGAAAGTCATTTTTTTGATTTCAATTCTATCCAACTAAAAGAATTACAATTTGATTCTTTGATTTTTGATTATACTGTGGAAAGTAATATTAGCGGAAAAATAGATATCAACTTATCTATATTAGATGCTTATAATACAATTGGGAATAATTTTAACGCACTTATATCAACTCCACTTTCTCAGGGAGTTTCTACGGGGAAATTAAACTTGAATGATTTTAAATTTGATTTAACTAAAAATGGAACTGCATTTAACCATATTTCAACCCTATTTACAATTGGAGTTTCATCCGATAACATCCAAGATTTAGTATTTCAAAACAACGATTATATAGTAATAAAATTTGAAATATCTTCCATAAAAATTGCTTCTGCACTAGGTTATTTAGGTAGTGAAAATATTGTAGATACTACTAAAATTAAAATTCCATTCATGGAAAATCTAAAATCAAAAAACTTTGAAATAAATGCCTCTGAATTTGAACTTATAATTAAAAATGGGATTGGTATTGATGCTCAGTTAAAATTAAATAAAATTGAATTTGAAAAAGAGAACCAAATTCAAACTTTAGACCACCTATCAATAAATCAAAATATCAATATTAATAGAGCATTAGATTTAGGACACGATTTTCAATATAGTGTGATGAATATAAATTTCAATAATAGCAACTCAAATCTTCACCAGTTAATATCTATGTTTCCAGAACAAATAAATATCGAGTACCAACTACTTACAAACCCACTAGGAAACCAATCTGGATACAATGACTTTATTTACCATCAGCACCCACTTTCTTTAGATCTTTCAGTAGATATTCCATTAAAACAGAACCTAGATTCTATTTTATTTTTAGATACTATAAGTTTTGAGTTACCAAAAAATATAAATGTTAATGATGCGTTAATAAAATTGGATTTCACCAATGAATTTCCTTGGAAATGTTGTGCCAATTTAAAACTTATGTCAGGAGAAATTCTAAACTCATCCCCTATTTGCATCAATCCTTGTCAGGTTGATAATTTAGGGAATTTCATTCAAGCAACCAACTCAATAAATGAACTGGATTTGGAGAATAACTTACTAATTGAACTTCAAAATGACAATAGGATAATATTAGAACTAGTTATTTCTAGTCCTGACTCTACAAATTATTTTCCAATTCTTGGAAATCATAACCTCTATTATAGTGTAAACTTGGATGTAAATTCAAAAATTAACTTGAATTGAAATATTTAACCATTTTATTTTTAATAATCGCCCAGATTAAATGCTACTCATTAAAAAAGGATTCAATTTCCAAAAAAACAACTAAAGTTGAAGTAATTAGTTCTTTCTATGGTTCTGTTGGCTCCACCCATTTACCAGTGAATTTTTTCAATAAAATATACTTTGGCGGATTTATTGATGAAAGTGAAAAAGGAAATTCTTATTCCATTGCTAAAACTCAAAGATCAGGTTTTGAAACTGACATGAACTTTGAAGTAAATATATACCAAGAAAATAGTGAACTAAATGGATGGTATTTTTCTTTACAAAATAAAATAAGTGCAGCAGGAAAATACCAACAAGGTTTATACGATTTAATTTTTAGAGGAAATGAAGACTTAAATCAACAAATTTCTTTAGGAAATACTAAGTTTCATTTTAGAAATCACCAACTAATTAATTTTGGGAAGTTTTATAAAAATTTCTCTTTTGGGTTTGCGATTGGTAATATTCTTCAAGAATACAACGGTATTTTTGGAGAAAAAGATTTAATTAATTTCAACAATAACTACAATTGGAATGTAGTTGTAAATCCAAATATTTCTTTTGTTAGAAACAACAATAATGCTTTAAAAAAAAATGGAAATAGTCTTGGATTAAATTTCAAAATAAAAGATGCTTTTAAGACCACTAATTTAGAATACGAAATAGAGATAAAAAATTTAGGAGTAATGCTTCTTCACAGTAATATTGAAACTATTAATTACGATACATCTTTTACTTATTCTGGGTTATCATTTGATCAAATAACAAATATCAACAATTTGAGTAGTGAAATATCAACACCATTTCAACCATACTTTTCTAATAATAAAATTATCTCTACTACTCCATTTGAAGTTAAATTCAATATTGTAAAATCAATAAATAATTTAGAACTATTTGCAGGAGCTTTTTATAGAAACAATTCACAATATTTACCTAAATCCTACTTTGGATTTAATTATAGAAATGAAAAGAAATTAAATTATGGATCTAATTTAAGTTACGGAGGATACAATAAGTTTCAGTGGGGAATAAATACCTCCTACCATACTGAAAAAATAAATGCTCAAATCATTCTTCAAAATTGTATAGGGTTAATACCTTCTTTTGGGAGATCTTTAGGAATAGTTTTAAATTTGAATTGGAAAATTAGATGAAAAAAAATATTTCAATATTCTTTTTAATGCTTTGCTTTTTTAATGGAAATAGTCAAAGCACCTTCTTTCAATCTTATGGAGGAAATGGAAATGACTATGGAGAAAATATAATTTCTTGTGCGGACAGCGGATTTGCAGCAATTGGAGCCACAGAAAGTTATGGCAATGGGTTAACTGATTTATATATAATAAAAACAAACAATATTGGAGAAGTAATGTGGCACAAGACATTTGGTGGGCCAAATATTGATTATGGCAAAAGTATTGTTGAAACTGCTGACTCGGGTTTTATTGCATGTGGATACTCCAATAGTCAAAATTTAAATTACGATGTTTTTATTGTTAAGATGGATAAAAATGGATCTTTAGAATGGTCTAAAAGATATGGAGGAAATGATTGGGATTTTGGGAATAAAATAATTAAATCTACAGTCGATCCTAATCATTATTATGTGGTTGGGCAGACCTTCAACTATGGAACTATAAATGGAGATGGGTTTGTTCTGAAAATTAATTCACTTGGAGATTCTCTATGGATGAAAACATATGGTGGTAATTTAGAAGACAAGTTAGAAGATATTGTCCAATCTGAAGAAGGTAAATTGTTTTGTATTGGAAGTAGTTACAACGATAATCTTGAACCTACCTTATGGATAACTAGTTGCAAAGAAAATGGAGATACTTTATGGAATTTTTACAGTGACAGTATTTCAAGTAATGGAACATCAATCACCAAAATAAACAATCAAATTATTTTTTGTGGAAGTATCAAGCCAATACAACCAACCAATATTATTCCAAGAACATATTATTTAGTAGGTGGGATTGATACTGCAGGAAATCAACTTTTTTATGCAAATTTTAATTACTATACAGAAAATGAACAATCCTGTGTAGAAGTAATTAAGAAACCTAGTTCCAACAACTATTATCTAATCTCAAATATTCACCAATTTTCAAATAATAAAATTTTTTATGCAGAACTAAATAACCAATGGATTCAAATAGGAACATCCAATATTAATGGAAATATAAATGATATTGTAAATGGTTTAGATACTCTCCAGTATAGCAATGGGTTTGTAGCTATAGGCAATACTCAACAAACCAATAATGGAGTTACAGATATATTTATATCCAAAACCAATAACGGATTATGGGACAGTAATTATGACAACAATCTCTTACTAAGCAATAGTGAAATTAATTTTAATAGGACAGAAATTTATCCAAACCCTACCAAAGATTTTATAGAATTTAAAAATATTAAAACTGGAAGTAAAATTTCAATATATAGTTTAAGTGGGGAATTAGTTGAAAAATATATTTACAACAGTTACAAACACAATTTGGGAAATATTAAAACTGGAATTTATTTACTAGAAGTACAACAAAGTTTAAAGAAGGAATACTTCAAGATTATCAAACTTTGAACATCGCAAGAAAGTAATATTCTTTGTTTCTATGAAAGAGATCATTGAATTTATATTTTGATAGGGGAGAAGATTCTCCTATAAATCCTTTTAAAGTAAAAAGAGAATATTTAGAATTTTCAAAAAAATCAAAAATATCTTCTGAACTTGTATTGTAGTAATCAGAGGCTCCTAGCCCATGCTCAAATATAATGACAGGATGAAATATTTCTATTACTTTTTCTGCCCCTTTTAATACACCAAACTCTCCACCTTCAACATCTATTTTTATTAAGTCAACTCTTTTCTCGTTAAGTAGCTCATCGTCCAAAGTAGTGGTCTTAATTTTAATCTTACTTATCTTTTCTTCTTTCGGGTAAGATCTTTTTTTAATTCCACTATATGCAGGATTGGAAACAACATGATGAAAATCAGAATTTCCAGAATTATCAGAAATGGCAAAGTTTTTGACCACACATTTATCTTTGTATTTTACTTTTAATTCATCGTATAAATATGGAATAGGTTCGTAAGCAAAATGACTGCCCGTAGGGGATAGCTTTAATGCTTGATCCATTACTTCACCCTTGTGACAACCAACATCTATAAAAGTTGATTCATTTTCCAAAACAATTTTCATTATTTTAAATGTCTGTAAATCATAACGCATATTATGAGTAAAAGGAAAATTTTTTTTAATTGTGTTTTTAATGAAATTTAAAACCATTTAATAAATAAATTTAAAATTATTCAAGAATAGTAAGTTCAGTTCTTCTATTCTTGGCTTTGTTGGTAAAAGAATTATTTTCTTCAATAGGTTTGGTTTCTCCATAACCTTTAAACGAAAGTCGATCTTTATCAATATTATTTTCTATCAACCAATTCACAACAGATTTTGCTCTATTAATAGATAATTCAAAGTTAAAATCATCGTCTCCATCACTATCGGTATGACCGCTTATTTGAATTTTCAAATGTGGATTAAATTTTAGTAATTTTAAAACTTTATTAAGTTCAACAAAAGAAGATTTTTTAAGGCTGAACTTATTCTTTTCAAAGAAAATATTTTCTAATACAAAGGTTCCTGGTTTTACTTTTTCCAATTCAATTATTAAAAACCCATCTTTTGAAAGACTTAAATTATCTCTATAAATATTTCTAGAATAAAACATATATCCTTCTTTTTCAGCATGTAAGGCAAAATCTATGCTTTTTGGTACAGTTATTAAAAATTCACCATTTCCAGGTTTGGATTGCATTTGAGATATCACATTCTCTTTTTCAAGGTCTGACAATTGAAAAGATGCTGTCAAAGGTAATTTGGTTTCTGCATCAATAATTCTCCCTTTTAAATATGTAATTGGTTGTGGCTTAAATTTATCACTTAAAATAAAACTATATAAATCTAAATCTCCAAACCCTCCTTCTCTGTCTGAAGAGAAATAACCTAAATCACCCTTTGGAGATATTAATATAGAATTTTCATTTAAAAAAGTGTTTACAGGAAAACCCAAATTTATTGGCTTAGACCATGAATCGTCCTCCAATTTTCTTGACATATAAATATCTAATCCTCCCATACCAGGGTGTCCATTACTAGCAAAATATAGAGTCTTTCCATCGGGATGAATCTGAACAGATTCTTCTCTGTATGGTGTGTTTATTTTAGAAGATAATTTTCTAGGGGTTGACCATTGGCCATTTTCTAAAATTTCAGTTACATATATATCTTGATTATTGGGGTTTCTTCTTTGCCGATCGTAATTCATACCTCTTATAAAATAAAGTGTCTTTCCATCTGATGCAAAAGATGGTTGTGTTTCCCAATGTTTAGAATTAATTTTTGGCCCTAGATTAACTGGTTTCGTCCAATTTGTACCATTATTTTGACTATAAAATAAATCACAACTTCCATAGCCTATTCTATCTCCACCATATTGATAATCTCCCTTTGCACCTGTTTCACAACCAACAAAAATTATATACTGACCATCAGAACTAAAAGTTGGAGCACCCTCGTTATACTCACTATTTATAGCATTGCTCACCAAATAACTTTTAGACCAATTATTATTTGAATTCCTTTTAGTAACAAAAATGTCTTCTTGTTTCCCACCAGGTGCTGAGATATCATTTACTCTTCTAGTAAACATCAAAGTAGAATCATCAGCAGTTATTGAAGGAAAATATTCAGGTAGTTCGGTATTTATTGAATCACCTAAATTTATTGGATTAAAAACTGTTGGATTTTTAATAGCTTCAATAGCAAATTGACAATTTTCAATCATTTTATTAATTCTTCCAGTATACCTCTCGTCAGATAATGGGGAATTCTGGTATCTTAAAGCATTTTCAAGACATTTTTCATAATTGCCTACAGCCATGTGCATTCCAGCTAAGTAAAAATATTCGATAAGAGGAATTTTAGGATTAACGGTCATCATTTTTTCTTTATAAAAAATCGCACTATTAATATCTCCTTTATTTACTTTAACTTGTGACAATAGCAAATATGCTTCTGAAAATGTTGAATCCTTTAATAAGGATTTTAGAAGATATTCTTCTGCACCGCTGAGGTTTCCTTTTCCATTTAAGGGACTAATATCTCTATAACATACTATCGCTTTTTCGTAAAGCTTAATTGCTTTCTTATTGTAAGAAGAATAAAGTGCACTTTGACCAGAATAGGATATAAATAAAAAAAAGGAAATAATAAGTAATAATAATCTATTCATAAATTATGAAATATTTAAATATTTATGAGACTGAATAGATAATCTCCAACTAGGATTTTTCTCTAAAAATGCAAGGATAAAAGGGAGGTTCTTATCTTTTTTTGACCATTCTGGTTGAATATACAAATTGCAATTTTTATTTGTTATTTTTTTTTCATGTTCTAGAGCCTAGTTCAAATCACTTTTTTGAAAAATAATTACTTTAAGTTCATCTGCTTCTTGGTAGATTTGAGGAACTGGATCTTTAAATTTCTTGGGGCTAAAACAAACCCAGTCTATATTATTGGGCAGTGGGTTGGTTCCTGCTGTTTCTATAGCAGTATAAAAGTTTTTTTCTTTGAGTTTATCTACCAAACCATTAATATTGTGTAGGGTTGGTTCTCCACCAGTTATAACAGCAAATTTTGATTTATAATTTAGAGCTTGTCTTACAATACTCTCCTCTGAAATACTTGGGTGTAAATTCGAATCCCAGCTTTCTTTTACATCACACCAAAAACAACCTACATCACACCCTGCCAAACGAATAAAAGTAGCTGGTTTTCCTGTGTGAAAACCTTCTCCTTGTAAAGTGTTAAACAATTCCATTAAAGGAAGTTTCTGAGCTTTATTTTCCATCTTCAACTTTCTCACCTTTATTCTTTTGTTTTGATTTCTTTGCTTTTTTTCTTTTTAATTTTCTTTTTCCATTTCTAGATTGACTGGCCTCAATAGATGACTTATTTTTTAGCATCTCGTTAAATTTAACTTCTTCTTCATGGTCTTTAACAACTCCGAACCTGTCAAATTCTAAAACCATCCATAAATTACCTTTACTAAACAATGCGAAGTCAGTTTTATTGCCATTTTCTAGATAATGCTCCCACTTTCCATCTTTCAGTCCTTCTTTCCATGCTCCAATTTTTTTTATCTGGCCATTTTTATAGAAATACTCCCATCTACCAGTTTGCTGTCCATTATCCCAATGTTTTTCAAAAGATTTTTGACCATTATCATGAAAACTCAGCTCTTCACCATCAACAATACTATTTTTATAATATTTTGACATTTTAACAATACTATCAGGATAAAAAGTAGTGTATGAACCATTAAACCTTCCTTCTTTATAGTTAATAATCTTCTTTGGTTGTCCATTGTCGTAAAAATAGCTTTGTGTACCGTGTAATAAATTGTCTTTATATGTTAATGATTTTGAAGATTTACCATTTTCATGAAAATACAGCCATTCACCTTCTCTACTTCCCATATCGTAGGTGTTTCCCCAAGCAACTTGACCATTTTCATACCAATATCCCCAAGTTCCATTTTCGATACCTTCTACATAAATAGATTTTACTTTAACGTTTCCATTTTTGTGATAAGTGAAACACTCTCCATTTTCTTTACCTAAAATAAAGTTTGTCTTTCTTTCTAATTTTCTATTGTCATAATAAGCTATACAAGTTCCCGTGTAAGGTTTTCCAGACTTTTTATGAAAGACAATACTAGTTCCAGGTGACCATTCCAAGTCTTTATTACAATCCAAGGCCTTTCGTTTAGAAACATATCCCATGTCTTTTATCTTTTTAGATCCCTTTACCATAAACTTTGGCTCCCCTTGACTATGAATTGAGCTAAATAGAAATAAATAGATTAGAAACAAGAATACTTTCATATTTTAAAATTAGTGGTTTATATAATAAATACGATAAAAAGCTACATATATTTGTGTAATGAGTAATGATTCGTATAAATCAGAAAGTATTTGTGCCATTTCAAGTCCACCAGGAGTTGGAGGAGTTTCATTAATCCGAATTTCGGGAGCTGAATCTTTTTCAATAGCAGAAAAAATATTTTCTAAATCGCTAAAAGATACTAGTGGCTACAAAGTTCTGTACGGTAAAATAATTGAGAAAAAGCAAATAATTGATGATGTGATAGTCACTATTTTTAAAAATCCTCATTCTTTCACAGGGGAAAATACAGTTGAAATTAATTGCCATGGATCGACATTTATACAACAAAAAATAATTGAATTACTAATTAATAATGGTGCTAGACTTGCTCTACCAGGGGAATTTTCTAAACGTGCTTTTTTAAATGGTAAATTAGATTTAAGTCAGACAGAAGCAATTGCAGATTTAATCAATTCTAAGTCAAGTGCTGCTCACGAAATTGCCATAAAACAATTAAAAGGGGGAATTTCTTCTGAGCTAAAAGTCTTAAGAAATAAACTAATTGAATTTGCTTCGCTTATTGAGCTTGAACTAGATTTTTCTGAAGAAGATGTGGAATTTGCAGACAGAAAACATTTAAATGAATTAATTAAGGATTTAATTGATCATATAGTTCAGCTAAAGAAATCTTTCCATTATGGAAATGCTATTAAAAATGGAGTTAGTACAGTAATTGCTGGAAGACCTAATGCTGGAAAATCAACTTTACTTAACAACATTCTTAATGAAAACAGAGCTATTGTATCTTCCATTGCTGGAACTACGAGAGATACTATTGAAGAAATAATCACTATAAATGGGATAGACTTTAGACTAGTGGATACAGCTGGCATTAGAAATACAGAAGATGAAATTGAAAAAATAGGGGTTGCTAAAACCTTAGAAAAAATCAACCAATCGTCTTTGGTTATTTATATCTATGACAGCTGGTCAACAACTCAGAAAGGGGTCGATGAAGATTTAAGGAAATATATTGAAAACAAAGTCCCTTGTTTGGTAATTGCCAATAAAATAGACTTAGTAAAAAATTCTAAAGATATTCCCAAAGACCACTTAACAACTTCTTTAAAAACCACTCCAAATACATCGAAAATAAAGGAAAGAATATTTGAATTATTTGAAAAGAATAATGTCCATAATGAAAGTGTAATAATTAGTAATATGAGACATTTCGAAGCTTTAGAACTAGCTTATAATGAGCTGATTAAAGTAGAAAAAGGACTTTCAGAAAATATACCTGGAGATTTAGTTGCTATGGATATTAGAGAAGTTTTATACTATATTGGAACAATTACAGGAGATATTTCTAGTGATGAGCTATTGGGAAATATTTTTGCTAATTTTTGTATTGGAAAGTAATCACTAGAAAACAAACCAACACAAAAACAGAAAAAAATTGACTTAGTTAAGAAAGCAAAGGGAGGAATAAATAATTTTCTTTATTTTTCTATGTGATTTTTCCATTGATCGTTTAATTTCTTTCTTTTAGAAATAAGAATACTTGATAAATCAGATTCACAAACATTGTAATTATAGAAGAAAGATCTAACCTCTAAAGAATTTAAAACCTTAGTTGAATCAATAAAAGTTTCTTCAATAACATACTGCTTATAGTTATTTTTTCTTCCACAGCTTGCAACTAACACGAATAAGAATATAAACATTATGAGCTTCTGCATTTTGTGCGTTTTAATTTGAAGTTTGTTAAGAAACCAAAAGAAGGCTAATTAATAATTAGCCAAGAATTAAAATTTCTTTGGGGTTAACACCCCATTTATTTTCTTGTAGCTGACTGTCTTTACAAAAAAGAATCAGCAACCAAATGGCTCCAATTAAAGGAATTAAAGCTACTAACAACATCCATCCACTTTTACCTACGTCGTGTAGTCTTCTTACACCAACTGCAAGGCTAGGAACCAAAATTAGAAGCGAATAAATACCACCAAACAAACCAATTCCATTATTGAACTCAGTTCCTAAATTAGTATCAATTAAATTTAGTATTCCGCTTATTAAAATTGAAAATAAAGTAAACATCCAGTACTCTTTTCTTCTAGCTCTTGTTTTAAAATCTGAAAATTGTTTTAATACTTTTATATACCATTCCATAAATACTATTTAAATTTTAAAATTAAGATAAGAAAAAGTTGAGTTAATTAAGAAAAAGGAATCTTAAAATATAATTTTGAATTTACAGAAAAACCTAAAAGAATTTTCGATTATTTTCTATTTTGAAAGCTATTTTTTTTATATTTAAATTTGCAATCATTAAAATAATAAAAATATGAAAGATATGCTTGTAGTTGGAAGACTAAAAGAGGGAAAATTTGAAAAATTCATGGGATTTATGCAATCTGAAGAGGCAATGGAAGAAAGAAGAAAAATTGCAGATTTAAGCAAGACTTTAGCTTCAGTATCCCCTGATAAGAGTGTTGTAATGTTTAAGATTTATGTTCATAACGAAGTTGCTTTGCAGGCCTTCATGAATGGCTCGAATCCAGTATCAAAGCCAGTATGGGATGAAGTTATGTTAAACTATGAAATTTTCGAATTAAATAAAGTTTAACATATCTTAAAAGATTAAACAAACTAGCAATTAATCTTTAACTAGAACACAATCATATAAATAATTAGTTCATCAATTAAAATATTTTTACTAATATTTAGGTTGATAGTTGATTATAATTACATTCTAAATGAATAAGTAAAGTGTTTTAACTAATATAAAATCCATTAATATAATAAATACAATATTTATCTTTAGAATCTTTTTTATTGGGTATTGTAACTTAAAATATAAATTACTTTGAGTCTTGTAAAGTGATTATTTAAGAACCACAACCTATACAGTCAAAATGGGAATCTTCGGGCTTAACACCATTTTTCTTCATTTCTAAATTATGGATTTGATCTCTTATTTCCATATCTTCCAACATGTTGCCAGTTAGTTTAGACTTTAAAGATTCTATTTCATTATTTAGGTTTGAAGTTGCTTCCATTTTTTAATATTTAATTCTAAAATAATTAGAAACTTTTAACTTCTGTCCAATTATTTTCAGAAGTTTTTAAAATAATTTTCAACAATAGGTTTTACCCTTAAAATTTATCTGAAAATCAATAATTAACATTTATTTTTATAAATTATAAGACTAAGCCAAGTCAATTAACACAATGAAAGCTCTATTATTTATATTTTATTTTTTGGTAATTAACACAGCCGTAAGCCAAAATTTAGTTCAACAAAAAAATATACGACTTGTTTACCCAGAAACAACTATTGAAGCGGCTAGAAAAATTGAAAAATATATAGACTCAGTTCCTGAAATAAAAAGCAAATTTCTAAATATTTACTCCAAAAAATATATAATTCTTACTGCAAAACAATACGAACCAATTCTAAAATATGTAAACGAGTTTAATACTGAAAGTCAAGACAAACAAAATGAATTCTTAGTTTTTAAAAAGAAATGGTTTGATAAATATTATAACATTGAGAAAGTATTCGATTTATGAGAGAAGTTTCTACATATACTATCAGAAATTTTTTAATTGCAATAATTATTACAACAGTTCCTATATTCCATTATTCCCAATGCAATAATGGAACTAACTTTTTTCCAACTACAGTACAAACTCCAATATTAAATCAGTGGTGGTCAGCAACAGCCAATAATTGGGCAGGAGAAATCATAAAAATTGGAGTCATTTTAGGTGAAAATTATCAATTTTCCACGTGTGCAACCTATGGAAATGTTCAAGCTAGCTACGATACAGAACTAACCTTGAGAGATCAAACAGGTACCCTCATAGATTTTAACGATGATTATATAGGATGTGGAAATCAATCTTATATAAATTGGACCGCCACCTTTAGCGGAGAAGTACATCTTCATATTAATGATCAGAACTGTGCTTCCAACTCCATTGCAACTGAAGTAATGATTTTTAGATCGCCAATAAGTATTTGTAGTCCTCCAGTTGCGACATATAATAAAATATGCCAACCCAATTCTACCTACGATGTTGCTATTAATTTGTCCTCAACAGGTAGTGGATCTTCTGTAAGTATTTCTACTATTGATAGTGTCTATTTTACCAATGTTCAAAGTGGATCCTATTCACTCAATGGTTTATCTGGGATATCTACCATAGTAATCTCTGACTTTATCGATTCTAGTTGCTATACATCTCAAGGGTTTTCAATTTGTAATCCATGCACAAATATTTCAGCACCTAGCGATTTGCCATGCAATGCACCCAGCTTAAATCTTTTGGACCCTTTTTATGGTTCAACCAATTGTGGATATTCTGTTTCAACTGGTGGAAACGCTAACGGACCAGATAATTTCTGTGGAAATTCAAACAACGATTCATGGTTGGTTTTTACAGCATCTGACGATACTATTGTTTTGGATTGGAATATAATTTATGATCCAATAAATGGATGTGATCAAGGAGTTCAATTTGCAATTTTGGAAGGAAGCTGCAATAATGAGGACCAAATGGTGGAACTAGCATGTTACAATCCAGCTGGAGTCTTTCAAAGTACAGGAACTTTTACCATTCCAGATGCCTCCACTTCTCCTAATCCACTTAACATTGGACAGGACTATTATATTTATATAGATGGATATTCTGGAGACTTATGCGATTATTATTGGCTTGCTCAGTCCGGAATAGCAACCAATCTAAATAATGACTCTTGCGGAAACGCCCAAACGGTAAGTTGTGGATTCATAGACACCTCTAACAATATACTTTCTAGCAATACCAATACTCCACCAACTTGTTCTAACCTAATTCCTGGAAAAGGAGTTTGGTATGAGTTTATTGGAGATGGTTCTATTCTTACTACTTCTACTTCAAATTCTGAAACAAATTTTGATACGCAAATTCATGTTTACCAAGGCACATGCGACAGCTTAATTGTAGTGGGGTGCGATGACAATAGTGGGATAGGTAATACTTCTGAATATTCATTTTTGACAGTTAACGGAGTTACATACTATATTTTTATAAATGGAAATGGTACTGAAACTGGTCAATTTGTAGCTTCTTTCTTTTGCCAGTCCTGTGATTTAAACATTTCAACTACCATAAACTCTGAGACTTGTGAGGGCGAGAATGATGGGGAGATTTTTATTGACTTATTAGGAACAAGTTTATACAATATTGACACCAATGGGACAACCATTTTTAGCGCTATTGCTGCAAATAATTTCACCATAAATAGTTTAAAAGATGGCAATTACAATCTAAGTATTTATGATTTAAATATTTTAAACTGTGATACTAATTTTTCTATTACTATCAACCCTGGAAGTAGTACTTACAATGTAAATTTAGATACTGTTATTTGCAATGGTTCATCCGTTTTAATTAACAACAACACCTACAACGGTAGTAATCCAAACGGATTAGAGGTTCTTAACTCCATTAATGGATGCGATTCTACAGTTAACATTACCATTACCGAATTGCCCGATATTTCCTACAATTTGGATACTTTAATTTGTGGTAATGACTCCTTGATATACAACTCACAAATTTATAATATATCTAACCCTAGCGGTCAACATATTTTCACTGCACAAAATGGTTGTGATTCTTCTGTTAATGTAAATTTAAATTTCTTGCCAAGTCCCAATATTGCCAGTAACTTTAACGATACCACTGTATGCGAAGACGATACTATTTTAGTTTATGGTATTGGAGCAGACAACTATTTATGGAACAATAATATTCAAGATAGTGTTCCATTTAATTATCCATTTGCTGGCCAGTACATCGTATCGGGAATTGACTCCAATAATTGTACAGGAATTTTTAGTTTTCTACTTGATACTGAATTTTGTCCAAGAGAGCCTTTTTCTATTCATATTCCCAATGTATTAACTCCTAATCAAGATGGTTTAAACGATATTTTTATGGTCTCTGGAACCTCCTATGAATTTACATCCATGCGAATTTTCAATAGATGGGGACAGGAAATTTTTAGTGACTTTTCCGGAAGAGGTTGGGATGGAAGGCTTCCCTCTGGTCTTAAAGCAAAAACAGGTAGCTATAATTTTATTCTAGAAATTCAACCTTTAACTAGGCCTGTATCTAATGCAGCTATTTACAAAGGAAATATTGAACTATTTAATAATTGATTTCAAATTTTAACTTCTAAAACATCTTCAAACCTAGTAGTGTAGCAAGGCGATAACTTCTCCTGTTTTAATCGCCATTTCCTATCAAAACCTTGGACAGCCAATCTAATCTTATTTCTACCCATTTTTCGGTTTATATCGTCCATGGCATTCATTATATCCTTGGTTTTAAAAGTATCCTTGGTATCAAACAAACTCAACTGTCTAGATTCCTCAGAAACAATATCTCCAACAATAACCCCTGCTTTTTTATAATTAAATCCATCTTTATAAATTCTTTTCAGCACCGATAGAGCCTGACTAGTAATTTCCATACTATCGTTAGTAGGAACATCTAAAACAACTTTTTGACAAGGGCTGTATTGGCTATTTAATTCCTTAAAAGGATTGGTTTTAACAAATACTAATATGGAAGAAGTAAGACTTTTTTCTTTTCTTAACTTCATCGCGCATGTGGATGCGTAGGAGGCTACCGCTTCTTCTAATTCGTGAAGTGTCTTTACGTCCATTCCAAATGACCTTGAAGTGCAGATATTTTTTTTTCTTTGGGTTTCATATTCTAAAGCAAGGCAAGGAACTCCCTTTAGCTCTTTAATCATTCTAAGACCATTTACTGTCATGTTGTTTCTAATCCAAGATTCACTTGCATTTACTAGGTCATAAGCAGTTTGAAATCCTCTTTGAGATAAAAACTTGGAATATTTTCTTCCTACTCCCCAAAGTTCGTCTACCGCAACATGCTTAAGAACACGAGTTATCGTAGCTGGTTCTTTCATTAGAAAAACACCATCTTTCTTATACTTTTTAGCCATTCGATTAGCTACCTTCGCTAAAGTCTTAGTAGGTGCAATCCCTATAGAAACAGGAATTCCCGTCCACTGCCCTACTTTTTTTCTTAAGTCAATAGAAAATTTATTTAATTTTTTTATTCCCTTTAAATCTAAAAAAGCTTCGTCTATAGAATATATTTCGATTGCTGGTGATTCTTGAGAAAGTATTTGCATAACTCTGTTAGACAAATCCCCGTACAAAGCAAAATTAGAAGAAAATACATGGATATTGTGGTAGTCAAAAATAGGCTTCATTTTAAAAGCTGGAGCTCCCATTTTTATACCCAAAGCCTTGGCTTCGTTACTTCTAGCAATAACACATCCATCGTTATTAGATAAAACTACTATAGGCTTATTTTCTAATTTCGGCTGAAAGACACGCTCACAAGAAGCATAAAAATTATTACAATCGACTAAAGCTATCATACTTTATGTATAATGTGTGTTACTACTCCCCAAACTTTAAAATCTATTTCTTCGGTAATTTCAATAGGTTTGAAATTTTCATTTTCTGGATTCAAGTATAGCGAGTCTCCTTTTTTATGAATCCTCTTAACAGTAAATTCTCCGTCAAGTACTGCCAAAACTATGGTTTTATTCTTTGGCTCTAGAGCTCGATCTACCACCATTACATCGCCACTAAAAATACCTGCATTTTGCATAGAATCGCCTGTAACCTTAACACAAAAAGTAGCAGAAGGATGCTGGACTAAATACTCTTGTAAATTCAAATCTAGATCCATGAAATCTTCAGCTGGAGAAGGGAAACCAGCAGGAACATTAGATTCATAAAAAGGAATGTCTAAAACTTTTCCTTCCATGGAATAGAAACTCAATTCTTTACTAGCATGTATGCGTTTTAATTTTCTCAAAAAAAATGCTTTATTAAGTGGGGAGTAAATTTCTTTTATTATTGTGAAAAAAATGAATTAATTCATTTAATTTTTTTCACAATTAAGATTATTTTTCTTTTCAGCTAGTCATTATTAGCTTCATCAACAAACTCAATGTTTGCTTGAATTTCAGGGATCTCTCTTATTTGAATTTCTTTTCTTATTTGAGTGGACTTTTCTTGCAAATCTTTAGTTAGTATTTGCTTATTCCTTTTTTCCATAGGCGGATTTAATCTTTCCGCTTTTTCAAAATCAATAACACTTTCCAACATTTCTCTAGGCAATTGAGCTCCTGCTTTTTGCAGAGTTTGTAAAAACTCCTCGGCAAAAAATTGATCTATCTGAATTCTTCTTTTAGTAGTATGGGCAAATTTCCCTATAATTCTACAGACATTGTCTCGTTCTTCAGGACTTAATTTATCTACAAATTCGTACTCTTCTATTTTCTTCAAACTTAAAATAATAGGCTCTAAAGAATCTTTAGTTATTATAAACACATTGTAATCACCGATATTATAAGTGAATTGTTTAATAACATGTAGGGTATTAGATGGAATTACAAGAAATAAATCCTTTTTCACATCTTGATGCTTGGCATATTTCTTTAAATTTTCTGTTTGTAATTTTATATACTTTGGGAAATTATTTAAATCGTCATTGGCAGGACTTTTTGCATCAAAAACGATAAGTTGATCCATTATTTCAATGGCATTATCTGGCTTATTTCTTGGATGAGGGAAATCTTCTTGACTTATGTATTTAATAACATGGTTATTACATATTAATTGTAAATGGTTCTCAACATCTTTTTCGTGTTCTCTCCAAGTTTGTTTTTGGTTTTCTAGTTCTTGCTGTGCTTCTTTTACCCTGTCGTCATTGATTCTTTGTTTTTCATTTTCAAGACTTTCTATAAGAGTATTTGAAGATTCTGTAGATTTTCTAAGCGTTATATTCCTGTTTTCTTCCTCCTGAAGAAGTATAGTATTCGCATTTTTCAGATTATTCCTTTCGATTTCAATTAGCTTTAGCCTCTCTTGTATTTGAGTTTTTTCTGTCTTAAGCTGTTCCAAAGAATTGATTTTTGTATTGGCAATTTCAATATTTTTTTGATGGTTGTTTATCTCCACTTCTTTTGCAGCTAGCTTTTGTTCTAACTCTGAGATTTTATTTCGCTCTGTTAAAAGAGACTCTTCTAGAGAGCTAGTGTCGTCACTTTTTTTGGTTCTAAAAAAAACAAAGGCTGCTAAAAGTAAAATAAGTATTGGTACAAGAATATCCATAAATAATATTTAGAACTAATTTAATTATTTATGAATATATAAAAGAAGAACATAAAATATTTAAGTTCTAATTAACAGAATAAATAAATATGGAATTAGTACATTGGAAAAAAAATCATGGCTAAAAATAAAAAACCGATCCTAAACGAACTCTTCGAAACAAGAAATAGCCATTCAGAAGAAGCAGAAGAAATAAAAAAAGAAGATTTTATAAAAACAATAAAAAGCAGAAGAAGTGTAAGGAACTACAACGACGAACCTGTTTTAGAACAAGATATGAAAGCTTGTTTGGAATTGGCATTGTTGGCTCCCAATTCATCCAATTTACAACCATGGGAGTTTTACTGGGTTAGATCACCAGAAAAAAAACAAAAATTGGTTTCCTATTGCTTGGGGCAACCAGCGGCAGCAACAGCGCAGGAATTGGTAGTAGCTGTAGCAAGACCAGATTACTGGAAAGTCAATCAGAAAAGAATGTTAGAATTAATAGCAGAAATGGGTGAAAAAGCACCCAAATCAGTCAAAAAATATTATGGAAGGATAGTTCCACTGGCTTACCAACAAGGACTATTTTCAATAAGAGGATATTTAAAAAAAATAGCCATGGAAATTCGTGGAATAAAAAAACCAACACCTAGAGAACCCTACAATAAAAAAGGAATGTCAGTTTGGGCGCATAAATCAACTGCATTAGCATGTGAGAATTTGATGCTGTCGTTAAGAGCTTATGGATACGATAGTTGTCCAATGGAAGGAATCGATTCCAAGAGAATTAAAAAACTACTAAATTTAAAAAGCCCTGCAGAAATTTCAATGGTGGTTAGCGCAGGTAAAAGGGCAAAAAATGGTGTTTATGGAAAGCAAGTAAGATTTAAAAGCAGCTACTTTATTCATGAAGTTTAAAATAAATAAATCCATAATATTAGTAACCTATATTTTTGTTAGCTCTTCACTTTTTTCACAAAATAATTCATTAAAAAGAGAGATAATAGCAAAAGTTATTGACTCTATAGATGCACATAACCAATTAGAGTTTGAAATGTTTCGAAGTGAAAGAAACGAAAAGAATGAATTTGTCGATGGTAAATTTTACGCCAAGATGAACAACAATCCATTTAAAATTTATGTAAAAAATGAAAAGCCAAAAAAAGGAGCTGAAATATTGTATGTAGAGGGAGAAAATGACAATAAAGTATTATTGAATACAAACTCTTTCCCATACGTAAGTTTATCATTAAATTCAGAAAACAGTCTATTACTTTCTGGTGGACACCATTACATAAAAGAAGCAGGGTTTGGAAAAATTTCTAAAATATTAAACTTTGACATGGAAAAGTTCCAAGACAATTTTTTAAAAAAAATTAGCTACGAAGGAATTTATAACTGGAATAACAAAAAGTGTTACAAAATAAGAATAGAGTATGAGGATTACCAACCAATAAATTATTACGCAAAAAAAGGGGAAACATTATATGAAATATGCGAAAACAAATTAATCAACATTGCAAAAATCAAAGAACTTAATCCAGCTTTAGATATTTCTAAGAAACTTACAGACAATCAAGAAATAATAATAACCAATCATTATTTTAAGATATTGGTTCTATATATTGACTTAGAAAACTACTTTCCAATATATCAATTAGTTTATGACGAAAATGGACTTTATGAAAAATATATTTATACAAAATTAGTCATAAACAAATTAATTAAAAATGAGGAATTCAACAGAGATTATAAAGACTATAATTTTTAATGAAAAATAAAAAAAACAGAATTATAAAATTTATATTCGCGTATGCAAATACAAATTCTCAAGTCTAAAATACATCGAGTAAAAGTTACAGGTGCTGATTTAAACTATATAGGTAGTATTACTATTGACAGAAATCTCATGGAAGCATCCAATATAATTGCTGGCGAAAAAGTACAAGTAGTTAATATTAATAATGGAGAACGTATCGAGACTTATGTAATTCCAGGTAAAAAAGCAAGTGGTGAAATTACTCTAAATGGACCTGCAGCAAGAAAAGTAGCTAAAGGAGATATTGTAATAATAATAGCATATGCCACTATGGATTTTGAAGAAGCTAAAAGATTTGAACCATCGGTAATTTTTCCAAATGAAACCGATAATTCGTTAACCTAATGAACACCGAAAAACTACGTATTTTCAAGAAAAAATAAATACAATTAAAATCTATCTTAAATTAATTAAATGAAAAGAAGAGATTTCGTAAAATTAAGTAGTTTAGGTACCACAGCTATTATTCTAGATGGATGTAAGACTAAAGACAGCTCAGAGAAAAAACAAATAGTCTATCCAGTTGCTGGAGAAAATATAAAAGTCATTTCAACATGGAATTCTGGAATTGAAGCAAATAAAGTTGCTTTTAGAATATTGGAAAACAATGGATTGGCACTAGATGCGATTGAAAAAGGGCTAAATATTACAGAATCAGATTTAGAAAATACAAGTGTTGGAATTGGAGGATTACCAGACGCAAATGGAGAGGTAACATTAGATGCTTGTATCATGGACCATGAATTTAATTGCGGATCTGTTAGCTACTTAAAAAATATTGAAAATCCAATTTCAGTAGCTAGAAAAGTAATGGAAGACACTCCGCATGTTATGCTTAGTGGTAAAGGTGCCTATGATTTTGCAATACAGAAAAAATTTAAACACAAAGAATTACTTACAGAAAGCTCTAAACTAAAGTGGGAAGAATGGAAGCAAGAAAATAAAAATGTTCTTCCTGCAATTAACCATGAAAATCACGATACTATCGCAATGATAGCTTTGGATGGAAAAGGAAATTTATCTACTGGATGTACTACTAGTGGATGGGCGTATAAATTAGCAGGGAGAGTTGGTGATTCCCCAATTATTGGCGCTGGTGTTTATTCTGATAATGAAGTAGGTGCAGCATGTGCAACTGGGCTCGGAGAAGCAATAATTAAAATTTGTGGAAGTCATGCTATTGTAGAATTAATGAGAAATGGATCAAGTCCACAAGAAGCTTGCAGAATTGCTATTGAAAGAATCAAAAAATCAAATAAAGATTTAAAAGACTTACAAGTTGGATTTATTGCAATGAATAAAAAGGGAGAAATTGGATCATATAGCTTATATTCAGGTTTTAATTATGCCTATCAAGATGCGCAAGAATCTAAACTTATTGACAGCAAATACGATCTTGAATGGGAAGAATAAATGGTATTTAATTGCTGCTATTTTATTTTTACTAGGTTGCCAACCATCCTCTAATAAAAATCCATTTAATCCCAAAACATCTGTTATTCCGATGCCTACTCTTTTGGTGAATAAGGAAGAATTTTTTGAAGCAAAGTTTTTAAATACTAAAGATGATTTTAAGATTAGAGAATTTGAATTGTTTAAAAAGCAACTTAAGAACTACTTCCCTAAAAAGACAATTTTCTCAAAATCAACAAGTTCTAAGAATTTCGAAATTAAAATTGATGAAACTATTGATGAAGATGCTTCCTTTTATGAATTGTCAATTGGACAAGAATTTATAGTAGTTAAAGGTGGGAAAAAAGGAGTTTTTTATGGTTTACAGACTCTGTTTCAGTTAATAGTCTTAAACTACGATAGTATTTCAAATTCTATTAGACTGCCCTGTCTAGAAATAAAAGACCAAAACTCGTTTGAGCACAGAGGATTTCTTATGGACTGTTGTAGGCATTTCTTCTCGGTTAAAACAATAAAAAAATACATAGACTTATTAGCTCTCTATAAAATGAATGTTCTACATTGGCACTTAACAGAAGACCAAGGTTGGAGAATAGAAATTGATAAATATCCAAAATTAAATACTGTTGGATCTTGGAGAGAAGATTCAACTGGAAAATACGGCGGATTTTACACCAAAAAAGAAATTAGAGAAATTGTAAAATATGCCAAAGAAAGATATATAGAAGTAATTCCAGAAATAGAACTTCCAGGACATTCTCAAGCTGCAATAGCTTCCTATCCGTTCTTGTCTTGTGAATCTAAACAAATCCAAGTGGCTAATTCCTGGGGAGTTTTTAAAGATATTTATTGTGCTGGTAACGATTCAGTTTTTATATTTCTCGAAGACGTTTTTCAAGAAATAAATGAGCTATTTCCTAGTAACAGAATTCATATAGGTGGAGATGAAACTCCAAAATTCAGATGGGAAAATTGTGAAAAATGTCAGAAAAGAATGGCCCAAGAAAATCTTAAAGATGAACACGAGCTACAAAGTTATTTTATAGAAAGAATTGCCAAAGATTTAGAAAAAAAGAATAAAAGTATTATTGGTTGGGACGAAATAATTGAAAGTAAAATTAATAGTGATGTAACTATCCAATCCTGGAGAGGATTTTCTGGCGGTATCCAAGCAGTAAAAGAAGGGAAGAAAACCATTATGTCTCCAACCTCTCATTGCTATTTTGACTATGATATTAATAGTATTGACTTAGAAAAAGTTTATACTTTCAACCCTATTCCATCTGAAATAGACTCTTTGGAAAGTGAACTAATTATTGGAGGAGAATGCAATCTATGGTCTGAAAGAATACCTAGTGAAAAAGAGTTAGATAGAAAAACCTTTCCTAGATTATTAGCAATGAGTGAGGTTTTATGGACGTATAGAAAAGATAAATTTGAGAATTTTCAAAATAGAGTTGAAGATCACTACCCTGTTTTAAGTCGGCTTGATGTGGATTATGGAATTGAATCCAGCCCAGTTAGGTTGTCTTCAAAAATAAATAATAGAAAAATTAAAGCTGTTGTAAATTCAAAAATTAAAAATTTAGAGTTCACCTATCAATGGAATAATGAAGAAGCCAAACCAATTAAGAAAAATGGGGAAATAGAAATAGCTAAGTCTGGTGAATTAACCCTTCAGGCATACAAAAATGGTAAAAAGTATGGAGATCAAAAAGTAGAAAAATTTGCTGTCCATTTAGGATTAAATTCAAATATAGATTACCAATATATGTATAGTTTAAGCTATCAAGCAGAAGGATTATCTTCCCTTATTAATGGAAGATTGGGGAGTTTAGACTTTAAAGATGGTCAATGGCAAGGGTTTTCAGGAAAAAACCTAGATGTGATTCTTTCTCTAGACTCACTTACCAGCATTAATAAAGTCTCTATGAATTTTTACCAATATATTAACTCTTGGATTGTTGTTCCTAGCTACATTTCTATAATGAGTTCTAAGGACTCTCTAAATTGGGAAATTATTAAATCTGTAGACTCTATTGGTGAAATAAGAAAAAGAGGCAAATTTATAAGTAGTATATCCTTTGATAGTTTAGAAACAGATGCTAAATACTTAAAAATATTTGCCAAAAACTATGGAAAACTTCCTTCTTGGCACGAAGCTGCTGGTGCTGAAAGTTGGCTGTTTATTGATGAAATTATTGTTGAATGATTTTAGAAGCTTGTATATCTACAATTGATGGCTTAAAGGCCGCTCAAAAATTTAGTCTAGACAGGGTTGAAATTTGTAAAGATTTGCATTTAGAAGGCCTTACTCCATCTCAAGAACTTCAGTCTATTGCCCATGGTTTATATAATGGGTTAAGATATGTAATGATTAGGCCACATAACAATGGTTTTCAATACAATCAAATAGAAATCAAAAAAATGAAAAAATCTATTGAAGCAGCAAATAAAAATGGAGCTCACGGAGTAGTTTTTGGAGTTTTAAATGAACACAAAATTGATTTTAAAAAAAATGAGGAATTAATAAAGATTGCAAAAGATTTAAATCTCAAATGCACTTTTCATAAAGCATTTGACCAATGTCAGAATATTGAAAAAAGTTTGATAGAATTATCTGAAATAGGATTTGACTGGGTCCTTACTTCTGGCGGAGAAAAAAATGCAGAATTAGGTCTTAGTAATTTAAGAAGACTAGCCTCTATAAAAAATAAAAAGATAAAAATATTAGCAGGAGGAGGAATTTCTGAAAAAAACTGTACAAAGTTTTTAGATATTGGATTAGGTGGCATTCATTTTAGTATTGATAAAAACAAGAAAATTGATAAAAATAAAATAAGTTCTATCTTAGAAAAACTAGCATTATAAAATAGTTATTTCGTCAAAAAACAACCAACTAGTTCCACCACTTCCAAGATGCCATTCAGGACATTTTCCATAGTTTTCTGCTCTAACTTTTATATATCTAGCCTCTACGGGTGTTTTTAATTTTAATTCAAACTGCTTTATAATAGATTCAGAGGAATTATCAGAAACAGAGTGCATTAAATTCCCAATAGATTTAAATATTTTTCCATCTTTGGAAGCAAGAAACTCTACTTTTTTAGGGAGCCAAATCCATGAGCGAACATCTTGAATAGCTCCAATATTTAAATAAGTAACTGGCTCTTTAGAACCTAAGTCTACTATAGATTCAAAATCCTCTCCATAAAACCCTTGCCATCTTCCAGTAAGATAATTATTTGGGCCTCTTAGACCATCCACCAAAGCATCTTTACCACCAGCATCGTACTGGTTACTGAAACTTGTTTCTAGACTTATAGATCTTTTTTTATTGAACTTTAGAAAATAAGCAGACTCTATTTTACTTTTCTTGTTTCTAAAACTTGAATAACAATAAATAGTATCTGTATTGTATAAATAAAAAGGAGAAGTATATAAAGTATAATTGGTTTGATTGGATTTCTTATAAAAAATATCTTCTACATTTTTTTTCTCAATTTTGATTTCAATAGAGTCTTTAAAAGTATAAGAAGGAGAAATAATTCTTGGAATTGTTAAAATATTATTTGCAGTGTCAATTGAAGTTTTGTAAAAACTCTCAGAACTCCATTCATCGTTTGGAAGACTAGACTTTTCTATCTTAAGAACACCTCCATTTAAAATCTCATCAATATGAAGATAATTCCGTTCCAAGTTCTCACCATTTAGAAGTACAGATTTTATATAAATATCAGATGAATCCCTCCCGCCATCAGAAATAATTTTAAACTTATTTCCATTTTCTAAGTTAATAGTTACTTCATCAAATAACGGCGTATTTATTATATAATATGGATCTCCAGGATTTAGATCAAATATTCCAATAGAACTCAGTACATACCATGCAGACATTTGTCCACAATCTTCGTTTCCAACAATTCCACTTGGTTGAGCAGAATACATTTCGTTCAAAATTTTGTTGACCATCTTCTGTGATTTGGACGAATTTCCAATCATGTTATATAGATAAGCCATGTGGTGACTTGGTTCGTTTCCGTGAGCATACTGCCCAATTAACCCCGTAATATCGGCTTGTTGCCTGCCTGCTAAAGTAGAATTGACCGTAAATAATTCATCTAGTTTATTTTCAAAACGTTCTTTTCCCTGGTGAATATTAATTAATCCTTCTACGTCGTGAGGAACAAAAAAACTATACTGCCAGGAATTGGCTTCGGTATAATTATAGTTTACTTCAGAAGCAATAAATCCAGATTTCCAATTTCCATTTGTTTTTGGTTGCATCAATCCCGAATTTAAATTGAAAATATTTTTGTAGGATTGCGCTCTTTCAACATAAGAATCAATGGTAGTTGTATCGTTGAAGATTTGCGCCATTTTATAGATGCACCAGTCGTTGTAAGCGTATTCTAAAGTTTTAGAAACTGATTCCGGCTCTTGGAATGAAGAAATATACCCTTTGTTTTTATATTCAGGTATTCCCAATTTTTCTCTATTGGATATTTCTTTCATAGCTGAATATAATTTTGGATAATTGTTAAAATCTATTGATTTAACATATGCATCTAAAATAACAGAAACCACATGATAACCTATCATACATCCAGTATAATTGGCACATAATTCCCAGATAGGTAATTGTCCACCAAACTGGTATTGATTTAAAAATGTATTTAGAAATAATGCAGTTTTTTTTCTTTCAATAATGTTATAAAGCGGATGAGTAGATCTAAATGTATCCCACAAAGAAAATACTGTGTAGTTTGCAAGACTATCGTTATGGACTTGCATATCTGTTGCTCGATAATCTCCATTAA
>ERZ802830.1145-NODE-1145-length-25700-cov-22.4145_pt1 | contig 25700 bp, 28 predicted proteins | sample MGYA00345654_ERZ802830 | MGnify/ENA primary metagenome ERZ802830 (study PRJEB30503, sample SAMEA104212375) | marine metagenome | biome: Westerlies Biome; feature: [SRF] surface water layer (ENVO:00010504) within the epipelagic zone...; material: water...
CCTTGACTTTTAGCCATTTTTCCTATAGGCTCGTACAGCTTCCTTAGAAGCCCCACACGAGCGGACTCAAGTGGGCAGTACCTACCCATTAGTTTTGGCGTAACGTGGCTCAGAGGGCCGTACAGAGCCGCTGGTGGCGTGTTTGGGTGTTACAGGTGGTCTGGCAAACAGTTGGTGCTAATTATTCTTTTTCAGTGCCTTCATTGCTGTTGCAAACAATCTTCGCCGTAACATCACCGGTGACATCTAGATTCAACTTTGCCTTCCCTTCCATGTCCCCCTCAACAGCACATTCCTCTAGTGTCTGCTGAACGATCGCCTTAACCACCTCTGAGAACTGCTCTACCGACAGATCTGAGACTAGAGGTGCGTCGTTTGATTCAGATGATGGAGTGTCCGCAACGTCATTGGCTTGCACAGGCAGCACGAACATCCAGAGAGACAGCAATGAAAGAGAGCAATAGAGGTTCATCATTGCGATCTACGCCTCTGTATAATCTTGAAACTCACGAGCCTTTCGTCTGCCCCTGATGAGGAAATAGGCGTTGGCTGCAATTAACAAACCAAAAACGATAAATGCGTTAGCCATTCTTACAGCTGCTCCTCAGCGAGTTTGGACGCTGCGAGTTTTGCTTTGGCTGAAGAGAGGAGGCTCACCGGTTAATCATCCAGCGCGTGTTTTGTTTCAGACGCATCGTAGGTTTTTACATCAATACTACGTGGTGGGTATTTCTCCATGATCCCACTGAAGTGTCCCCATTGCGCAGTTTTGAAGTGGTCTTCGTGTGCTGGGTAGTCTTTGTAGACCTCAGTCGCCACAACTATGTCTGGGTTGTTCACATCAACGGCAAATAAGAAATCATCGCAGCCCGGCTCCTGAAGCGTGATTTCTACGTGCTTCCTGAGTTCAGGCAGGATCTCCTGAATCGTCTCCTGACCCCAATCAACTTTTACCGTTACAACGATCATCTCTAATCCCCAAAGAAACTTATGCATTCCAAGGTACTTCACACGTTGCTACTTTTTCAATCGACCAGCAACGGCCTCAGCTCCACGCTCCTGTTACATTTGCGCTGACATGACCTCTCACATTGAGATAGTCCTGCGGTAAGCTCGGGTCGTAACGTCGCTGGAGGAGCTGCAAGACGGTGAATTCAGATAAATTTGCACTGTACATGTATGGCTTGATGGCCGTAATCGTAGGATCCGTAACTGTTGGGGACTACGGTTGGCCTAAATATTATTCCCAGTGGGCACACGGTTTCACCGGCTGCGTGGCGGTTATCCTATGCTGGGCAGTCCTCGGTCTGAAAAGCGGAATAGAACAAAGAGATGAGCAAGCCGAGCGAGAGTTTGGCCTCGTTTACAACAACCTGTTGGGCGGCTACGAGCTAATCACCGACATTCAAGCCAGAGATGACAAGCACAAACAGCGCATGGAGGACGAGGCCAGACGAGCCAGTCGGTTAAAGAACAGACAAGCCGGAGAGGAGTCAGATGACTAAACCACTACTCGCCATTCTGCTGTTACTCAATTTGGGATTAGCCAATTTATATATTTCAACAGCCCACAGCTCACAAATCTCAATCTCTTCGGGCGGCGTTGATATTCATTATGAGGTGCATGGTGAGGGCGAACCTACATTAGTTTTCATTCACGGCTGGAGTTGCGATCGATCCTATTGGCGGGCGCAAGTGGAGTACTTTGCCAAGCAATATCAGGTCATAACAATTGACCTTGCTGGACATGGTGAATCCGGCACTAACCGTTCGGAATGGAATTTACGGGATTACGGCACCGATGTGGTGTCGGTAGTAAATGCTCTTCAGCCGGAAAAATTGGTGCTTGTTGGCCACTCACTGGGTGGGCATGTGGCACTTGAGGCCGCGAGCCTAATGCAAGAGAAGGTGCTAATGGTCATCGGTGCTGACTCGTTGCATGACTTGTCGGCAACATTTTCTGAAGAGGAGATGACGGCACTCTTGCAAGCTATGGAAACTGACTTTCGCGCCACGGCACAGGACATGGTGCGTAGCCAGATGTTCTTGCCCGAAGCTGATATCTCCGTTGTTGAGGCTGTTGCTAGCGACATAGGATCTGCGCCACCAGCGATCGCGATAGACACATTGAAAGGATACGACAGGTGGACCAAAAAGGAACGGGGAGAGACCCTCTCTAAATTGCGAGTCCCAATCCACGTAATCAACTCCGAGGAATATCGCGGCACAAACATTGCCGCAGCTAAGGGCTTAGCTCATTCCTTCGAGGCAACATTGATGCCGAAGATCGGCCACTTTGTTATGTTAGAAAATCCGCAGATGTTCAATAAGTTATTGGCAGAATTGATCGAATCTGTGGCCAATAATGTTCAAGTGATAGAGAACTAGACCCCACCCCCTAATGTATCTGGGCGGTAACCATCACAATCACAACGACGGTTAGCCCCCCCCAAGGGGGGATAATTTTAGGTAGTGGGGCAGGGCAGCATGCCGCAGATCGGTTAGTAAATGACGATGGATTGCAGCGACTACGCAGGAGTGTGGGGCAAAGTGTTGACCACGATATTCCCAAGGCCAGCGTTTAACGTGGTTTTCGGAGGACTCCCTCTCCGCCATCCAAACAGAAACGCCTCCCTTGCGGAGGCGTTTCTGTTTAGAGGGAGAGTGGGCGTTCTGATGAGAGTCCTATGGTTCGATAAACTCTTCCTGTGGAAGCGTTTAGACGCGAAGCCGCAGGGCGGAGCGCCCCCTTAGGGGTGAGAGCGGCGAAGGCAGTGCCGCTCGAATCAATCCCTCCCTCTCGGCTATCAAATGAAAAGGCCACCCTGCGGGTGGCCTTTTTTGGTTTCATTCGAGACAGCTCACGCTGCGCTCGATAAGAGGGTTAACCCTCGGTATCCGGCAAGTTGTTAAACATCGTCTCAAAAACAAACGAGCTGGTACCCTCGCAGGAGACTAGTTCGTCCATCGCTTCTTGGGCCTCAGGATTTTCGGCAGCGAAGGCCCCATAATTTTGCGCCGCATGGGCTCTGGCATCGAACGAGTACCAGTAGTAATTCATCACGAAGTCGAAATCAGGTGCTCGATTGAAACCCATATAAGGCACGTGATAAGCAATGGCGAGACCTTTAAAGCCAGCCTCCTCCATTTGCTTCACGTTCTTCACTTCTTGTGCGGCAACCTGATCCAACGTCACGCCCTCGTTTAGAGAGCATCTGGAAAATTGTACGGGGCTCTTTTTATCGCGCTCGTTGGCGTCCATTGGAATACGAGCAACTAGATTGAAGAATGTAGCAATGCTGTTCCGACAGGTACTCGCTGTACCGCCAGTTCCTTCATCAGTCGCGCCGTCGAAGTTGTTGGCGAAAGATCCCCATTCTTCGTACATCGCCTTACCGTCGGGCCATGTACCCCAAGTGATGTAGTCATAGTCCGTCTCACCAGCATGCATAGGTGTCAGGATAGCCTGCGTGTAATGAGTGCCGTTCTCTTTGGAGAACTTGCCGTATTGCCTGCTTTGTTCTCTCACGTCTTCCAAGGTCTTGCCATCGTTGAGCGTGCAATAAAAAAACTCTGACCGCATCTCGGTCATTTCTTGAGCCGCCGTGAAAGAAGAAGCCAGTGCCATGAAGAAAGCAACGATACCTCTCATGTTTACCCCCTGTATGAGTTAACGCGGGCAACTTGCCGCGGCTTACAGTCTAATTACGGTGTGTCAAACCGCAAGCCCTCGCGCCTCGCAAGCGGGCCAATTTTCCTCCCTGTCACCCAAAGCGTGACGAACAAAATTCTTCTTGTGTAGGTGCTGGCTTCTGTTTGAGGGCAGTTGAAGAGGCCGTAAGCGCCAGTGCGCTAAAGTCTCAGAATCCCACCGACAATAGCAGGTATCTGGCAATGATCTACTTCAGAATATTTACGATCGCATTAGCCTCAGCATTTATGGTCATTGTTTTCTATGGTGACATGCCAACCATAATGTCACTCTTAGCGGGCCTGTGTGGCGGTTTCGTCGCGGTGGTGGCTGCACAGAATAACGCTAGCGCTCGCTTAATTGCCGTAGAAAAACGCTTGGACGACTTAGAGCTGAGGTAAACCCGTTGACTAATTCAAGGAATGTCACTTTCTGGTCACAATCCTGGGGTGGACCGTGGCTATAATCGAACCCGACTGTACGTTTTGGGTGCGTGAACATTAACCGGGGGGTAAGAGAAATGCTTGAACGAAAAGACGATTTGAATTGCAGCATTACGTCGACTGAAGTCAGGGACGATGGCGTAACGCTCCACTGCATGACAAACATGAATGATTACGGAAAGGTTCGTTTTTCACTGACGCTGGTGTCCGCTGCGTCACCTGATCGGAGTGGTGGCGAATGCTATGGGTCGGGCCGTGGCGCGATGAACGACGGCACTTTTTTTGCGGGCTCTTTTTCGGGCCGGTGGAGAAGGGAGGGTACTAAAGTCACCGCTCGGTACATTGACTTGGTGAGTAACGGCGATATGAGCTTGTACATAGTCCATTTCGACGCAACTCAAGACGAGATGACTATAGAGCAGCACAGCTTCACCTAATCGGTTCCGAGAATATTCTGACTCCTGGGGCTCATCTTGGTAATGGTCTGAGCAGTCGCGTAACTGAGATTACAGGGCCCCATGGGAATAATGGCGATATTACGTTTGCTGACTATGGTTTTGTTATTGTCCGGTTGCACCTCGGGACCACATGGGACATCTGGTACTTCGCAGGATTGCCGGGTAGTCGCAAATCCCGACGGTTCTGTTCGTCAGGTTATGTGCCGGTAACCTGTAGGCGGGTGTCTTGCCTAACGGACTTGGACAGGACGAAAATCGCGCGCGTCGGGGCCTCACCAATCCGAAGGCGAGATCACTCACCCATGCTTTTCTCGTCGCGACTTTTTGCCCAGGCCTTAAATCGGCGGGCGCTGCGCATAAACCAAACCACCGCGACCACCATTACAACGCTGAATAAAGCAAAGAAAAGCTCGTTAGATAGCTGCATATCTGAATCCCTCATTGAATACCCCACATCTAAGCACGCTGGATCGCCGATTCAAAGTAGCCTCGGATGCGGAGTGAGCGGTAACCCCGGAGTCGCTATGCTGAGCGCGTCTAAAAAGACCGCATGTTGGCTCGTCACGCCCTCTGCGTTATCTGGTCGCAGAATTGTTTTAAAAATGAGACGCGCCCAGCCCGATACCGCCGTCTACCTCTAGCGCCACACCCGTTACCCACTCGGCGCAAATGAGGTACTCGACCCCCTCGGCGACCTCGGTGCCCGTGCCGATGCGCCCTAACGCGTGCAAGCCTGCTACGGCGTCATAGCGGTCTTTGGCTTGCTCCGCTGTGAATAAGCCAGCGCGAAGGTTCAACTCCGTCGAGACCGCGCCGGGCAGAATACAGCCGGTCCGAATTTGCTTAGGTCCCAGCTCAGCGGCCATGACCTTTGTCAGGCCTTCAAGGGCCGCCTTGGTCGTGGCGTAGGGCGAGGCGCCCGGAAACGCCCGGCGCGTATGGGTGGAGCCAATGAAAACGATCGCGCCCTGGGTTGATTCAAGGTGCGGCACTGCCATGCTCGACAGCATCATGGCCGAGACCACGTTGGTGTCGAACGCGTCTTTCAAGAAATCTTCGGTGTAGCCGTCTACCGGCTGTCGATACATGTTTGCGGCGTTGTTGACGAGCGCATCGAGTTTGCCACCATGCTCAACCGCGGCGGCGAGCATGCCCTCGCGGTCAGTCTGCATAGTCACGTCGCCCTGAACAACATGGCATCGCTCACCCAATTCACCTTTGATCGCCTCGAGTTTTTCGAGGCGTCGTCCGCTAATGGTGACTCTAGCCCCCTGGCTGCAGAAACGTCGCGCACAGTCTGCGCCGATACCTGAGCCGCCACCCGTCACCAAAATCGACATGTCTTCCAGTTTTCTCATTGTGCTCTCTCCGCACCGAGCCTGACCGGCCCGATCAATCTCGCCAGTGTGGCTGTTATTCGCGCAAGCCCGCCTGCTGCATCATCGGAAGGAGGGTATCCCGAAACTGGGTCAGGCCCTCCTCGTAATTCACCCAGCTCAAGGTAATGCCATCTAGCCCGGCATTGGAGAAGGCCAGCATGCCATCGACAACTTGCTCGGGCGTGCCGACTAGCGGGATGGCCCCATAGCCGGCGATCAGATTGGCGGCCATGGCCTCCCAGCCGTCACCAAGCGCGCTCTGAGAATTGGGCACCAGCACATCCAGAAGATTGCGAACACCTTCCCAGTCGCCGCGGTCGTAGACGTATTCGCGGACAAAGTCCTGCGCCTCCTGCTCGGTTTCTCTGCAGACAATGTAGGCCTGCCCAAAAATCTGCATGTCCCGATTGAATCGCTCTTTTGCCAAACGGCGGCCGTTAGCGGCGACGTCACCCGCGGTAGCCATATCCTGTGCCACCACAAAGTTAAAGTCGGCATGCGCTGCGGCGAACTCCTGGCCCCTTGGGCTATTGCCCGCGCTCATCAGCGCCGGCCACGGTTTTTGCAGCGGTTTGGGTTCTGAGTAGCACCCGGGAGAGATGAAGTGGGGTCCGGCATAGTCAAACTCGCCTTCGACGGTCCAGAGCTCTTTGCATAGCGAAATCCAGTCATCGGCGACGTCATAGCGCATATCGTGTTCTTTTTGCGGCACACCAAACATGGCGATTTCGCGTTCATTCCAGCCCGCAACGATGTTGAGTCCGAAGCGACCTCCAGAAATGTGATCAATCGTTGCCACCTCTTTGGCAGCGCGGACCGGGTGTACGGTGGGCACATGGAATGTCGCAAATACGCCGATTTCCTCGGTTTTAGCGGCTAAACCGGCGGCCCAGGTAAAGGTTTCAAAGTTGCGGTGGTTGAAGTTCACCTTGCCGCCCATGCCTTTCCACCTCGCGACGGGAATGACTGCTTCAATACCAGCCTGCTCCGCCAGCTGCGCGATTTTTACCGACTCATCCCACTCAACCTTGAGCGTATCCGTTCGCTCTGTCATCGAGCAGCCGCTACTGACGTTTAGTCCAAACACACCGAGCTTGAGCTTATGAGGACTGCGTTTCAGTGGGTGTGCTGGTGTGTTACCGGTCATAGATGATCGCCTCGTGATTTCATTATTTTGAGGGCGCGCCCCGTCAAGTCGATCCAGTGTGTCAGAGTCTGCCGAGCTTGCAAAGCACACCTAATTCTTCAATTAATATTCTAAATAACAGCATTTTGAGGGTGATTCCTCATTTACTTTCTCGACTGACGATACGCTACACAGCGGAGGGCGAGCGTGCCAGGGGAAAACCAATCATGACGATGTCGCGTAAAGTCCATGAGCCAACATCTGGAGCGCGTCATGGCCAAGTCCACATCAGTTGATCAGCTGAGTTCTCAGGCAACTTGTAGCCGCAGTGAGTTTCAGGCCCAGCGTGCCAAGTTGGAGGCATTGCTGCGGGACGCGGGCAAGGCGGCTTTACAGAGCGCGGATGTGTCTGCGGGCGAGCGCCGAACGGCCGAAATGACGTTAGAGCGTGACATTGAGCATCGCTTGCAGCGGTTGATTTTGCGCGCCAAAGGCATGGTCTCGGAAGAAATGCTGGTCCAGCACCGACGGGAGATCCCGGTCGATGAGATTCCTGACTATGCCGTGACTCACCTGCTGCTAGAGCTGGGCGAGCAAGAGCTCCGTAGCGGAGCGGATCAGTAGGAGTCAAGCAACCTCGTGCTTGAGTCCAGTGCCATAAGGCTACCTGAGCGGTCCTGGTCCTATCGGCGATCCCCCGCAACGGCTCGGGACGGCCACTTCCATGCGAATCTTCACACTGGCTTACTTCGTGGATTGCTGCAGCAGTCTCGCTTACCATCATCTGAGAGTACGTTCGCTGTTACCATCTAACCTGCGCTAGTTTTAGATCTGGCGGTGCTCGCGAGTAATCATTCACGGGAGACAGCGTGCAGCAATTTATTAGTGAGTATCTTGATGGGCACCAGAAGGTGCTCGCCAAGCTAGAGGCCTCCACAGGGGATATTCAGCAGGCAGCAGAGCGCTGCATCGCTGCATTAGCCAGTGGCCACAAATTGCTGATTTGCGGTAATGGCGGCTCGGCGGCAGACGCGCAGCATATGGCTGCCGAACTGGTAGGCCGATTTATTGCCGATCGGCCTGCGCTCGCCGCCATTGCGCTCACCACTGATACGTCGGCGCTCACAGCGATTGCCAACGATTATGGCTATGACGATGTGTTTAGCCGTCAGGTCGCCGGATTGGCTAATGCGGGTGACGTGTTGATTGCTATCTCCACATCAGGATCGAGTCCCAGTGTGCTGGCTGCGTGTGGGCAGGCCAGGGCTCTTGGCTGCGAGGTTGTTGGCTTAACGGGGCGAGATGGCGGCGCGCTAAAGGGGTGTTGTGACACGACCGTGATCGCTCCCGCGGATGACACGGCGCACATTCAAGAGTGCCATATTGTGGTGGTACACCTGCTCTGCGCACTGATCGAGCAGGGGCTTGAGTTGGCGTGAGGGGAAACTCGCGGGTTGGGAGTGGGTTCGCAACATGATCTCCGCCGTATTTTTGGATCGCGATGGCGTGATCAACGTTGACCACGGGTACGTCAGCACCTGGGAGCAGTTTGAATTTCTGCCGGGGGCGTCCGGGGCGTTGCGCGAGCTTCAGGATGCGGGTTACCTGCTGATTATTGTCTCGAACCAGTCGGGCATTGGTCGCGGTTATTACAGCGAGAGAGATTTGCATACGCTGAATCAAGCCATCGCAGAGTATCTAGACAGCACTCTTGGCGTCACGCTCTCGGGGTTTTATCACTGCCCACATCATCCGACCGAAGCGGAGGGTGAGTTCCGCCAGCAGTGTGATTGCCGTAAGCCAGCGCCCGGTATGATTCAGCAGGCGGTTCTTGATCATGGCATTGACGTTAAAACGTCGCTGTTGGTGGGCGACAAGGATTCCGATATTGAGGCGGGGAGGGCGGCTGGCGTTGGGAGGCTCTTCAAAGTGGTGGATTCAGCACAATCGGGGGCGTCTGCGCCCGATATTCAGTTTGTCACCGCATTGAGTGAGGTGCCCTCGCTCCTTTAACAGCAACAGCGCCGAAACGGTCGAAGCCAAATAACAGGGCGCGGGTCACGCCGTGGCCACGTTAAAACTCGTATCCAAAGGCTTCAATATCGGCGGCGAAGTGTCGCTCGACTAAAGCTCTCGATTCGTCGTCATAGTACTCACGATAAGCGCTCCGATCGTCGGCTCGTCGTCTGTGCGGCAGCGCCTGCACCGGGAGACCGATTCGCTCACAGCAGTGATCGAAGTCGGTTTGCAGCGACTCATAGCGGCCTACAAAATCGACGATTTGGTTGCCGCGCAAATCGACGAGGTAGTCCAGTTGCGGGGTGATGGAAGTGTCGATGTGGTATTGCCACTCACGCATTGGATCTAATTTTCGTTGCAAAAACGCACTAAACGATTCGTTGTCTTCAAGCAGGTGGGGTCGCTCACGTTTAATGTGATGGTAGGAGCTCACCTGCAAATCCCATGGGTTGCGCACAAACGCAAATTTGAACAGCCCCTGATAAACCTCTCTCGGAAGCATTTCCTGAGCGGTAATCGCCTTACAGTGCCGCGGTAGCTTGATTCCCAGACTGTGTCCGGTGACGCCACTGAGCTTGCTGGCGATCCACTGCGGAAGGTAATAGGGATCTCGCCACCGGTACCGCTGCAGTGCGTTGCGGACGCTGGTGCCACCAGTTTTGGCGATGTGAACGAATAAAAACTGGTAGCGTCGCGATAGCAGCATGATTCGAAACAGTTCCTTTTCGCAGTCGCTAGTTGGTGGTGACCTTGCGCAGTAATGCACTGGCCGTCGGCAGGCGGTAGTGTCAGAGGCGATGCTAAACTAGCACATTGGCGAATGTTAAGAGCGTTTCATGCCCACCTCACCCAGCGCGCAGTCCCTTCTGGATCAGTGGTCCCAGCGATGCCGAGATATGATCACCGCCTGGTGGATTGTGGGTTGGGTGGCGCTTTACGGCGTGCTGTCAGCAACTCAGTTGCTCATATGGCTTGCTGCGATAGGGTCGCTGGTGTTGCTCGTGTTGACTCGTGGTGCTTGGCGTCAACAGCCGGGGGCCGCGGCGCTGTGGCTGTTGGTGCTGTGTTTTTTGCTCCCGGGGCTGCTGTCACTGCCGGGCGCGGTCGATTTTGACCGCGCACTGTCGACCGCGGCGCGGTTCGCGGCATACGGATTCGCCGGGCTTCTTTTTTTGAGACTTTCGCCCAGTGAGGCGCAATGGCCAAACACGGTGCTATGGATGACCGGGTTGCTGGTGGTCTGGAGTCTCGATGGCATTGTTCAAGAGTGGCGAGGCGTCAGTCTCAGCGGCTATCCGCTTTTTACCGGGCTGCCAGAAGGACACAAAGTCACCGGTTCAATGGGCCTCGACTACGGGCCCAATTTGGCGGTGTTATCGCCGTTTCTGTTTGAAACAATCCGCCTGCATGGCCGACGCCTGCCTGTGCTGTGGTTGGCCGTGCCCTTGTTGGCGGTGGCGGTGTCCCTCAGCGCTAGTCGTTACTCGGCATTGCTGCTGGTGGTGAGTGCGATGCTCTGTGGGGCGCTATGGGTGCGAGGTCGTTCCTCGAATCATTATTGGACGCCAGTGTTTGTGGTCGTTTTAGCGGTGGGGGGGTTGGTACTCCCCATTTTGCTGGTACCTCACCTCGCTGAGCGATTGTTGCTCCTTGGCGGCAGTCTCAGTGCGAGTGAGGTGGAGGCGAACGCTGCACTGGCGTTTCGGCCAGAACTTTGGAAGGCCAGTTGGGTGCTGTTTACGGAAAACTGGTTGAACGGCGTGGGGCTGCGAGGTGCTGAGAGCGCCATGTATCCAATTCTTGCCGCGTCAGAGTTTTTTCCTGATGCCATGTTGTCGCGAACCTGGCATCCGCATCTTGGCATTTTGGAAATCGCCACCGATACGGGTGTATTAGGCGTGCTCGGTTATTTGCTGTTCCTGATAATGGTGGTGAGGTGGATGCTGGTCACCAACGCAGCCGGGCAGGGTGTGTCGCCCACTTTTTTCTGTATCGCGCTCCTCGCGATCTTTCCCTTATCCAGTGCGGTATCGATGTATTCGTTCTCAACAGGGTCTATTACCTGGCCGGCCCTGGCTTTGGCCTTGGGGGCGCATTTCAGAGAGGCTCGGTAAGCGGCTATTCAACGCGTCAGGAGTCCGTAGTATTCACATCCCCGCTGGTTAAGGGTGCATCTAATCAATACACTCAATGTGTTCAGGTAACGGATGCTGTGCACCAGCTGTGGTGCGCGGCGGCTTTGATGCAACGACTCTCTGACCTTTCACCGTCGATTATCTGGGTGTTTCTGTTTTTCACCCTGTCTTTGTCCTCTGCAACCAGGCAGTTTATCTGGCTGATGGCTTTGGTCGGTCTGATTATCTTCGCGAGAGGCCCGCGCGATTTTCTTGCTACCGATGGTGTGCGTAAATTCTGGATAGTGCTCGCCTGCTTTTTGTTACCCGCAATCTTCTCTCTGTTCGACGCCATCAATTTTGAGCGGTCACTCTCAGGGGCCGTGCGCTTTCTTTCGTACGGCTTCGCCGTTTGGGTGCTGCTCCAGATTAAGCTCGACCGGTCAGAGAGTGCCCGTCTGATGTCTTTGGTGGGCGCGGTGATGATGCTGTGGGTGGTTGATGGCTTGGTGCAGCTGCTTACGGGCTACAGCGTATTTGGTAATCCGCTGATCGAACTCGATTCTGGCGATACCCTCGTTACGGGCAGTCTGCGCATGGGGTATGGGTCGACACTCGCAATTTTGTCGCCCTTTTATCTAGAGGCGCTGCGCCGCACCGGCTCAACGCCGCTTAACAGCATCCTGGCCCTGCCCCTATTCGCCGCCATTGTCATGAGCGGTAATGAGGCGTCCATGATCCACGCGTTGGCTGCTCTGGCGGGCTATGCCTTTATTCTCCGTCGATTGGAGTCTGATGTGCAGGTCACGCCATGGCTCTTGTCACTGTTATTTTCGTTCTCCCTTGCGGCGCTGTCAGGCCTGATTTTGAGCGATACATTCAGCGCCTCGGCCGCCGGCCAAGCGGCATCTGATGCCTACAAGGCATTCGACTATTTGCCGATATTCTGGAATTCGGCCTGGCAGGGGTTCACCGAGCACTGGATGAATGGCGTCGGCATTCGTGGCTGGGGCTCGATGGTGGTCTCGATGGAAAGTATCAATGTCTTGCCCGTTTCCGAACGATGGCATCCACATCTCTACGCGCTCGAGGTGGCGGTCGATACCGGTATCCCCGGGCTTTTGGGTTATGCGCTGTTTTTTGTCTTTCTGGGGCGGCGACTTTTCGATTCGCGCCCAGAAGTTGCGCTGAGCTCGTTGGTGGTCATTTTGGCCCTGTTCCCCCTGAACAGCTCAGTGTCCTTCTACTCTTACTTCAACGGCAACATTCTGTTTCTGACGCTGGCGCTGTTAATAGCGCTCGACCGAGATATCAAGCCGCAGCCGGAGTTGGATCCTATCAATGACGCACAGCGCGGCTGAAAACGTCACCCCAGACTTGTCTTTCAAGCGTGTGCTGGTGATCCGCCTCAGCGCCATTGGCGACGTGGTGTTCGCCTCTCCGCTGATCGATTCGATCAAGCGCGCTCGTCCTGATGCGGAAGTCTATTGGTTGGCAGAATCCACTGTGGCGCCACTGCTGGCGCACCACGCCGGGCTCAAGGAGCTATTAATTTGGCCGCGCGAGGAATGGCGGGAGCTATTTCGGCGGGGTCGTCTGTGGAAACTGAGTCGGGAGGTCATGAGCTTTCGCAAAAGGCTCAGAGCACATCAATTCGATCTGGTGCTGGATGTTCAGGGGCTTTTGAAAAGCGCATTGCTCGCATGGATGACCGGCGCGAAGACGCGAATCGGTTTTCGTTCAAAAGAGCCGACGGGGTGGTTACTAACGAAGCGAGTCCCAAAGAATCTTGAGCCCACTATCAGTTCTGAGTATCGCGGCCTCGCTCAAAAGATCGGTCTGGAGACCGACGATTTCTCAATGACAATGCCGTTGTCGGCGGTAGCGCGGGGATTCGCTGAGCGGGTCCATGATGGGCGCCCCTATGTGGTTTTCTGCCCCTTCACAACTCGCCCACAGAAACACTGGCCAGAGGCCCATTGGCGAGCGCTGGCGGATGCCGCACTCGTAGCGGGTTGGCGCGTCGTGGTGCTGGGAGCGCCGGCGGATCGGCCTGCAGCGACGGGGATCTTTGCCGAGCAGGCGGTGGAAAGCAAAGTCGGGGATTGTTCGCTGGAAGAGAGCGCTGCGCTGGTTAGCCACGCCGATCTGGTCATCGGCGTAGACACCGGCCTGACACACATGGGTTGGGCCTTTTGTGTGCCGGTGGTCGCATTGTTTGGATCGACCTGCCCGTATCGCGTGGTGCCGGGGCGAGAGGGAGATATTCTCTACGCTGAGTTGGACTGCTCACCCTGTCGAAGGCGCCCCACCTGCGGCGGTGCTTTTGACTGCATGTCTGCGCTGACCCCCGATGCGGTAATGAGCGCGGCACAGCGCTATTTGTCCACAGAGTCAGTAGCTGCGCCCGTGCTAGCATCATCGGAGACTAGGAAAGAGGCCCTTTGATGTCAGCTTTGCCTGATATGAGCTCCGGCAGTGTCACCGTGATTGGCGATGTGATGCTTGATCGCTTCTGGAGCGGTGCGAGCCGGCGCGTGAGCCCGGAGGCACCGGTACCGGTGGTCAGTGTGACGGGCCAGGAGGATCGCGCGGGCGGTGCGGGTAATGTTGCTGTGAATCTCGCCGAGCTGGGGTTGTCGGTCTCGCTAGTGGGTCTGTGCGGGGAAGATGAGCATGCGCGTGCTCTGCGCGCCTGTGTTGAGGCTGCGGGCGTTCGCTGGAATGTCATGCCATGCCCGTCGGAAACGATTGTAAAGCTCCGGGTGCTGAGTCGGAATCAGCAACTTCTGCGCATGGACTTTGAGGAGTCTCTGGCAAAGCATGCCAATGATCTTTTTGTGAGGTATGCCCAGCAACACTTCGCTGATGCTGATCTGGTCGTATTCAGTGACTATGCGAAGGGGTCTCTGGAGCTGGTTCAACCGCTACTGCAGCATTGCCGTGAGCTGAATCAGCCAACATTGGTGGACCCCAAGGGCGCGGATTTTGAGCGCTATCGGGGAGCCACTCTGCTGACCCCTAATCTCGCCGAGTTCGAAGCGGTCGTTGGGCGCTGCGACACAGACGAGACCTTGATTGACAAGGCTGAGGCGCTCAGGGAGTCGCTGGATCTCGAGGGCATACTCGTGACCCGGAGTGAGGCCGGCATGACGCTCGTTCAATCTGGGCAGCCCCCTGCGCATTTCTCCGCCAGTGCCCGGGAGGTGTTTGATGTCACAGGTGCCGGCGACACCGTGATCGCGGTGATGGCGGGGTGCTTGAGTGCAGGGCTGCCGATGCGTGACGCGGCGCACTTCGCGAACCATGCCGCAGGGGTGGTGGTCGCGAAATTGGGTACGGCAAGCGTTTCCCCCGAAGAGTTGCTCACGGCCGTCTCTGCGGCGCCAACAGGCGCTGCTGGCAATGTGCTTGCAGAGACGAGCTTGGCGAGCGCTTTGGAGGATTTGCGTGCGGCTGGTCAGCGCATTGTGATGACCAATGGCTGTTTCGATTTACTGCACCCCGGCCATGTCCGGTACCTACAGCAGGCGAAGGCTCTTGGCGACGTGCTGGTTGTCGCGGTGAATGATGACGATTCAGTCCGACGGCTTAAGGGAGAGAGCCGGCCGGTCAATACGCTGGATGATCGGATGGCAGTATTGGGCGCGCTGGGCGCTGTCGACTATGTGGTGTCTTTTTCGGAGGACACGCCCGCTCGATTGATCGATGCCCTGACACCAGATGTGCTGGTCAAGGGCGGTGACTATGCGGTGGAGCAGATCGCCGGCCACGAATCGGTGTTAGCGCGGGGTGGTGAGGTTCGCGTTCTGGAATTCGTTGATGGCCACTCGACCAGCGGGCTGATCGAGCGGCTTAACGACTAGGCTGGCTCGGTGGCACACCCCGAGCGCCTTCGCAGTTCACTCGCTTTTTTCAGGGATTGATATAAGCGCGACCCAATCCGGGCTCAGTGGGCAGGTACCGCTTCAGCAACTCTGTCTGCCGGCTGGTCATGGGATCCAGTTTGCCGTCGATGATGACCTGATCCGCGGCGCTGGTGATATTCAGCGGGTCGTCGCTCCAGATCACCACATCGGCGCGCAATCCAGGCGCGATCATTCTGGGTTTTCCGCCGAAGACCTCTGCAGGCCGGCTCGTCATGGCCGCTATGGCCGCCTCGTAAGGCAGGCCGTTGGCCACTGCATTGCCAGCCACTTGGCGCAGCTTGCGGGCGTTATGGGTCTCGCCACTGGTAAATAACAAGCTAACGCCGGCTCGATGAAGGAGCGCGGCGTTATCGAGTCGCGCCCCCAGTCCGTCAAAGCTCCCCGGGAGATTATCGAGCGCATTGATCACCACGGGTGTCCCTGATTCGGCCAATGCCTCGCGGACAATCCAAGCTTCTTGCCCGCCACTGATAATGGCATTGAGTTGGTGCTTTCGGCTGAACGCCAATACCTGGAGAATGTCGCTCGCACGGTTGGCCCTGAACACGAAAATGCCATTTTCCCGAGCGTCTTTAAGCGTTGCTCTGCCGTCCTGATTTATCAGAGGATGCTCATTGTGGGTCAGCCAGAACCCGTTACCTTGTTTCGCAGCGAGCGACGAAAAAGCTGTCTCGAGTAACATCCAGTGCGCGGCTCTTGATCCGCCGATTTTATTGCCGCTGTAGCCGTCGACGTTGACAAAAATCGTGGTTTTCCCCTCGAAGCTGTCAAAGCCGCTATCGAAGCGCACCAGCGAGCCTTGTCCGGAAATCGTACGATCCCCAAAGGCAGCCGCGAGAAGCGTGTAGCCATAACCCTCTATACGGGTGACGGGGACGACACTGGAGAGGGGGTTGTAGGCTTTGCGCACGTCAAACTCGGGATGCATGAGCCCTGTGTAAAGCTCATTAAGCCTTGAGTCGACGGCCTCGTATACCATGCCGATCTCGCTAAGGCCCGCCGCGGTGATACCCGCAAACAGTGCCGGTGTCACGGGTCGCCCCGCGGCGTCGATTACCTGATCGGCGTCGGCGGCACTCAAATCGCTGCCAACCGCTTCGACCAATCCGTCTTCGATGAGAATGTCTAGCTGGCTCGATGGCGCGTCGTCGCCTATGAATACAGTGCCATTAGTGATCAGGAGTGAAGCGGTGTAGCTGGGGCTGGCTAAAAGTAAGTGTCCCAATAGGGCGATGACGAATCGGGTCGTATTCATTGTGCCGTCCCCATCAGTTGCCCCAGCTCGAAGTCAGATTTAGGGCTCAGTGAGGGGTTGTCTTGCTCGTACCGCAGCACGCCATCGATATAGACCTGTAGCGGTTTGGCGTAGACACTGAAGGGGTCCTGGTTCCACAGCACCACGTCAGCCATCTTGCCGTCTTCAATAGAGCCCGTCTGTTCGTGTACGCCGAGAGATTTCGCGGCGTTGTAAGTGATCCACCGGATCGCACGCTCCGGAGGGATGTCGAGTCCGGCGCGGTTGCCTCGTAACATGGCTTTGGCGGCTTCCTGATTGAGGCGCTGAATGCCTTCATCCGAGTCTGAGTGCACGATGGCGCAGCCGCCGGTTGCGCGATCGACCAACGCGATGTTTTCCTGAATGCCGTCGTAGGCCTCAATCTTGAAGCCCCACCAGTCTGACCAGAGGGCGCCGCAGACGTCATTTTCGGCAAGCTCATCCGCGATTTTGTAGGCCTCTACGCCGTGATGAAAAGTACCAACGCGGTAACCAAACTCCTCGGCCATATCGAGAATGGTGAGCATCTCATCGGCGCGGTAACAGTGCATGTGCACGAGAATGTCGCCGCGCAATGCGCCGGCCAGTGTGTCGAGTTCGAGGTTGCGCCGTGGTGGCGTATTGGTGAGTAGAGCCGATGCGACGGAGGCGCCACTGCTGTCGTTCTCTGCAGCCTCTGCCGCGTCCTTGACGGCTTGGTTATAGCGGTCCCAGTCAGCTTGATACCGCTGCGCGCGAATCCAAGCGCTGCGGTAAGCCGCGACATTGCCCATGCGCGTCGAGGGAGCCTGTGTACGGCCACCGTAAACGCGTTTCGGGTTCTCGCCACAGGCCATTTTTAGGCCATGGGGCGCGTCGGGAAATTTCATGCCTTGGTAGCTTATGGACGGTACGTTTTTAAGGGTCACACCCCGTCCCCCAAACAAGTTGGCTGAGCCCGGGAGAATTTGCATTGCTGTTACGCCGCCTGCCAAAGCTCTCGAAAAGCCGGGATCCTGCGGCCAGACACTGTGTTCCGCCCACACCTCTGCCGTCACGGGTGCAGTCGCCTCGTTGCCGTCGCTATGGGCGGCGACACCCGGCGAGGGGTATACACCAAGGTGCGAATGAACATCGATAAGGCCGGGAGTGATCCAGCGGTCACTGGCATCGACTGCGGTGGCATCGGGCCCGATCTCTCCTGCGCCGACCCATTGGATCTGCCCGTTGGCGATGTAGAGGTCTGTATCGTCAAGGCGGCGGCCATCACCGGTGAGGATGGTGGCATTCTTGAACAATACCGGCGGGCCTGAGGGTGCCTCGTAGGTTGATGGGAAAGCCTCTGGCTGGGCTTGAAGGACCATCGGAATCAGTAACGGTGTCAAAGCAAAGAACAAACTGCGCATAAACAGAATCCCCAGAAGACCAAGCAAGATACCCCCAACTATCAGATTTGCCAATCACCCCGTTGGATAGGCTAACCTCGGGTTTGATTGCCGCTGTGAAGAGCGAAAAGAGATGCCGAAAAGACGTTTTGTTGACCTGTCGATCTACCTTGAAAACGAAGTGGTCAGTGACCCTCCCGCTATGAAGCCCAATATTGACTACATCACACACGACATTGGCGCCCAGCAGATGGCGTCATTTTTCCCCGGCCTTGAGAGCAGTGAGCTGCCCGACGGTGAGGGCTGGGCGATCGAGTTTGTGCAGTTGTGTACGCATAACGGTACGCACCTTGATGCGCCTTATCACTTTCATCCCACCATGAACGAGCAGGCTGGTGGCAAAGAGCGGGCGATCACGATCGATGAAGTCCCCCTTGAGTGGTGCTTTCAGCCGGGGGTCAAACTGGACTTTCGGCACTTTCCCGACGGATATGTGGTGACAGCGGCCGACGTGGAGGCGGAGTTGACGCGCATCGAGCATGAGTTGTCGCCGCTGGAAATTGTCGTGGTGAATACCGCTGCGGGGGCCGCCTACGGACAGGACGACTTCGTCAGTAAAGGCTGTGGCATGGGCTACGAAGCGACCATGTTTCTCTTGGAGCGCGGGATTAAGGTAACGGGCACGGATGCATGGAGCTGGGACGCCCCTTTTGATCAAACCGCGGAGCGTTACGCCGAAACTGGCGATGCCAGCGTGATCTGGGAAGGCCACAAAGCAGGTCGCCACATTGGTTACTGCCACCTTGAGAAGCTACACAATTTGGAGGCGTTGCCCGCCACGGGTTTTGTGGTCAGCTGCTTCCCGCACAAGATACGGGGCGCCTCAGCAGGCTGGACGCGGGCGGTAGCTATCGTTGATGAGTAGCTTAATCCAGCGACTTTAGCGTGCCATAGGCGCAGAGCGCGGCCTCGCGCGCTGTTTTGTGATCGACAATGGGGTGGGGGTAGGTTTCCCCTAGGGCAACACCGGCCGCTGAGAGCACCTCGTCGGGTGCATCCCATGGCTTGTGCAGGTATTTGTCAGGGAGTTCAGCGACTTCGGGTACCCAGCGGCGGGTGTAGGCGCCGGCTTTGTCAAATTTCTCGCCCTGTGTGATGGGGTTAAAGATACGAAAGTAGGGCGAAGCGTCTGCGCCAGACCCACCAACCCACTGCCAGCTGCACGCGTTGGAGGCGATGTCGGCATCGAGGAGGCAGTCCCAAAACCAGATCTCTCCCTCCCGCCAGTTGAGGAGTAAGTGCTTGGTGAGGAATGAGGCAACCACCATCCGCACCCGATTGTGCATAAAGCCGGTCTGCCACAGCTCCCGCATGCCGGCATCGACAATGGGATAACCGGTTTGCCCTCGCTGCCATGCGGTTAGCCGCTGCGGATCCTCATCCCAGGGGAAAAAGCTGAATTTTGGGTTGAAGGCCTCGTCGGGCATTGATGGAAAATGAAACAGCAGGTGGTAGCAAAATTCCCGCCAGCCGATTTCACTGAGGAATTTATCGATGGCCTCGGCTACCTCTGGCCGTTCGATTTTGCTTTGCTGTGCCGCATGCCAGACCTGTCGGGGCGATATGTTGCCAAACCGCAGGTAGGGCGACAGTTTTGATGTGTTGGGCTCAGCTGGGATGTCTCTGCCGTCACCGTAATCCTCTACGTGGTGATCCAGAAATTGATTCAGCGCTGCCTGCGCGCCGGCTTCGCCCGGGTTCCACAAATCGTTCCAGCCAAAGGCCCAGTTGGGTGACGTCGGCAGGAGCTGCCAATCAGAGAGCTCTTCGCCGTCAATCACGCCGTCGTAGCCAGTCAGTTCAGGCGTGGGCATGGGCGGATGGGGCTCTGGTCGCCGGTTGCAGGCGCGCCAAAATGGCGTGAATACTTTGAAGGGAGTGCCCCCGCCGGTGGCGACGTCTTCTGGTTCATGGAGCAGGGTGCCAGGGTAGCGCTTTAATTCGACGCCTTTGTTCGACAAGCGCTCTCGGAGTGTGGTTTCAAGCCCTGCCGACCAGGGCTGATAATGGCGACTGCAGTAAACGGTGGTTGCCCCTGTTTGCTCTGCCAGAGTCGACAGCGCGGCAACGGTGTCTCCAGACTTAAGGATCAGCTCCAAACCTTGCTCGGCGAGGCGGGCGCGCAGCGACAGTAAGCTGTGATGCAGCCACCATTGGCTCGCGCTACCTATGCGCCAAGCGTCCCCTAGATCCGGGTCTCGCACGAAAACGGGGATGACTGGGCCCGCCTGCGCTGCCGCAGCCAGTCCAGGTAAGTCCGCAAGGCGGAGATCGTCCCGAAACCAGTAGATGGACACATCAGCCATGTAGTGGCTCCTGTTTGTTGAAAAGGAAGTAGTCAGCGCACTGGGCCATCAGCGTAAATGGCGAACGACTGAATTTATGGGTACAAAGGTCGTCAGCGCGCGTCTGACCTTGATTGAGGATGATCAAAGGCTTGCCCTGATCAACTGTGTAGCGACAAAAACGTAATCCCGAATACACGGATAGAGAGCTGCCGACGACCAGCATGCCCTCTGAGGCGTCGATCATCTCATAGCACTCATCGACCACAGGGCCCGGCACCGTGCCGCCAAAAAATACGACCTCAGGCATCACAACGCCGCCGCATGCTCGACAATGGGGTACGTGAAAGTCGCTGACATAATGGGCTGGCAGATCAGCATCTCCGTCAGGCCGAAGCGTCAAGGAAGACGTATCGGGTAATGCATTATTGCTCTTGATCCAGTTTTGTATCGCTTCACGGCTTGTGCCGTAGCTGCAATCAAGGCATCTAACCCGATCCAATCGGCCGTGGAGATCGATGACTCGTTGGGAGCCGGCACGTTGATGTAGCCGGTCGACATTTTGTGTAATCACGCCCGCAAGTAGTCCCGCCTGCTCGAGTTTTACTAAGGCGGCATGACTTTCATTTGGCTGAGCCGCGCTGACACGCGGCCAGCCCAGCGCAGATCGACTCCAGTAGCGCTGCCTTTTCGATGAGTCAGAGATAAATTCGTCGTGCTGAATAGGTTGGCTGCCCAGCCAAGTTCCCTTGTGATCGCGATAGGTAGGTATTCCCGAGGCGCTGCTGATGCCCGCACCTGTCAGCGCTACCCAAGGGCGGCGCGATTCGAGAATTGTCAGTAAAGAGTCAACCGATTCACTCATGAAGCGTATACGTCTGTGCTTGCACGTGGATTTCCGCGACACATGAGGGCAGGAGAGCTATGCACATTTTGATGACGGGTGGCACGGGTCTCATTGGCACAGCCACCTGTGCCGCGCTTTACGCCGACGGACATAAGCTGACAATTCTTACGCGACGGGCGCGTCCCGCGACGACTGAGGCGACTTACATTACCTCGCTTGGGGAGTGCGCTGAGACCGTCGATGTTGTGATTAATCTCGCAGGTGCGGGCCTTGCGGATAGAAGATGGAGCAGTGCCTACAAGCGGCAAATCGTATCGAGCCGGGTGGATCTCACGCGAGAACTCGTGGTTTGGATGGGCGAGCTCGAAAAGCCCCCCAAGAGGCTGATCAGCGCGAGTGCGATTGGTTACTACGGGGCAGCAGATGAGCAGACCTTCAGCGAGGGCGCTGGCGTTGGAACAGGGTTTTCGGCGGCGCTGTGCCAATCGTGGGAGGAAGAGGCCGGCAGGGCCGCTGAGCATGGTACGCGAGTGAGTCTCTTGCGTTTTGGTGTCGTGTTGGCGAGAGAAGGAGGCGCGTTGGGGAAAATGACGCAGTCGTTTCGGCTCGGTGTGGAGACCTGGTTGGGGTCGGGGGAACAGTGGCTCAGCTGGATCCATCTGAAAGATGCCGTCAGAGTCATCCAGCATGTGCTTGCCCTTGAATGCCCCGCGGGCGTCTACAACACAGTGGCACCACAGCCGGCCCGCCACCGGGAACTCGCCTATGAAGCAGGGCGGCAATCCAGAACCTGGTTGAAGCTTGGAGTGCCCGCGTTTGGCGCCAGACTCATGGCCGGGGAAATGGCTGAAGAGTTGCTCCTCAACGGGCAGCGTGTGTTGCCCTCGCAACTGCTTGAGGATGGCTTTCAGTTTCACTACCCCAGCCTAAAGGAGGCTCTTGAGGACGCAATGCCAGGTGTTGGTTAAGCGGAACTGACCTGCTGGTAATCCATAAACGCTTCCTGAACCCCTTCTTGCCCCTTTAACTTCTTGAGGGCAGAGCGTTCCAACTGCCTTACCCATTCCCGGCTGACGCCCAGTCGGTCTGCGATTTCTGAGCGGGACAGAGGGGGACCGTCATGCAACCCCCAGCGGGCGACGACAACCGCCTGTTCATTGGCCTCCAGTTGATCCACCGCCTCGCCCAGAAAACGATGTAAGGAGTCCTGTTCAGCGTTACCCGTTGTATCGCCGTACTGCTCCGTTGTGAGCGTGTCGACCAACGTACCGTCATCGTCGTCATAGCGCGGCGCGTCCAGCGAGATCGCCAAGTTGCGCACCTCAAGGATTTCCTTGGTTTTTTGCTTATCCATGCCCAGCTTTTTAGCGAGCTGCGCAGCATCGGGCTCCATGCCTGTCTTGGCCTGCTCTATCGCGCGCTCTCGGTAAACTTTGTTCACCTGGTCTTGAACGTGGGTGGGTAAGCGAATCAGGCTTCCGGTGTCGCCGACGTAGCGCCGCACCGCCTGCGTGATCCAGTTGAAGCAGTAGGTGCTGAAACGATAGCCCTTCGCGAACTCGAACTTTTCAGCTGCTCTGATGAGTCCCAAAGTGCCTTCCTGAACGAGGTCAAGATACCCCACGCCACGGCCGCGATATCGCCCCGCGATGGAGTGGACCAGCCTGAGGTTATGCATGACCAGGGCATCCCGCGCTTCGGTGTACTCTCTGAGCGCTCTTCGGATGCTCTTCAGCACTGGGGGCTCCAGTGCGATGGGTGCGGGCGGCGACAACCAATGCCGTGACCAGTGGCCAATTGCGTCTGCTACTGCGTCGGGGAACTGACCCCCAGCGCGGCGCAACATGAACACCGCGATTCCCACTGTGAGGCTGGCTGGAATCTTGAGGCCATTCACCGTATCGGCGTGGTGTTTTTTCGACCCGCGTTTCCTCAAACTCTTGGCGGCTTCTGCCGTGATGTCGGCGAGGTCACCGTCTGAAAAATAGGGTGCCAGCTCACGACGCAGTGTGAAGTGCTGTTCACGGCTGGGAAAACGCTTTACCGCGGGTGGACACTCAAGCGCATTAAGAAGCAAGTCAGCCAGTGTCGACCGCAGGTCCGCCACCTCTGAAAAGAGGGTGGAGAGCGCGGCTACCGCGGCCCACTTCTTCCCGTCAATGACCTTTTCTTCATCCGCGGTGAGTAGCGGATAGCGTCGAATTTCCGCGAACATCAATTCCAGATCAGCGTCTTCACTACTGTCTAATGTTTGCATGTTGCCCCCCCCCTTTTGTCTCACGTAACTATACGGGGGCAGATCGGTGACAGGTTCTTTCGGTAGAGCACTCTGTCCATGTTTCAGGTGAACAAAACCTAGACAACTTTACGAGTAGGGCGATCCGGCTGGCCAAATGTCGCGTAAAACTGGACAAATCGCGAACAGGAGAGCGTTATGAACGCACCGGTTACAAACTTGCGGTCGTTAGAGCCGCGCCCATTATACGGCATTGGCACTGTCGCCAGACTCACCGGCCTGAAGTCAGATACCCTCAGGGTTTGGGAGAGGCGTTACGGCCTGGGCGCTAGTCATAAATCACCTACCGGGCGCCGCCAGTACACTCAATCAGATCTCGACCATCTGCAGTTGGTGTCTGCCCTCGTGAAGCAGGGTGTCAGGATCGGTGAGATCGCAGCGTCTGATCGCAAGACACTGGAAGTGCTATTAGAGCAGCAGGATCACATGTCGCCGTCACGGCCTCGGCCCTCGGCAAAGCCCCGGGTGGTGTTTTTGGGCGTGGACCTATGTCGATGGTTAGACGGGCATCAGGGCTGCATATCGGGCGTATCGGCCTTACTGGCGAGAATGTCCGTTGATGACGCAGTGGCATCACTGAGCGCTGAAGAGGGCTGCGACATGTTAGTGGTGCACTGCCCATCCTTGACGATGCAGCAAATCAGAGGTGTCGAAGCGCTCGGTGAGCGACTAGGTGTGCGCCGCACGATCGTGTTGTATCAGTTTGGCAACGACCAGTGGTTAGCGGAGTTAGAGCGCATGGGGCACTCCGCGTTTCAGTACCCCATCGAGCCCTCGCAACTGGCCTTTGAAATCGGTCGCAGTCAAGTGGAGAAAGAGACTTCCCAGGGAGTCGGCAATTTATCGGAGCTAATGCCTGCCAAGCCGCGTATGTTTAATGACGCCGAGCTGCGTGCCGCAGCCGAAGAAAAAATCGTGTTGGACTGCGAGTGCCCGCGACATCTGTCGGAGTTGATCAAATCCCTGAATGAGTTCGAAACTTACTCTAGCGCCTGTTCGGTGGATAACTGGAAGGACGCGGCCATTCACGCGAGCATTTACGCCTACACGTGCCAGGCCAGACACTTGATGGAGAAAGCACTTCAGTCCGCCCTCGAGGGTCGAACCTTAAACGTGGAGGTCACGCCCTAGCCGAGGCGCGCTTGATGTCGTTGGCGAGGGCTTCCCAAAGGGGAGACCCTCGCAGTTGCCAGAACCACAGGCACACAGGTGCCAGAGTCGGCATGAGTAGCACGTTGAACTGATACGTCAGCGCGATCAAGTCAGCAGGCGGCACGCCCGGCGCGTTGAGGAAAGGTGCACCGACCACTAACAGTAAGTCTTTGCCCAGTATTGAAGCCAAACCAAAGGCCATGATGAGCCAGAGCCAGAACAGGCCGATACAAAACTTGTATATTGCATCCTTCAGGTTAGAGGCCATCAATAGTGCGGCATAGAACGCAATTGAATACGAGACGAGGCGCGTATTGATCTCGAGCGCTATTTGGTTGCCGGCCTCAGCGGCAGCCATGATGACGCCGCCGTCTTCCCCGAACTGGGTGCGCGCCAACACCTTTACCCCTTGAAGGCCCAATGCTTCAACGATGTTGGGGTAGGCACTGCTCAGTAAAAAATCACAGAGCCACACCGCGGGTGCGGCGAACAGCGTGCCCGCGGCGTACCAGATACCGAACGTAATGGGCATCAGAATCAGAGTCAGCACAAACTGGCGCCGCATCAGCATCAGGCAGATTCGACCCCAGGGTGCTGCTTACCGAGCCATTGCAGGTAGATGGCATATACCACCAACACATCCAGCATGATGAGAACCGGCCACAGGTAGAGGTGAAACCACTCGAATACTGTGTAGTTCCACTGACCCAAATAGAAGAGCGAGATAATGCGGACGATATTTAAAGCTTGCACAAAAAAGAAGCCGGCCGAGATGGCGATGAGCTTGTGCTTCACCGACGCAGGGAAGGCCACCACGCCGGCGATGAGAACGATCGCCGCCTCGACCCCATTGCAGCCTGCCTCGATCGATACCGCAAAGCCGGTGGATGCGTCTCGCAGGATGCGGCCCTGAGCAATGACCGTGTCATCGAAAGGCAAAATAATAGCTGTGCTGAGTGCCGCCAACAGTCCCGTAAACGGCTGAATGACAGCCTCTTGCACGGGCTTGAGCATCTCGATGGCGAACAAGCCCACGAGAATGCCGACAAAAATAAGAAGGAAACGGGCCATGAAACTTAGAGTACCGACTGCGTCAGGATCACACCAATGATAACGGGGCACAGCCACTTCACATAGAGCGGCCAGATCTTCCAGAACAGGCGTTGCTCGGCATCGGCGTCGTTCTTCTTGAGCTCCTGCAATAGCGCATCACGTTGCCACAGCCAGCCGGCGAAGATGCAGATCAGTATCCCCAGTGCGG
>ERZ802830.1146-NODE-1146-length-25699-cov-11.0497_pt1 | contig 25699 bp, 21 predicted proteins | sample MGYA00345654_ERZ802830 | MGnify/ENA primary metagenome ERZ802830 (study PRJEB30503, sample SAMEA104212375) | marine metagenome | biome: Westerlies Biome; feature: [SRF] surface water layer (ENVO:00010504) within the epipelagic zone...; material: water...
GAACCCATCTTCGAAGACCTTGTTCTCTCTGTAGATGCCTTACTTACAGAGGAGCCCATGCTTTCTGATGAAGCCATGCCTACTGACAAAGTACGCTGTCTATCTTTCGATGATACGGGCGAGGAGTGTGTATTCGTTGTTAGTGTTTCCGGTAAATTTATGACAGAAACAATCCTCTCCAAGTACCCATCTTTCGGCTTCAGTGCTTCGAAATGATTCCCTGTGTATCTGTTGTTCGAGTTAGGTAACGAATACTCAAACTCTCCTTTGTTTATGATGAACAAGAGAAGTCCACAGTTTTGTAGTCCCATATTGGTCGTGGGATATTCGGGAGACACAAAATACTGCCAAGTGTTTGAGCTCGTCCTCCAAACGGCGATGCAGCAACTCCATAACTCTGCGACTAGTTCTAATTCTTCGTTTTCCATCCATTCGTTCTTTTGGATTCTTCTTACGGTGTTCTTGTGTTTCGATTGGTTCTTGACGGCTAACGCCATAAGGTCTAGTTTGAGGTGTTCAATCTTCTCTTTTTTGGAAGCGTTCTTCGGGAAGTAATCAGATACGAACAGCGAGAATGAATCAATCACAGAATGGTAGCCACATTCTCCACACCCTTTGTTTTTTATCACCTCAAAATCGTTCGTCGTATACGGTGGTAAAGTGAACTTGTTCAAATTGGAACGCAAAGCATTCGTACTGAGTGATGTGATATAATTCTCGTGTTTTGAACTGTCGAACGCTAAGTAAATCCGTTTGCATACATCGGTAGGTGACGATTGGTATACATACCAATTGTTGGATTCGCCTTTGGGTCCGACTTCACCATCCTTCCATAAAAATATGCATAGTTTGTACAAATTGGCTATCAGTTGGATCTCCTCCGACAAGCCCCACTCCCCCTTCACGATTCTATCTTTCAGCGCCTTGTCCGTGGCGCTTCTCGAAATAGCCACTCGAATTTCGGTCGCGCTGTTCGGATAACTCTTTGAAAAGATGTCGCTACCAAACACCTCCTGTAAAGAATGAATCACAGCATTGTACAAACTGTCTTTATTAACTGGTATATTTACAGAATTGTATGCGTTCCTTTTCATAGTATACTTCAAGGTTTTGTCCAACACGGGCGATTCGAATCGGTCCGACTCCGAAGAGGACGATGCGCGCTTTCTAGGAGGAAGTGGCCAAGCTCTCGGTGATTCGAACTGGTATACACCCGTCGCTTGTGTGGTTTGTTTCGTGGGTGAAGGACTTTGTTTCATGGGCGAAGGACTTTGTACCGGGGACGGAGAGTTCTGTGGAAGTGGATAAGTTTGTTCCGTGGGTGGAGAGAATTGATTCGTTGGTGAAGGACTTTGTTTCATGGGCGAAGGACTTTGTACTGGGGATGGAGAGTTCTGTGGAAGTGGATAAGTTTGTTCCGTGGGTGGAGAGAATTCATTCGTTGGTGAAGGACTTTGTTTCATGGGTGAAGGACTTTGTACCGGGGATGGAAAAGTTTGTGGAGGCGGAGAAGTTTGTTGAGGCGGAGAAGTTTGTTGAGGCGGAGAAGTTTGTGGAGGCGGAGAGTTCTGTGGAGGCGGAGAAGTTTCTGGAGGAGTAATCACCACATTCCTCTTTGGAATAAGTAAACTGTAGTGTTGAACATTATCGTACGGGTCGGTTCTAGAAGTGTCGAAGTGTAAATATACGACCCTTCTGCATTTGTTTATGGTCAACTTGTTACTGTAAGTGTACAAGAACCATTTTCCTATGTGATTGTACCATACTGCGATACATAAGTTGAACACTTTACAAGCTAAGTGAATCTCTTCCGATAAGGCTGGTTGAGACCTAGAATGCAATCGTTTTATGATTTTCTTTCTATTCGTGTTCGTAGCGAGCATGTTTCGAAAAGTCTCCACATTGTTGTCTATTTTAAGGTCAATATTCGGGAAGGTCTTTGTTGTGCTGTCTAGGACCGCGCTGTAGAAAGAGTCTCCCACTAGACGGTCGTTTCGTAGTTGAACATATTTCTGGAAATCGTTCTCGTTATACGCAATGAGTTGTTCCGTAATATCTTGATACAAAGTGGCGTTCCACGGATACGGGTCTCGATACCGTTTGTCGAGAATGTTGTCGATCAACTCAGGTTTGATGTAGTATCGTTTGCGCCTTTCGTCCATACACTTCTTCATCATAGTAAGCTCTTCTTCGGTCCAGTTGAATATGTTTTCTTTGTCTTCCATAATCTTTTTACTGACACATCCGTCGTCGTCGATGTTGTTCAAAATCCGCTGTCGTCTCACTTGTACATGATTTCTATGATAACTACGCATAGAGGAGCTTCTTTTCTTCAGTCGCTTTGTTTGTCCTTCGGGAGACAACTCTTCGAAAGGCACAGCGGGTGTTTTATCTCGATGAGATGAATGTCTAGGCATTGGAAATGCAGAGTTTAAAATATGTAATAAAATATGATATATATTAGTAACGCAACCGAAGAACTCATATCATGGTCACCATTCAAACAAAGATTCGCAATCCCGAAAACTATCTACCGATTCGTACATACGAGGGTAGAGGCATCATCACAGCATCTTCCAAAAAGTTTATGTTCCAAACCTTAGTAAGTTTACACATACTACGCACGAAAGGATGCACTCTTCCTATCGAGCTATTCTATGCGGATGACGACGAAATAACAGAAGCGGATAAAGTCTCTCTGGAGTTGACCCTTGATGTCACTTGTATCAATGTTCAATCTGTCAAAGAGTTTGAACAGTACAACGCTAGAAACTTCTCTATAAAGGCCATCGCCTTGTATTTGTCCTCCTTTAGTGAAACCATTTGGATGGATGCGGACATAATTCCTCTCGTCGACTTCGAAGAACTATTCGAATGTAGTCACTACACCGAGTATCACCATGTATTCTTCAACGACATTTTCGCGTATGGTACTGAGGAGAACGCAATGACGAAGACGACCTTAGCTTTTTCGAAATCGTTCGGTGTCGAAATAGAAGAGGGCACACCTGAAACAGATTCGGGGATGTTCCTCCTAAACAAGAACAAGTTTCATAGACACTTCTTCATCATTAATGCTCTATTGAATATGGATCCAGAAACCTATGGAAAGGTGTACGGAGACAAAGAGTTGTATCGCCTCAGTAGCGCTCTGTGTTCGAACGAAACTCCATTCACCACTGTCGACACGAATCCTTGTTTGATTGGAAAATACTTTCGAAACGAGAAGCTGTTTTGTGGAAATGCGGTCCTCTTCTCGATTGATAACAAAAGGGTTTGCATACACATGACTTTACATAGCGTAGACCATGTAGACAAATACAACAACATGTGGACAGAATCGTTTTGGACGCACTATACAACGAAACCCGTGAAAGTGCAGTTAGAAATCGTACAACCATTAAATCAAGAAATAACCATCAAACACAAATACGACTTCAAGTTCATGAAACCACTAGACGATGTCTTACAAAGTGTACAAGTTCTCCTCTATACTTACATCAACAAGTTCAAAAATAATTATTTAGTATGAGTGATTCGTTTTTAAAATAGCTGAATAATATAAATAATGAATTGTGCTAGTTGCTCTATTCCTGTCATGGTGGGTGGTGCTAGTGGAGGTAGCAAATCCAAGAAATGTACTTGTAAAGACAAGAAGTGTGATAAGAAAGCCTCCGTGAAAAACAAAATGGTACAAGAAGCAAAACATAATAAACCCAAGAAGCAAAGCAAAAAAACAAATAATAAACCGAAATAAATCACAATAGTTGCGTAAAATCATACAATTTAATACCCTTTGTATATGTAAAAAAATGAGCCCTACCGCATTTGTATTGTACATAAACACCGGCAACTCCTTCAAACAACTTATACAACACTTCAACAAACAATCGTATTCGAATAAAAAACTCGTCATATTTGATTCGATCAATACCACTAAACCAGATGGACTTCCTAGTAATGTCATCTATGAAAGCTCCTCTGTGGATGTTGATGCGGTTACGAAGAAATACCAAGCGGACAAAAAACCACTGACCGACAAGCTTACGGAGTTGACTAGCGGACTTTCAAACAAGATGAGGTTCAAAACCGAATTGGAAAAGAGCACTGAAAAGCTCAAAGCTTTCAAACCAACCAAAAAGAAGATGCTCGACGACGAAGACCTCACCATCAAAACAAAGGAAGAGGTCGCCGAAGTCGCAAAGAACGAAGCCGAGCTAAAGAAGCAAACCGCGGCGTACGATACGCTCGTTAAGGAAATCGCACAAATGACCGCACTCAAGGCATCCAAAGAATCGGAAATCAAGGCGTTAGATGAACAAAAAGAGATCGACTTGAAACCGTCGGCGTCGTTCGCGTTTTCCCCCGACGACTGCAAAAAAATAGCCATCGAAAAATACAACGCAGATATGTGTCTTTTTATGTCAGACCAAATGAGCTACACCACCGCACACATCACTAGTGTCGTCGACAACCTCTCGACAAATACAGAGGGTGTTACATGTTGCGCTAAACTCCTTTTGTATAACCAAAAAAACTCTAAATTAACCAACAGAATCATCAATCCTGGTATGGTGACTAACAATCCAACCGTAAGTTTCACGAAAGAATTTGGCTCTAAAACCAACATCGACGAGCCCTTAACCGTTCATCAAATGTTGAAGAGTAACACCGTGATGGCTTACGATACCGAGCTTGCGCGCACATGCTACAAGAAGATTGATATTATGTATTCTCACAAGAAGAGAATGATTATTGAACGATTTGCTTAATCTTCATTTGGGTCTACTATAAACATGGAACCTACATTTTTTGAGATTGCGCTCGCGGAACGCTTTTGACTACTTGGTTTTGAAATTTGGTTTGTATTTTGGTTTGTATTTTGGTTTGTATTTTGGTTTGTATTTTGGTTTGTACTAATCGTGCGAGTAGTCCTCGATGGTTTTTTGGTCTTGATTTCCTTGATGTACAGAGACTCGTCGTTCCGATATTTCACGATGTTGTTCCACACATCTTCGAGTTGAGTGTTCATCGTATGGACGAAGCTGGGGTCCTTGTACACGCGCTTTATCGAGAACGAATGCAAATACCAGAAGGTCGATGAGAAGACACTGTTGTTATTTTTTTGATACCATGATAAGACATCATCACGGGATGCGTTATAAGGACTATACATATATTCCCCATCCGTCTTTTCGATGATGATTCCCTTCTCTAGGTAGTCGCTCGTGAAGCAATCGAACTCGGTTTCGTAGTCCTCCCAAAATTGCTCCAAGTTCTCGTATTTATCGAAACGAACTTCTAAGAAGTCACACTCGTTCAAATCACATGCGTCCAATTGACCTTGGATTTGATAGTAATATTGTTTCAGAATGGAGTCCTCTGTGATCACTCGTTTATATGGACACTTAATCTCTAGCATCACACCCATATCCGAGATACCATCTGGAGATGCACCTAGGAATGAGTATCTAGGATTTTGCACTAATCCGAACTCATGGACACGAATCCCGTTCCGTTCCTCGTACAACTTCGTCGCAACGGGTTCGAACATCACACCCCATTTTAGAAACACCGACGCCATGTCATATTCTGGAAGTGGTTCGTATCCACACTTCTTCTCGTATATTTTGTTTGGGTCCGTTTTCTTACCGAACTTGTCGATGGCTAAAGCGTCTCCGAAATCGCTCGCGGTGATCATTCCGTTTCGCATCTCGTACCATTCACGAGAGCGTTGTTCCACTAAGGGAACCCTTTTCAACTCGTGTAGTTTACAGCGATACCCACGAATTCTTTCCACTCGTGATGCCACCTTCTGAGTAGAAACCATATTTGGGGTATACTGACACTTCGAGCATACATCAATCACCGTCTTCACAATCTTCTTCATGACCGCTGGAGAAAGCTTTGTTGCGTCCAACTTTTCCCATAGCATATTGTCGCTGACCGTCTTGCAAATAACCCCGTCGATAATGTGAGTCAAATCCATTGTTAAAAAATTGATCCAAAACGACCTTACTTAAATAAGTATCTCGGTATAATATTTAAATCAAATTTTCGAAATTGGATCGCTCCATGGATCGTTTGTTTGCATCGTGGAAAGAGCGAACTTCTGTGATAGAAACAACGAATGATAAAAAGAATGCACCCAAATCATCAAACGCATCCTCCATCAACAAGAATGATAAGAATGCGCTTCAAAGCATCATCATGTTCAATCATCGGTATCAAAAACGACCCATGGACGAGGACTTTCTGATACGACAACGAGAAGCGAAGGGAACCGAGTTGATAGACGAAATCGCACCATACACTACCGACAAATCAGGGCTATTCGAATCGCTCGAGTCCGAAAGGCGTGTCTTTTTAGAAAAGAAGTTAAAAGCAAAAGAGGATAGTCATGAAACCACAACATGCTGAACTTTTATCAAGGGGAGGACCCGAACGAGATCCAAGTGGGGATCGACGAGGCGGGACGAGGTTGTTTTGCGGGACCCGTGGTAGCGGCTGCGGCGTGCTGGGACGCGAATTGGTTGAATGACCACAAGGATGATTATGAGGAAATCAAAATCATCAAGGACAGTAAGAAATTGTCCGAGAAGAATAGAAAGCGTTGCTTCGCATTCATTAAGGAACACGCCAAGGATTTTCATGTGTCCTTCGTGAGTAACGACGAGATTGACAAAATGAATATCTTGAACGCCACTTACAAAGCAATGCACGACGCATTAGACAATCTAAAAGTACCATTTGAAAACATACTCGTCGACGGTAATGGATTCAAGCCATATATGAACAAAAATGAAGCGCTAGAGTTTTTTATGATTCCACACAGTTGTGTCACGAACGGAGACAACATCTATTTTAGTATCGCGAGCGCGAGTATCTTAGCGAAAGTGTCGAGAGACGAGTACATCGACCAAGTTTGTAAAGTCGACCCCGTCTATCAAGAGCATTACGATTGGGAAAACAACAAATGTTACGGAACTCGTAAACACATTGAAGGCATTCATGCCCATGGAATAACACCATTACATCGGAAAACTTTTGGAGTGTGTAAGGAGTATGGTTAAGGAGGCTGAGTAGGCTAATCCGTATAAGACCCTTCTAAGAAACTTGATCCTTTCTAATGAAGACGCCCGTTTTTTTGTCCACCAAGTCGTATCGTTCCCTTAGGAACGACTCGTTCTTAGGGCAGCACATGATTATTTTTGGATTGACAATGATCGAGTCCACGATCATTCTCTTTAGAATGTCGCTATCGTTGATCCCGAAACACAACACTTCGATACTTCCGTCGAAGTAGTTCGATTTTATGATTTCACAAACATTCTCCTTCGTAATGTCCTCCTTGATGATCTTTATCGAGTACTTTTCAGATTCTAGTGTGCTGTTAATGTTGAAAAATAGGCAACTACATGAATGATTCTTAATCAGAGCGATGGCAGTTTGTAAATAAGTCAGTCCTATACAAATACACTTTTTGTTGTCTAGCTTTATGTTTTGAAGGAAGTGGTTTTGTTTTTCTTGGATTTCGCTCTTGAACACCCCCTTTTGGGATCCTTGTGTGAACGCGGTTGGAGAACTCCAGTAAATACCAATCAACTTTAAGGCTCCATAAAACCACAATTGCATGTCAATTTCTAACGAAAACTTGCGTTGTTTGTTCAACTCGACTAGTTTCGTGCACGCGTTTTTGGAAATGGAGTACGCTCCGGTACAACGCATTCGACCGCTTTCTATTTTGTAGATGGTTTTCTCAAGGTCCTCTTCGATTTGCATGGAGTCTACCGTCAAACCAGCACCATCTTCTAGTGAAACAATGTCGTGCTCGTCGTTGATTTCGGCCATGATTTCAATCATGTACGAGAGCGTGTCCTCCAAGAACAGAATGTCGTCCTCTAGAATGAGTACTCTGTCGTGTTTCGAGTTCGAGACTTCTTCCCAAATCAATAGATGATTGATCCCACATGAAATATTTCCCTTGTTGATTTTTTGGGTAAGATTCTTCTCCTCCCCGATGACTCGTAACTCCGTATTTCGCACATTTTCGTCTAGCGTGTAGTACTTATTTATGATTTCGTCAGTCAAAGTGTCTTTGTGTGTGTTCACCTTGAATGTGTAGTAGTCATGTGGGAAGTATTTCTCCATAACCTTCTTCAAATAGGCATATCTGTCCGTTAAACACGGACAGTGAACGATATATATGTGGTGAATGTTTGGAAACTTCATTCTATAAGGTTTTGAGTTATGGTTTCATAAAGGTTATGAAACATATTTAAGTACTTTATAAAACAGTGAATGTAATAAACGAGTAACCCATTTATATAAATCATGTGTGGAATCATTGCAATATCTGGAACAGAATTAGAAACAATTGACACACAAAAATACCTACAATCTTTACATCCGAGAGGACCAGATGCACAAGATTGTTTCTTAGACGATAATGTATACATGGGCTTTACTCGACTTTCGATTAACGACTTATCGTCCGACGGAATGCAACCCATGCAAAATGAGGATAAAACAGTGTCGCTCATATGCAACGGGGAAATATACAACCACAAAGAGATTGCAAAGAGGCACGATTTCGACATGAAGTCCCAAAGCGATTGTGAAGTGGTGTTACATTTGTACTTGAAATATCGGAACTCACTATCCTTCTCCGACTTCGTTTTGGAGTTAGACGGAGAGTTCGCGTTCGTGATTTACGACAAATCCAAAGACCTTATGCTCGCGTGTAGAGATAGACATGGTGTGCGTCCATTGTTCCGAGGAACACTGACAACACCCACGAATACAACCTTGGCCTTCGCGTCCGAGCTGAAAGCGTTGACATTTTGCGAGGATGTACATCAAGTGCAACCAGGAACATACGAGACTACATGTCGTCGTAGCTTCGTCAATAATGTTATGTATTATAGTTTGTATTTCAACGACCGCGTTTCTAAGTACGAGAACCAGTACGATACGGAAGAGATTGTTCTCGAGTCTATCAACAAGTATTTCAGGAAGGCGGTCGAAAAGAGACTAATGAGCGAACGACCTATTTGTTGCTTGTTGTCGGGTGGCTTAGACAGTAGTCTAGTGTCCGCGTTAGTAGCGAGCCATTTTCCACCGAAAACGGTACACACTTTCTCCATTGGATTCGAAGGATCTCCTGATTTGTACTACGCGAGAAAAGTGGCGGATCACATTCAATCGGTGCACCACGAAGTGATTGTTACAGAAGAAGAGTTCTTACATCATATAGAGGAGACCATTCGAGTGATAGAGAGTTACGACACCACGAGCGTTAGAGCGAGTGTGGGAAATTTGCTAGTCGCAAAGTACATCTCGAACCATACGGATCATAAGGTGGTGTTCAACGGAGATTATAGCGACGAGGTATGTGGGGGGTACAAATACTTCAAGAACGCTCCGTCCGCCGCCGATTTCGATCTCGAGTGCAAACGACTAGTCACGGACATATGTTATTTTGACAGCTTACGGAGCGACCGCACCGTCTCTAGTCAAGGATTAGAGGCACGAGTGCCCTTTTCGGATCATGATTTTGTCAGTTACTATTTCGGAATTCCTGTCGAACTTCGTATGAGACCGGACAAGTATCTACTACGCAAGGCGTTCGAGAAAGACCACCTTCTTCCGGAAGAAATCCTTTGGAGACCGAAGGAGGCGTTCAGTGACGGCGTGAGTAAAAAAGAGCACTCTTGGCACACCATTTTGAAAAATCACATCAACTCTATGGTTTCTGATGAGGAATTCGCGAATCATGATAGTACAACGAACAAACCGCTACTGAAAGAGACCTATTATTATCAAAAAATATTCAATAGGTATTATAAAAAATATACAGACATCATTCCTTATTTTTGGATGCCCAAATGGTGTGATGAATCGTTACTAGACCCATCTGCGAGAGAAATCGTTTAGTTGAAAGACACACCCATAGTTTGGAGTACCTTCGGTAGGATTTTTTCGGTACTGACTTCTTGTGTCGTAGGGTTTCTAGAAGTCTTCCATTCGTATTTGACGATTTGGAGTTGTTTGTTTCTACTGATACGGAAACCGTAAGATATTTTGTCGACGAGATCGCTTGCGTTCTTGAACAAACTAGTGATTCTCAAACTACCACCCTTCACTTCCCAGAAAGACTCTCTTTCCATTTGTTCTAAGTTATTTTTAGAGAGGGCCTCGAAAGTGTTCAAACCACCCATGTATCGCAAACCACTGTCGTCGTTGATTGAGTCAGAGAGGTTCCATAGGATGGACTTCTCGTAGATGTTATCTACATCAATCGCATCGGAACTGTCGAAGGTCCCAATGAAGTAAGGGTTATCATCTGATAGTCCATTAGGTATACCTTCTACCTTGATACCAGATTTATCGTTTGTACTATGGGAATCCTCGTGGATATTTTGAACACCGCCCGCAACGTCGTCCTCACCAACCGCAAGAGTGATGGTTTTGTCGGTGACTTGGATGTTACTGACAGTGGTGTTAATTTGGTTCAAAGTACCCAAAATTTCAAGATCACCGTTAACACGAAGTGTACCGGTAGAATCGCTTCCTAAGGTGATGGTGAGATCGCTACCGTTAGTGGTAATATGGTCTGTGACTAAGGTGTTACCATTATTAATGGTTAGATCGTTACCGACACTGAGGGTGTTAGCCAATACCGTTTTAGCACCAACAGAAAGTTCGGATCTGAGCGTGGTATTTCCACTTACGGAAAGGATGTTGTTGAGAGTGGTCGCGGAACCTACGGATAGTGTGTTTTTGAATACAACAGCGTTCGCTACGGATAGTGTGTCGCTGAAGGTTACTGTGTCAGACACAGATAAGTTGGAGGAGAAGGTCACATCGTCGGACACGGACAAAGTCAAACCAATTTGGACATTGGATTGGAAATCCGCGGAGTCTTCGACAGATAATGTGCTTTCCATGAAAGTGGCCCCGGTGAACATAGAAGAACCTCCTACGGACAAAGTGGAACTCAAAGTGGTCGCATCGTTCACGCTCAAGTTGCTACCGAGGAAGACATCGTCCTTGAAGTTTGTTACACCGTTTACGGACAAGGTGGATCCGAGTCCTACCGCGGAGGTTACGGAAAGGGTGCTGTTGAGAGTGGTCGCTTGCGCAACATAAAGAGAGTTGTTGAGGTGAGTCGCGGCTTCCACGCTCAAAGTGCTCTTCATGAAGGTCCCGCTAGTCACGGTAAGAGTGTTGTTCATGTCCACGGGTCCTTCGACGGATAAGTTGGAGCTGAAGATAACAGAATCACCCACGGATAAAGTGTCTGTGATTTGCACATCGAGTGCGATGGATAAGTTGCTGTCGGACATAATCATTCTTGGGATGTTGGATTCGTCCGCAAAGAAATGAAGCTGATCGTTATCGTCTCCAATCTCCGCCAAGATTTTGGTGTCACCATCGGTATCCACTACACCACCCATGTTTCTCCACACACCATCCCTATGTAAGCCTTGGAATTTGTCGTCTTCGGTGTTGTAGAAGAAGGAGCCCATGGGCGCCTCGCCGGTCGCTTCGTTCGTGAGAGGGTTGTCGGAAAGGAGCGCGGTGGTAATCAAACCATCCGTATTGCTAGGTGCGTACGAATCCCAAGTGGGGCGCTCGGAGGCCATACCCGCGGGAAGCTTGAAGGTTTTGCCATCAATATAGGTGTGGTTGCAGAAGGACGCTCTACCCGCCACAGACAAGGTGGAAGACAAAGTGACGGTGTCCGCAACGGACAAGTTACTACTGAACACCACATCATCACCAACAGATAAGGTGTCCGTGATTTGCACATCGAGTGCGATGGATAAGTTGGAGGCGTCCATGATCATGCGCGCTACATTGGAATCGTCCGCGTGGAAATAAAGCGTATCGGTATCGCCTTCGGGTGTGGAATCAGCCTCCGCTAAGATGAAGGTGTCACTGTCGGTATCGATCACACCACCCAACCCTCTCCAAATACCATCTTCGTGTAAGCCTTGGAACTTCTTCTCTTCCAAGTTTAAGAAGATGGAGCCGTAAGGAGCGCCTTCAGCTTGTACGGGACGATCCGCGTTGGATCCCACAGGGATCTTGAGGATCTTGCCCTCTACGAAGGTGTTGTTGCACAAAGTGACTTCACCACCTACAGACAAACTGGATTCGAATACGACCTCTTCGCCAACGGATAAGTTGGAGCTGAAGGTGACGGTTTCATCTACAGATAAGGTTCCATTTATGGCCACCATATCGTTGAGCCGGAGACCGTCGGTCTTGGTGGTAGAGAGGATGTTTTGGGTATCGTTCTCACTCACCATGAGACTGTCGAGAACCACCTTGTTGACATTCGAACCAGAACGCAATTGGATAGCGTCTGTGTCACGATGGGTATCGATTTGAATCATGTTGAACTCATTTTCATCGTTGACGGTGTTAGTGGATTCGTTAATCGCAAGCACATTGGAATCGTAAATACTCAAGGCGATGATTCCGGATGAACCGATTTCGATGGCGTTCAAATCTTTACCGTAAATTTGGGGCAACATGACGGGTCCTAGCACGGTGTAAGGACCATCGTTGTTCGCGTTAGGATAGTTCACATTAGGGTACTCGTCGAAACTGTTCTTACTGATCCCGTCGTTGTATCTGAATACCGTTTCGGTTGCTAATATTTGAAGTCCTCCAATAGTGTTGTCGGCCATTAATAACTTTTTTATAACATTGTAGAAAATAAAAAAATACCCAATTTTACATTATTGATTCTAGAATATAAACAATTCTGTAATGCGTGCTTGGTAGATATTCTGGTGGGATGACAGGAGCGTTTGAACAAACCCGTAAACAAATAAACAAAAATAATTAACAGCAATAAATGCATCCTACAAATGCTTTTCTGTACAACACTCCATTGATTTCGATTTCAATACATTCATATACCTTAGAATCCAAATCGAAGTCACAATCACATGTTATTTTTGCAACAGTGTAATTTTTTTCACTATCACTCTCTTGTCGCATTCCCATTCCATTCAACCCCGATGAAGTGATAAAGTCCCCATTTTCGAAATCTCCATTTACACTACATACCCATATTCCACCCTCTCCAACACTATTCACCATTGCCTTTTTAGAAAGAACGCTCTTCTTAAGTTCGAAACTGATGTGGCCTAAACTAAATGTGCTCGTATCGTCGTTCTCTTCGATTCCACTGACGACTCCGAAGACCGCCTTGTCTTGTTGTTTTCTAGTTAGTTGTACGACAGGAATCGCTTCGTTAATCCTCACTTCATGTTTGTTGTGCAAATCGCTATACGAACTGTTTGATTTCACAATTTTTCCAACAAGGTCGTTCACATCATCCTCTTCTGATATGTGTATGGTGCATCTGTGTTGGCCGGTAAAGTTAATGATAGACTCTTCGAACGAGTCGTGAAACTTCATCGTGGCTCCGTTTCTAGAGCGAAAGACTAGATCAGCCTCGTTCGATTTCTCTTCTAAAGTGTCCTCGTCAACAGTAGCTTTGCTGTATATCTTCCACCAACTAGAGTTCGTTTTATCGTTCGGATAGATGTAAATGTTGCTTTGGGTCATCAAATCGTTCTCTACAAATACATCTTGTTTGAAATGAGCGCTGCTATCGATCATCACGATGTCGTCCAATCCTCCTTGAATAGAACCATACACTTGTATATTGGATTGCATCACAATATCAGTTAAGACATCAATTTGGTTGTTCGTATCGTCACCATAGACCTTGCCAAACAGATTCGTGTTTGATTGGAAAGACTGTAAGATTTGATCGGAGAATGTAACATTCGAACCGAATATTTTCAAGACATCTTGTCCGTCGTTCGTGATGGTGAAATTGGCGTCGATGATCGAGACATCCTTTTTAAAGTACACATCGGTAAAAGCGATAATGTTCGAGTTGATCTCTAGCATAATGTCGTCTTCGTGTTTGAAGGATGTGTTCGATTCGTCGACGGTGAATCGGTTGTTCACATCAAAGTTTCCACTCACACTCACATTGGAAGATAAGAAAATGTCCGACGAAATCTCCACATGGTCTTTTCCGTACACGATCGAATCGTTGATGAACAAATCACCAAATATGTGCACATTGGAAGATAAATGGATGTTTTCACTCACTAAAGAGATGTCCCCTTGAATGTTCACATTAGATGCAGAGATTTCCACATAATCATCCCCCACATAAAGCACTTCGTTCACATTCAAATCGTTATGTATCTTTGTGCCTTCTTCAAGTACCTCAAATGCGTAAGTGTCGTTCGATTCGTTATACAGTGTTTGTAACTCGTCTCGCACATACGCACTCATGTTCACGAACACATTTGACTTTCCGAAATCAATGTCGATCAGTTCTTCTAGAAGAAACACCTTCCCCATGATGTATATGTTTCGACCTTCAATACGAAAGGTGTCGTCGTTCACTCTAAAATCACCGTTGATTATCGTAGACCCTGTCATCTCGCTCGTACCATGCGTTGTCAAGTCCGTCAAAGAGATGTTCGAGTTGAATGCGACTGTGTCGTTGAACTCCACATCTTTGTTGAAACTAGTGGAATCTTCAAAGATGGCTTCCTCGTGCACATTCAAAACGGTGTTTACATAGATGTTGCTTTCTGTACATAAGACATAGTCGTTGATGTTCACATCTCCGTGTAAACTTATATTGCTACCACGAAGCTCCACATTCTCCGTAACGACTAACGAATCGGTCGTCATCTCTCCAGTGATTGAAACATTGTTGTCTATCCGTACGCTATCCGTAACCACTAGCGATTCGATTTCGAATTCCCCAACCACCTTTGTGACTCCTCCTAGAATGTTGCTCCCATAACTCTCGAAACCGTTCGTAGAGAAGGAATTTTTGAAGGTGGTCGTTTCGTGAAATGTGGTCTCGCCTTGGATAACCACCTCTTTATCGATGTACACACCATCCGAGTCGACCACTAAGAAATCGTTCACCGCAAATAAACCATCTATGGTAACATTACTTCCGAGTACAACATTATCAGTCACTCGAAGGGACTCTGCGATTAACTCTCCCTTCACGCTTGTGTTTCCTTGAAGTATGTTGCTTCCATGACTCTCGAATCCGTGTGTGAAAAACGATTCCTCGAAGGAGACCTTGTCGTAGAAAACAGCTTGTGCATCGACTAACAAGTCGTGGTAGATGCGAATGTTGCTCTCGTCCACCACGAATCGCTCGTTCACATCGAATACACTCGTGTCGATCGTTACACTCCTATCGGTCACCATCAAATTGTCGTTCACATTCAGTATCCCGTCGATGGTGATGTTACTTCCCAAGACAACATTGTCTGTAACTATTAGATTGTCGGTAGTTAGCTTTCCGCTGATTTCGGTGTCTCCTCGTAGAAGGTTGCTGCCGTCGCTTTCTAATCCGTTCGTTCGAATTTGGCTTTCGAACACCACATTGCTATGGAAGAAGGACTCCATCTCCACCACAAGCTCGTCTCGAACGCGAATGTTGCTCTCGGTCACGAAAAACGAATTGTTCACACTAAAGTCTCCTTGAACGACCACATTGCTCTCCAAAATAGTCATATCGGTCACCACTAGTGAGTCGGTTTGAAGTCCCCCTTCGGCTAAGGTGAAACCATATAGTGTGTTCACACCATATGTGGTCAAATTGTCTTTGAAAGATGCCTCTTGTACAAAGGTGGTTTGATCTTGAAAGACGACCGTGCTGTCGAACGAAACGGAACCGTCTCGTGCAATCTCGAGAGAGTCGTTCACACTGAAATATCCATCCACCAACACATTGCTGTTGAATCTTGCATACTCTTGTACGAATAGCGATTCAATCTCCGCGTCTCCCTTCACGATCGTTTCTCCATGAAGAATGTTGCTCCCTTCGGTTACGAAGCCCTTCGCCACGAAGGGTGTTTCGAACGACACCTCCTCGAGAAAGAGCGCCGTATCCTCGACGACGAGGTCTCCCTTCACGGACACGTTACTACTCTCTTTGATTTCGAAAGCGTCGTTCACATTAAAGTAGCCTTCTACAATAACATTGCTGTTTAATGTGGTGGATTCGGTCACATGAATCGTGTCTACTAACAAACCATTGTTTATCTCGGTGTCTCCGTTCAAGATGTTTCTACCCGTTGAGGTGAATCCGTTCGTTGTCAACTGACCATTGAATGTAGCGTGTGCGTTGACCTCCACTTCACCGTTAAATGAAATGTCGTTATTCCACAGAGTAATGTCGTTGCAAAAACTAGTCAAACCAATGTTCTCCGAGTTAAACTTCAACCAAGGTGCGATTTCGTTCTTTAGATAATAGGATGCGCTCGCGAATGTGTCGGTCGCGTCGTCTGTGCGCATCTTCTCGTACAACTCGTCTAGCCATTGGTAGCGATCGTTGTTGAAGTCACTAAAGTTTACTGAGGATTGATCCTTCAAGGCCCACTCTTTGATATAATTGTCGTTTCTGAATTCGCTTAGATTCACTAGTTCTTGTTCCTTGAGCGCCCATTGTTTGATGTAGTTTTCGTTCGCGAAGTTACTAAGACTGATTTCTTGCTGAAACTTTCCCACTGCCCAATTCTTTAGTAAGTTTGTGTAATCAAAGGAGACGAGGTCGATGTTTTTTGGGTCCTTGTCAATCCAAGGGGCGAACTCGTCTTTGTTGAAGTCCTCTAGTCCGATCGCGATTTGGTTCGAGTTCAACCAAGGAATCTTTTCCTTGAGTAACTCTTCGATGATCCAAATGGACAAGTTGTCTTTATTAAAGGCGTTCACATCCACTAGTCCTTGTGTCTTTTTAACCCAAGAAGGTAAGTAATCGATGATGTTAATTTCTCCTAGAATGATGTCCGATAAGTAATCTTGAAATCGTTTTCCCTTCACGTTCAAATCATGCTCGATGTTCACATTTCTCGTAAATAGTACATCACTAGAAAACTTGATGTCGTTCGTAAATGTGTGGTTTGTGGGAAAAGTGACTAGACCACTGAAGTTGACATCTCCTGTAAATTCAGACTCTGTAGCAACCGATAGATTCCCTTCGATAAGCACATTCGAACGAACGCTCAGACTGTCTTCGAACCGTACTCTCTCCATAAATAGCACCTCGTTATGAAAGGTCGAGTCTCCTCGAGCATCGAAGTCCCCATTTACACTCACATGATTCAAATTCGCACTGTGTTCGGATACGAAATCTCCCTTGACCGTAACATTGGACGACTCGATCGTGCTGTCGATGATGAATTTATCGAGATTGAATTCCAAGTATGAATCCCCATCGTCTACTCGGGTGAACCCTGTAAATATATCATTTATGTTCACATAATAATCCTCCTCGTTTACGATGTCTCCTCTAGAATGAAGAATGAATGTGTGGTTTCCATTGTTGTATATGTCCGATCCAATAAGTAAGGTGTCGTGTCCCGTGTTCGAATTTCCAAACCCGATCACAGTAGCGTTGTTTCCCTCGTGTGTTATCGAACGATTTCCTAGAGTGATCGTTTTAGCACCGTACGCGGACCCGTCCGCTCCGATCGAGATGTTGTCGAATATGCGTTCGTTGTTCACCCCTGCACCGAACTCGTTCGTCAAGTCTTTCGAGTTGTTGTGTCCGATAAACATGTTGGAGTATCCATTTAGATTGCAAAAACCAGCGCGCGAACCAATAAACAAATTCGTGGATGATAAGCTCGAGTTTCTAGAAGACACTCCAGCGTTGTTCGTACTCCACCCAGCTTGATATCCCATGAAAATGTTGTCGTCCGCATTTTTCAATAACTTCCCCGACTCATAACCTAGAAATACATTGCGATTTCCAGAATAATTTAACAGTGCATCTGCCTCTTGTCGAGCGACGACCGATTTGTTATTGAATAAGACATTGGCTTGGATTGTCGATGTGTTGATACCATCCAAAGATAAATGAGAATATCTTGATTTGAAACTCATCGCTAAGCGTCTATTTAATAATAAATCTAAAAAATAATCGTTTAAAAAAATTCATTCCGTTTAATTTGACTTACGCACTCATACTAGCCTTAATGGAATTATGTGGGAAATAACCCACCATCTCAAAATCATCGATCGTAATGTCTTCAATGGATTTAGTCTTGACTTCGTCGCGAATCAATAGCAGCGGTGCAGATAACTCATCTCGAAGCAATTGTTCGTGAATTTGTTCAAAATGATCTTTGTATATATGTGTATCTCCTGTGCTAATCGTAAGGGTTCCCACACCCAATCCGCTACGAAGAGCGAGGATTCTCGTTAAAATCGAATAGGATAGAATGTTCCATGGGACCCCCAAAAACATGTCACACGACCTTTGGTACATATGACAGTGCAGTCGTTCCTTATTATCGACATAGAACTGTACACTCACATGACAAGGTGGGAGCACCGTTTTGTTCAAATCACATGGATTCCAAGCGGACATGAAAATCCTTCGGCTGTCGCGATTCGTTTTCAGTAATCGCTCGATGTTCGCGATTTGGTCGGTTCCTTCGTTCGTGTACGAAGCGGAACAGTCCTTATATTCCGCCCCGAAGTGTCGCCACTGAAACGAGTAGTTCGCTCCACAATCTCCCTCCTCCAAATGAGAAAGTCCCACACCATCCAAAAAATCACGAGTAGAGTTTTGATTCCAAATCTTTACACCCTTGGCGTTCAAAATAGTGGCGTTCGTGTCACCACGCATGAACCATAAAAGTTCTTCAATACATCCTTTCCAAGGGACCCGTTTGGTCGTCAAAATAGGAATCGAATGCGAGAGGTCGAACTTCATTTGCTCTCCGAATATGGCGATCGTTCCTGTTCCCGTACGATCGTTTCTATCCTCTCCGTAATCGAGTACCTTTCTACACATACTCAAATAAGTGGCGTCGTGTCGCTGACTCGTGACGACCTCCCTTTCATACACTAGGAACCTATATTTGTATTCCGATTCTTCGTGGATGCTTGAATGTTGCATTAACTTGAAAGCACTCGGTATTTTGAAGAAGTGTTTCGTGTACTCAATCTTTTCCGAATGAATGACCTCGGTCAAGTATATTTTCGAGATCATATTCTTGAATTGGTTGTAAATGTCCTCTCCTCCGATTACCACACACTCTGTGGAATACTGTGAAAGATACGACGAAGAATTGATGTGATCAACACATTCGCTGTAGGAACAAAACAAAACATTGTTGTTTTGAATGTACTCGGTATTGTACAAATGCTTCTTATTCGTAATGATAATGTTCAATCTGTCCTTCAAGGGTCGCTTATCTTCAGGAATCGAAAAGAAGGTCTTTCTTCCCATAATGACCACCTTCTTTTTCGTGATGTCTTTGAAATGTCTCAAATCACCAAGTATGTCCCATGGTAACTTGTTCCCTTCAATTGATATTCCGTTTCCCTTACCTACCGCTACAATACAACTGATCAACATATCGGATGTATAAGTATCCTTGTATACTAGTATGTCGAATGAATTTTAAATGCATTCTACTTTACCATTCATTCGATAACAACAATTGCTTGATGGCACTCAAGTTGTATATCGGTTTATTCAAATGCCATCTTTGGAATTTCACAGACTTCACCACGAACTTTGTACGACTTTTGTTCCATCTGCACTTGTCCGAAGAGTCCTCCACAAGACTAGTCCAGTCCACCTTATCAAGATCCTTTGAATCCACTACAAAATATTTCAAGTTCATTTTTTTACACTATTTGTAGATTTTTAATTTAATAGATAATATGAAAAATGTAAAAGCATTTAAAAATAATATCTATGTTACATGTAGAAGAGACCTTATAGCTCAGATGGTCAGAGCGCACGGCTGTTAACCGTGAGGCCGTTGGTTCGACCCCAACTAAGGTCGCTCTTCTCAGTTCTTTTTTACGAAGAACATAAGGTAGTCTTATGTTTTTCAAGATCCAAACACCTTTTCTAAAAACTTGTGTGCGATCTTTTTGTCAACATCTGTTTTCACAGTTGGACTTGTTTCACTTGTTGTATAATTCAGGACAAAGTCTCGAGTGAATTTCTTTCTGTATATGGACTCCAATCCAGATTTCACATTTGAATCTTGCTCTCTCACACAATCATTTCTGTTTGTACAATTAGAAATGGTTTCTAAGATCTCTGCTGCATAGTTACTACTACTACATTCTATTCCAGAAATGTCGTAATTGTTCGAATTCGTTTGTGTGGTCGAGTTAGTACATGTTTCGAACAATGTATTGTAATCATCGTTATCTTGATCAGTATTAGTATAGGAATAGTTAGAACCAAAAGATATTTCGACATCATCCGGAACATTGCTCAGCGTGATGGTGGCATTCGAGTTATTCGACTGTGTGTAATAGAAGTTCGACTTGTAGTGTTCGTACAATTTTTTTACAGTATACATCGATTGCTCAGCTTCTTTAAGAGTATCCATTGTGGTATCGTACGAGCTTAGCGCAGACGATAAATTCGAATTTGGAATGTCAATGAGTTGATCAGTACCACTACTTGCTTTTTTGTATGCGACCCAAAGCTTCACCGCCATAATGTATGCCTCCGACAACCCACTCAAATTGTCTATATGGACTTGAAGTACTCTTTGTAGTTCCTCCTTTGTGAAGTGTTCGCTATGAATGAGACCACAATTCGAGTTCACACCCATTTCATCGCAAACTTGACCCGTAATGATCGTTTCAAGACTATTTAATTCATTAATTCGTAACTGATAATTGTCCATTTCGTTTAACATATTGCTGATACTTTCAAGATTCGATTGTTGATTACTTAGTTGGTTGTTACTATCGTTTAAATTCGAATTTGTGTCCGACAAATCGGTAAGTATTGAATTACTATCAGAAATATTGCTATTCAGTGTATCTCTTTCATCTGTCAAACTGTCATTAGAATCACTTAACTTACTGTGTTGTTCCATTAATTCCTCTAAAGGGTCGACTTCCAATCTTGATGGAATCACGACTGTGCTTGTAGTGTCTGTACATTTTTCGTATCTATCTTTGTAAAGTACATTCGAATTGTTGATGTACTGATTTGTGTATTCTCTCATGTTTTCGTGGGTGCACTGGATCGTTTCTTCTACAAACTTTTCAACAATATCCTTTCGTTTCTTATTCAAACCGTGAAATGCGTATACTACACCGAAACATACCAAAAATAACAAAATAAAAAGAACCAAGTTCATGGCATTAAAACAAACCATTATTTATTAATAGAAAACAAATTAATGCTCACATATACAATCCATTTGTTCGTTGATGAACATCCTTCTCGTTCCGTCGTCAAACTCGACCACTACGCCCTTACTCTCCGCGAGACCTAGTACTTTTGTGCGAACGATTTTGCCCATTTTACCGTTCACTTCGACCCTACAATCGATACATAATGTCATTTTTTATCTATATTGAAATATATTATTGATGTACCACATTTTTTAATATTACTCGATAACCGACACACATTTATATGCGTATCTATACGATAACATGTAAAATCGAGGTATGTATCCAGTATTCCTTACTGTTACTGAACGACAGCAAGAGGTATTCGCTAAAAGGAACGGTTGTGTTTGTTTTATGGTCTACTAATGTTCCCGATACAAGGACATTCGCACGACGATCACCATTTACAAGTACATTCAGTTTCAGTGGTTGATAAGTCAAAGCATTCGTTTGTAAACAAGAAATGATATGGTTTGTTCCATTCCATTCGGATGTGTCTCGAACAAATGTGGACGACCCCTTCAAGTGTGGTTTTAGTGACTCAAAGTTTCGTTCATTCAAACTTCTATAATAGAACTCAACAAATGTGTTCACGACTTCTTTGTTCATTTTCCTCTTCTATTTATAGTAAATGGGATCAACTCTATATATACTTCCCCATCAGCTCTATCATTTAAATCACTTCGTCAAATCTAAACACACCACAATCATCTTATGGGAACACCCTGATTTTTTTACGAAGTACAATTTCAACAAAAAGAAGTTAGTGCTACATCGCGCGAGCATGCAGTTTTACAAGGACCTTCTAGAAAAGAAGGGGCTGAATGTCCGCTATATTGAATTCGATACTAACCATGAAATCATCAAAGACGCATCCATGTTTGATCCAATCAACGACATACATGGTTTTGAGAAACTAAAGAAGATTGATTCGCCAAACTTTTTGGTAGATAGAGCATTCTTACACTCCATTTACGATGGTAAGAAATCCAAAAGTAGCATGTCATTCACTAGATACTTTTATCCTAGAGTGAAAGACCAAATTGATTATTTACAAAATGTAACTTCCAAAGACAACCAAAATCGAAAAGTTCCTGATACGAAAGAAATACATAAGATCCCAAACTTGCCTAGACTTTCAGAAAACACCTTACCATACATTGAAGAAGCGATTAAGTATGTACATAAACACTTCCCAAACAATTACGGAAACACAAACAATTTCAACTTTCCTATATCACACAAGGATGCTACAAAATGGTGCAAGCACTTTATTAAGTTGAGATTGAAAAAGTTTGGGGATTACCAAGACGCGATCATTCAAGAACAATCCTTCATGTATCATAGTGTTCTGTCTTCATCCATCAATATAGGATTGATTAATCCTTCTGATATTATCCAAATGTTACAGAAGATGAAAGCTAGAATAACCGTTGAAATGAATAATCTAGAAGGGTATGTGCGTCAACTGATATGGAGAGAGTTCCAGCGGTACTGCTACATCTATTTGAAGGATGATCTCAAAAAGAAAAACAGATTCAAACTAAACACCAAAATGAGTAAGGAATGGTACGATGGAACCACTGGGATTCTCCCACTTGATGACACCATAAAGAAAGCATTTGATACAAGCTATCTACACCATATCGAAAGACTAATGATCATGGGGAATCTTATGCTACTTCACAAAATAAACAAAGAGGATGGTTTCAAGTGGTTCATGGAGTTCGCCATTGATAGCTACGAGTGGGTCATGTATCAGAATGTGTACGATATGGTGTTTTACTCTACTGGTGGTAAAACGAGTTACAAACCATATTTGTCATCTAGTAAATACATCCTTCGTATGTCCAACTATAAAAAAGGAGATTGGTCTAAGGTATGGGATGTGTTGTACAAGGAAAGAGTTCAATAATCAAAATAATTAACATATACAGTGCAGCATCATATGGAGGAAATATTGAAGTGTTTGATGTTAAGATTTTGGTGTTCCATTTAAAACCTTCAATGGTATTTATTTCCTAAATGTATCTTCTTTTTTGTAGGTAGACGATTTTTTTTAGAATCATATTTATGATATTCTATCTCAAGAGAATTTAAAACATAAGATATACCTTGTTCACCGTTTTCAAATATCTTATGTTCATCACGTTTATTTTTATGCAATTCATCGTTATATACTGTTTTAAATATTTCATGGGATTGCCATAATTTAGGTGTCCAATCCTCTCGTAGTTCCGCAAAAAAGTATATTCTATAAATTAGATCGGTAGAAGATTCAAATCCAATGAAAATGTTATATATACCTTTTTCTTTCTTGAAGTTTCGTGAAGTCAACTTTGGACCACCCTTTCCAATGCCACCGCCTTCTAATGTGTTTACTTGTTTTAACATCTTAAGAGTTTTGTTTTTTATATAGGGTTCAGCAATAGATGCTACAATCTTATCTAAATTTTTGTCTACCCACCTATATATTTTTGGTAAACCTGCTTCTATTGTTTCTTTTTTACCCTCTTTATTCGTTTCAAAGACTATTATTTCAAATGATATTGTCACTGGACGAAACTTTTTAGTATTTGAATCATCTTTGATTTGTCCTTTTTCCTTAAGTAAAGCTTTTTGCTCTTCTTTTATTATCGCTTGTCCTATTTTTCCAGTTCTTGACACACATCTTCCGCTTTTAGGATTCAAAACTTGATCAGACCTACAAGTTTTCATTTTATTTCTACAAATTTTTTTAAAACTTTTTTTTTAACATGTAGAACAATATGGTGTTTTACTCTACTGGTGGTAAAACGAGTTACAAACCATATTTGTCATCTAGTAAATACATCCTTCGTATGTCCAACTATAAAAAAGGAGATTGGTCTAAGGTATGGGATGTGTTGTACAAGGAAAGAGTTCAATAATCAAAATAATCTAACAGAACCGCTTTGCTTTTATCTATGTTATCTAGTTGCGATTCTAGTTTTATAAAAGCATCCTTGTACTTCGGGTCTTGTGAAATCCCCGCACGATTTTTGGCATAGTTTGTCAAATGGATCATTTTATTAAGTAGATGTTCTTGCTTTTGTATGTATGATAATATGACTGTATCAAACATTTCAATCTCAGTAAATTGTGTTGATTTTACATTATGCCATGAAATACCAAGTGTTTTTAAACATGTTTGAATGTGATCAGGGAACATGGTGAAGATTTAATGAATTTATACTTGCTTTTTGGAAATAAATCAATTTTTTTAAACCAAAAATTCTAACGGTTATTGATAGTCTTAATGCTTCAATAGTTGTTGATGATGTCACCAACTTCAAGGAAGATAAAACACTCTTTCACGCTATTAATAATGACAGTATCGATATGATCAATTATTGGATGAATAATAATTACACATTATTTACGAAAATGTCTGATTCAGAATATGAAAAGCTTCTTGAGAACAGTCTAATATATGCTACACAATATCATAAAAAACAAGCAAAAAACGCTATAAAGCATTACATTAATCTTTATAAAAATGATATGGGTTACCGTTCTAACGGTAAGGCTCATGAGGCGGCTTTATTCAAATCAGCTTCATCATCATCTCATTAAATTTCTCCTCCAAAGTAATCGATTTAGCCCCTTTCGTAGAAATCCGTTTGGTACTAGGAATGGCGATTTCAAATTTACACCCACGCCTCTCAGTTGCCTTGACGAAGTTTACATATTTTGGAATCATAGATCTTTTTAGGATAAACCCATTCTCCTCCATAAGAGTGTCGTCATCAAATTTCTTTTTGTCTATAATGGTTTGAATGTATTCAGGTATGAATTCAAACGATTCTCCCATCTTCATCATGTAATGATAGGTTTGTGCTAATTTTTCTTGTGGCGTAACTTCTACCGATTTTGTGGAAGTCCACTTCGAAAGTCGAGGGTGCTTCTCGATACGGAAAAAACAACGATTGTACGACTGACCACTAGATTGTACGATTGTCTCCACATTGTAGTTGACCCATTTAGGAATATCGGGTTGTTGGATCCCTTTAGGAAGTTCTCTCGCAGTACACTGCCTTTTTCTCTTGTCGGTGTTTTGATTCTGCTCGGATTGGGTCGCCCATCGGAGATTTTGTATACGGTTGTCTAAGGGATCACGGTTGATGTGGTCAACAGATAACCTTATTCCAGATGGAATAAGGTTATCAGATGCGCTACAAGTGTCAACCGAGAATGAGCCTCCTACATTCAGAGGAGGCTTATTATTCTCGGATGCACTACAAGCGTCAACTGAGAAGGTTGTTCCAGATGGAATAAGGCTATCAGATGCGCTACAAGTGTCAACTGAGAATTCGATTTGCGAATTGTCTGATGCGCTACAAGTGTCAACAGATAACCTTGTTCCAGATGGAATAAGGCTATCAGATGCGCTACAAGTGTCAACCGAGAATGAGCCTCCTACATTCAGAGGAGG
>ERZ802830.1147-NODE-1147-length-25697-cov-7.71824_pt1 | contig 25697 bp, 16 predicted proteins | sample MGYA00345654_ERZ802830 | MGnify/ENA primary metagenome ERZ802830 (study PRJEB30503, sample SAMEA104212375) | marine metagenome | biome: Westerlies Biome; feature: [SRF] surface water layer (ENVO:00010504) within the epipelagic zone...; material: water...
TATCAGAGTTAAAATCTTTAGTAAAAAAATCTGATTTGGTTTGGTTGGCAAGTGATGAAGACAGAGAGGGAGAAGCAATCGCTTGGCATCTTTTCCAAACCTTAAAATTAGACAAAGATAAAACTAAAAGAATTGTTTTTCATGAGATCACAAAAAATGCTATTTTAAAGGCACTTGACAAACCTAGAGAGATTAATAAAAATATTGTTGACGCCCAACAGGCTAGAAGAGTTTTAGATAGGTTAGTTGGCTATCAATTATCCCCTATATTATGGAAAAAAGTTAAAGGTGGCCTCTCTGCTGGAAGAGTTCAATCAGTGTCTGTTAGATTAATTTCTGAGAGGGAAAGAGAAATAATTAAATTTTCCCCTAAATCAACATATCAAACTAAAGCCGAATTTGAGACCTCTAGTGGGAATAAAATAAAAGCTCAAGCACTTAAAAGTTTTTTGAATTCTGATGAAGTAAAATCTTTTTTACAAATTAATAAAGAATCAAAGTTTATAATCTCTGAAAAAAATATTAATCCTGTTAAGAAATCACCTTCAGCCCCATTTATTACTTCAACTCTTCAACAGGAGGCATCCAGAAAACTTTATTTCTCAGTTAGCAAAACGATGAATATTGCTCAAAGATTATATGAATCAGGTCTTATAACATACATGAGAACAGATAGTGTTAATATTTCAAAAGAAGCACAATTATCTATTTTAGAATTAATAAAAAATAAATATGGCGAAAAATATGTTAATCCCAGAAGTTACAAGTCTAAAAGCAAAGGAGCTCAAGAAGCTCACGAAGCAATAAGACCAACTAATTTTTCAAAACTTACGATTGATGGTGATTATGATCAAAAGCGACTTTACGAACTGATTTGGAGGAGGACTGTTTCTTCTCAAATGACTGATTCTCAAATTGAAAGAACTAATTTGAAAATAAATTCAATTAATGGTGAAAATATTTTTTCTGCAAAAGGAGAGGTTTTAATTTTTGATGGGTTCTTGAAAATTTATATTGAAGGAGTCGATAATGTTGAAGAAGAAGCGGAAGGAATCATTCCTGAAGTTAAAATTGGAGATGAAGTAATGTTAAATAAAATAATTTCAACTCAAAAATTTTCGAGACCACCATATAGGTATACTGAAGCTTCACTAGTTAAGAAATTAGAGGATTTAGGAATAGGAAGACCATCAACTTATGCTCCCACCATATCTACTGTTCAAAATAGAGGTTACGTTTCAAAAGGGGATTTTGAGGGATTTGAAAGAAGTTATAATAAAATTTCTTTAGAGGGTAAACAGATTATTGAAGAAAAATCAATTGAAATTACTGGTTCCAACAAGGGTAAACTTGTTCCTACAGATATTGGATTAATTGTAAATGATTTTTTAGTTAATAATTTTAAAAATATTTTAGATTATAATTTTACTGCAGAAGTAGAAAAAAATTTCGATCAAATTGCTGAGGGACAACAGAATTGGACTAGTATGATTGAAGATTTCTATAAAGATTTTAATAAAATTGTGAATTTTGTACAGGAAAATGCTGAACGAGAGTCAGGTGAAAGAATACTTGGGAAAGATCCAATTTCAGGAAGAGAAGTTAAGGTTAGGCTTGGAAGGTTTGGGCCTCTTGCTCAAATTGGAAATGTAGGAGATGATCAGAAACCTGTTTTTGCAAGTTTGACATCTAATCAAACATTAGAAAATATATCCTTTGATGAAGTTATGGAATTATTTAAACTTCCAAAAGAGTTAGGAGAGCATAATGGTGAAATTATTACTGTTAATAATGGAAGATTTGGACCATATTTAAAATATGGTAAAAAATTTGTTTCCTTACCAAAAGATATCAAGCCTACAGAAATTGATTACGAAACTTCAATTAAATTAATTTCAGAAAAAGAAAAATTAGATGCTCCAATATTTACTTTTGAAAATTTACCTGTTACAAAGGGAAAAGGTAGATTTGGACCGTTTATAAAATGGAATAGTATGTTTATAAATGTTAATAAAAGTTTTGATTTTGAAAATCTAGAATTTGAAGACGTTAAAAAGTTAATTGAAGAAAAGATTCAAAAAGAAAAAGATAAGATAATTCATAATTGGGTTGATAAAGGAATAAGAGTTGAAAAAGCTAGGTGGGGCAGGTCAGTTATTCTAACTGGAAAAATTAAAATTCAATTGCCTAAACAAGTAGATTCTACAAAATTAAATCTAGAAGATGTTGAAAAGATTATTGAGCAAAATAAAAAATCTAAAGTTAAAAAAAATAATTAATGCTCGAGGAAACTCTATTACCAGTTGACGAATCAATAGTTAATTCCACTATAGTTTTACCAAAGCAAGTATTAGGTAAAAATATTTCTATTCATTCAAAAATTAATGGTTTTCCTGATTTAGAAGATGTTAGAATTGCTATTGTTGGTGTTAATGAATTAAGAAATTCATTTTTTAATATCAATAGATATAATATTTCAGAATTTAGAAAGGAATTTTATAAACTTTATCCTGGAAATTGGAAGTATAAAATTTCAGATTTGGGTGATATTCCTAACGGGGATTCTGTAGAAGATACCTATTTTGTTTTAAAAGAGATATGTCAATTCCTACGCCAAATAAATATTACCCCAGTTTTAATTGGAGGTAGTCATGACTTAACCTTTCCAATATATAAGTCTTTTGAAAATAGTAATCAATGGGTAAATATAACTTCCATAGATAACATGTTTGATTTTTCTCAGAATGAGAAATTGATTTCTGGGCGTTCTTACATGAGCTCAGTTATTATGGAAAAACCAAGTAATTTAAATAGTTTTTCAAATTTAGGTTATCAATCATACCTTATTTCTCAAGAGGAATTGGACTTAATGGATAGGTTATTTTTTGAATCTGTAAGATTAGGTGAAATTTTGGATGATAATAAAATTGCTGAACCATATCTAAGGGATTCAGATATTGTTACTTTTGATTTAAAGTCCTTATCACAAATTTCTTCAGATAATTCAATAAATTATTATCCAAATGGATTTGACAGTCGAACAATTTGTGGTTTGTCTAGATATGCAGGTATTAGTGACAGGGTTAGTGTAATTGGTTTTTTTGAACTGCCTAATTCAATAATTTTTCATAAGTTATTGGCTCAAATTATTTGGTATTTTATTGAAGGGTTTAATTGTAGATTTAATGAATTTCCAGTTTTAACTGGTGAAAATTTTAAAAAATTTATAGTTACATTGTCAGATCGAGAACTAATTTTTCATAAAAGTAATAAAAGTGAAAGGTGGTGGGTTGAAATTAAAGTTGAAAATTATTTAGATAATAAAACCAAAACTAATTCGTTATTATCATGCACACACAATGATTACATTGATGCATGTAATGATAAACTACCTGAAAGATGGTTAAATGCAACAAGAAGAGTATGATTTTATAAAAAATTAATTAAGAAATAATCTTAAAAATTGAAATTTAATTAGAAAAGTATATTAAAATTAGTAGTTTTGCCCTAGTAAATGGGATTTATTTGAAAGAAACCTTATTTATGAATAGATTTTTTATTATTTTTTTAATATCTCTTATTATATCCAGTTGTGGTAATAAACGTGGTGAATTGATTGGAGTTAAACAAAAGAAATGGTTCCCTGAGAAACCATTCGGTATGACTTTAGTTGAGGGTGGAGCATATATAATGGGTAAATCTGACGATGATGTTGCTCAAACTCAATCTGCAGCTCCCAAAACTGTTACTGTTAGGTCCTTTTATATGGATGAAACTGAAATAACTAATAGTGAGTACAGACAATTTATTCATTGGGTTAGAGATTCAATTGCTTCTGCCTTGTTAGCAAGAAAAAGTTTTGAAGTAAATCTTGGTGAAGAATCAGAAAATACTATTTCTGAATATGCTTTTAAAGATGCAGATACATCAGATATTTCAGAATTTACAAAATACATGCGTGAAAATTATTACGATCTAAATGAGGATCCATATTTTAGAAGGCCATTAGATATGGATCAAGACATTGAATGGTCACCAGAGGATTATGAAGGATTTGAATATATTGAAGTTATGGATAGTTTATATTTACCTCCTGAAATTTGGCATAATGGTGAGATGAAAATTGATGTTAATAGGCTTATCTATAAATATTCATGGTTTGATGCTGAAGCTGCAGCACTTGATAGAAAAAGAAATCCAAGTAATAGAGATAGATTACCATTTATTAAAAATGAGGAAGTAGAAATATACCCTGATACCACTGTATGGATCAAAGATTTTAATTACTCATACAATGAACCTATGCATAATGATTATTTTTCTCATCCTGCATATCAAGATTACCCTGTAGTTGGTATTTCTTGGAAGCAAGCTGTTGCTTTCTGTAATTGGAGAACTCAATATAAAAATATTTATCAAAGAGAAAAGAATGATCCACTTGTTAACTCATTTCGTTTACCAACTGAAGCTGAATGGGAGTATGCTGCTCGTGGTGGAATTCCTTCTGGGATTTATCCATGGGGATCACCTTATCTTTTAAATGATAGGGGTTGTTTTTTAGCAAACTTTAAGCCTTTAAGGGGAGATTACGCATCTGATCAAGCAATGTATACCGTAGAGGCAAAGTCATATCTTCCAAACGACTTTAACTTATATAACATGGCTGGTAATGTTTCAGAGTGGACAGGTTCATCATATGATGAGGGTTCTTATGATTATGTATCTACTTTAAATCCGAATATGTCTAAAAGATCTGAAACTAGAAAAGTAATTAGAGGTGGTTCATGGAAAGATGTTGCATATTTCCTCCGTGTAAGTACAAGAGATTTTGAGTATGCTGACACTTCTAGAAGTTATATTGGTTTCAGAACAGTTCAAGATTATCTTGGTTCAGAAAAAGTAAAAATTAAATAAATATTTTATCTTTATGAGATAAGATCAAAAAACAATAAAGAAATGAATGCAAAACAACTTAAAGGTAGGTTTATAAGAAAAGTAATGATGCATATGCTCTTTCAAATTGGTGGGGCAGTTGTAATTATAGGTGCTTTATTTAAGATATTACACCTTGAAATTGGTCCTTTAACTGGAGGAGTAGTTTTAGGATTAGGACTGGGAACAGAGGCAATAATCTTTCTAATTGGGGGATTAATGTTAGATGATGTTCGTGAAGAACAAGCTGAATATGAGGCACATATTTCAGGAGAGGGTGGACATTCATCCTCAGGTGGAAGTGAAGAAGGATTGTCAAGTAAAATAGATTCTATACTTAAGGAGGCAAAACTAGATGTATCTCTTGTAAATGGACTAACTAAAAGTATAAAAAATCTTGAGGCTTCCGCAGAAGCCCTTTCACCAGCAGCTGAAGCTGTAAGTTCCTCTCAAAGTTATTCTGAGCAGTTAAGTAATGCTACTAAGCAATTAGAGGCATTAAACGCTTTATATAAGTCTCAAGCTAATGATGCTAATGCTCACAGTACATATAACAAGCAGGTAGCAGAGAATGCAGAACAGTTAAAAGTACAGATGGAGTCATTGTCTTCTAATTTAGCTTCTTTAAATGAAGTCTATAAAGGTATGCTCACTGCAATGAATAAAAATTAATCACAGATGGCTGGAGCTAAAGAGACACCACGTAACAAATTAATTGCATTAATGTATCTTGTATTTATTACAATGCTTGCATTAAATGTTAGTAAAGAAGTTTTAGTTGGTTTTGGTCAAATGTTTCATAAAATTTCAGATGCTAAGACCAGAGTTAATGAAAGTAATGAAATTTATTATTCCAAAATTGAGACTAATTCCAAAGACAAAGAAGGTAAATGGGTGGGTCATGATAAAACTGCTAAACAAATAAGATTAAAATCTAATGAATTCCATGACTATATTCAAGACGTAAAAGATAAAATTACTGAAAGACAAAGAGTAGAGTTCGAAGATCCTGAACTTAGAAAGTTTGAAGTAATGGATAAGGGTGAAGAGCTTGATATGATGTGGTTTAGGGAAGGAGATGAAGCTGCTCAAAATGCATCCCAAGAATTCATTGAAACAATAATTGATTATAAAGCTACTGTTATTCAAGTTTTTGGTAGTCAATACCCTCAATACATTGAACAAGTTGAAAACAGATTTGATATAGGAAAAGGTCCTGACTGGGTTGTAGAGGATAGAGAGGGCAAAGAGGTTAAATGGTTAGACTACAGTTTTGAAGGGTTTCCTTTAATATCTTCACTTGCAAAATTAACAATGATGCAAAATGACATTAGACTTACCGAAGCTGATGTATTAACCACTTTACTAGGTAAGGAATTAGAACTAGAGTCAGGCGTAACAGAATCAAATTATATAAGTCTTTTAAAAACTGAAAAAGGAGCTTATTATCAAGGTGAAAATTTTGATGGAAGTGTTATTTTGGGTCGAAAAGGTGGTGCTCAAAAACCAAATAGTGTTGATTTGACAATTGATGGAAGGAAACTTAATGAATCTGAATACGAACTTATAGCTGGAGGTATTAAACTTGATATTTCTGCTGGTAGTCCAGGAGACCATTTAATCGAAGGAGATTTAATATTCAAGAATGATGGAGTGGAATCAAAAATCCCTGTTAATCAATCATTTGCAGTAATTGCTAAACCTAATTCAGCAGTAATATCCGCTGATAAAATGAATGTTGTTTATAGGGGTGTTGAAAACCCAATGACAATTTCAATTCCAGGAATTGCTGATAATAAAGTAAGAGCATCTGCTCCCGGACTTAAAAGGGCAAGGGGATCAAAATATGTTATGAATCCTGGTACTGGTAAAACAGTCAAAATATTAGCTACGGGGACACTTCCTGATGGTAAAAAAGTTTCAACTTCAACTACATATAGAATTAAAAACTTACCTAATCCTGTTGGAACAGTTAGAGGAGAGGATGGAAATGTTAAAATTCCAAAAAGTAGTTTAGCAAAGTCTAGAATCGGAGCAAAATTTGTTGATTTTGATTTTGATTTAACTGTAAATACTGTTGCTTTCAAAGTTAAAATTCCCGGTCAGCCCACAATTCAGGTCACTGGTGGTAGGTTTGACCAAAAAGCAATTAGTGCAATTAATAGAGCTAAGGCTGGTATGGATGTTAAAATTTTTGATATTAGGGTCAGAAATCCAAAAAATCCCAAGTATAATTTTGCTAAAGTAGCCCCAGTAATTGTTGAATTAACAAATTAACTTACTTTAATCTAATGAAAAATAAATTTTTTTTATTACTTATTTCAGTTACATTTTCAAGCCATGTTTTATTTTCTCAGGCGAATCTTTTAAATGCTAGAGTTCCTCAAGATGTTGGTCAGTTAAACGAAAAACAAATTGCCTCAAACGATGAGGAACCACTTGCCTATGGTTTTGTTGATGATAGAGATATTCTTTGGTCTAAAACTGTTTGGGAGAGAATTGATTTAGATGAACGTGTAAATTTCCCATATTATTATCCTACTGATACATTAAAACTTGGATCTGAAAGAAGATCTCTTTTCGATGTATTAGTTAAAAATTTAAAGAATAGAAATATTAAAGAGGTATATCGAGACGATTATTTTAAAGAAAAGTATACCTATCAAGATGTTTTAACTAGACTTAGAGGTATAGTTATATCTGAAGGGGGAACTAATCAATTAAATGAGCAAGGAGTAGCTTTAACAATTCCATATGATATTAAAGAGATAGAAGGCTTTATTGCTCAAGGAATTCTAGATGATCAATTTGTAGATCAACCAAAAATCACTGCTGCTGAGATTGAAGAATATTGGATTAAAGGTACGTGGTATTTTAATAAAAGACTTGGAGAATTAAAGTACAGATTACTTGCTATTACTCCAGTAGCAAAAGAAGTAGGTCAAGATGATGGTGAATTAATTCCGCTTTGCTGGATTTGGTATCCTGATGCTAGAAAAGTATTAAATGATGCTAAAGTTTTTAATACAAGAAATTCTTCTAAACCAATCAGTTATGATAATATGTTAAACTCAAGACGATTTAGTGCTATGATTTATAAAGAGGAAAACGTGTATGAGGACAGAGAAGTTAAAAATTACATCAAAGAAGATGCATTAAAACAATTATTAGAGTCAGAAAGGATAAAAAATGTTATTCTCGATTATGAGCTTGATATGTGGAATAACTAATTTTAATATTTTTATAGATAAAAATGCGCTACTATTATGTAGCGTTTTTTTTTAATAATTCATAAAACTAAATGACTCATTCTCTTATTGTAGGATTTGGAATAGCTGGATTAACATTTGCTGAACAGCTAATAAGAAATAAAAAAGATTTTTTAATAATTGATGATAATAAACCAGGCGCATCTCATATTTCGTCAGGAATATATAATCCTACTATTTTAAAAAGGTATTCAATCACATGGAAAGGTCATGAATTTTTAAAATATTCCAAAACTTTTTATAGAAGTTTAGAAAGAAGAATTAATAATCGAGTTAATTATTCTAATCAAATTAATAGAATTTTTTCTAAAGAATCTGAATTTAATCAATGGATATCTGCTTCAGAAAAAATCCCACTAAATAAGTATTTATTGTCTAAATTTTTTTTTAAATCAAATAAATTTATTTCAACAAAAAATGGTTTTGGTAAAGTCAAAAATGTAGGTAGAATAGATGTAAAAAAGTTAATAGATACTTTTAAAAAAAAAAATAAAAAAAATTTTTTTAGAGTAACAAAATTTCACTTTGAGAGATTAAAAATAGGAAAAGATAAAATTTTATACGATGGAGTTTTATTTAAAAATGTTATTTTTTGTGAAGGATTTAAAGTTGTAGAAAATCCTTATTTTAATTACCTACCAATTAAAGGTTCAAAGGGGGAAATGATAATAATTAAATCTCCATTATTAAATGAAAATCAAATTTTTAAAGGATCAATTTTTGTAGTTCCAATTGGTAATGATAATTATTGGGTTGGATCAAATTATATCAATTCATTCTCTAATGCGAAACCATCAAAAAAATCTAAAGAATGGTTAGTTAGTAATTTGAATAAAATTATTTCTTGCCCTTATGAAATAATTGACCATAAATCAAATATTAGATCAACAACTAATGATAGAAAACAAATAATAGGGCAACACAAAAAATTTAAAAATCTATTTATTTTTAATGGACTTGGTTCCCGAGGAATACTAACATCACCATTATTATCCCTCTGGCTTTATGAGTCAATTGAAAATAATTTTACAATTCCTAATGAAGTTAATGTTTCAAGATTTGATTAAAATATATTATATAGATGTTTGAACATTTTTTTTACTGTCCGTATTGTTGGGAAAAAATATCTTTTTTGATTGAAGAAATAGATGGATTAAATGATTACATAGAAGACTGTGAAGTTTGTTGTAGACCAATTAATGTTATAATTGAATTTAAAAATAATGAGTTAGTTTCTTTTAAATCCATGTCTACAGAAGAATAAATTAATTTGCATACAATTTTTTAATTTCATCGTCTTTAATAATAGGATTGGCTCCTTTTTTTGATGCAACGATAGCTCCAATTGCACAAGCTTTTTTTAAAACAACATCATATGGCTTTTTTGAGATTAGTCCCTCTAAAATAGTTGCAAAAAATGAATCACCTGATCCAACAGTATCAATAACTTTTACTTTAAAACCACTTTGATAATAATATTTATTATTTATAAAAAGTAAAGCACCATTTTCACCTTTACTTACACATATCATTTTGGTTTTTGTTTTTTTAGAGATATACTCAATGTTATCATTAATTGAATTAAAATTTGATCCTAATTTTTTTGAAATTATTTCAAGTTCTTCTTCATTAAATTTTATAAAATCTGACTTTTTCATTAAGTTAATTAATGTTGTATATGAGAAGTGAGGAGGCCTTAAGTTTACATCGAACACATTGAATTTACTTAAATTAATTAAATTGAATAATGTTTTTCTTGAAACTTCATCTCTAGTAGCCAAACTGCCAAATATCAACATATTTGATTTTTTTACTGCATCTTGATATAGCTTAATATCTTTAATTTTATCCCATGCGCAAGGATAAGTTATATCATATTTTGCCTCACCTTTTTTATTAACTATTACTTTAACTTCACTTGTCGGAAAATAGTCAGTTGTAGAGATTAGCTGTGTTGTTATTTTTTTTTCAATTAAAAATTTCAATTCATTACCAAATGAATCATTACCAACTTGACTAATTATTGATGTTTTAATACCTAATGAATTCAATCTGATCGACAAATTTAAAGGTGCGCCTCCCATTTTTTTTTCCTCTCCAAAATTATCCCAAAGAACTTCTCCAAAACAGACAGCTTGAATTATTTCTTTCATGAGGATAATTTTTCACTTAAGTCTTCTAATGAAATTCCTTTTGTCTCCGGCATCAAAAAAGCTACAAAAAGTAATTGTAATACCATCATAAACGCAAAAAATATAAACACATAACCTGGATTATTAAAATAGGAAAGAGCTGTTGGCATTACCAAAGTTATTATTGCTGCTAAAATCCAATGTACTGAACTACCGAGTGATTGTCCTTTTGCACGTAATTTATTTGGAAATATTTCAGAAATAAACACCCATATTACTGCTCCTTGACCCATGGCATGTGATGCAATAAAAATAAACAGAAATAAAGGTACACTAAGTCCTTCCCAAGAATTAATAAAAGCTAGTGAAACTAAACTTAATGAAATAATATAGCCTATTGATCCAATATACATTAGTGATTTTCTTCCTACTTTGTCAATTAAGTAGAGGCCAAGTAATGTAAAAATTAAATTAGCTATCCCTATTCCAATAGTTCCTAAAAGAGCAGAGCTGGATTCTAATCCAGCTGATTCAAATATTCTTGGTGCATAGTATAAAAAAGCATTGATACCAGATAGTTGATTAAATAATGCAAATAAAAATGCAAGTAAAATGGGTAGTGAAAATTTCTTAATAAATAAATTTTGATTGTGTACATCATTTTGTTCTGAAATCAATTTATTTAACATTATTTTAGGCATGTCAGATTTAGTGATATCAAAAAAAATTTTTTGTGCCTCTTTAACTTTATTTTTTTTAATTATCAGCCATCTTGGGCTCTGAGGAATAGTCCAAACACCAATAAGGTATAAAATAGATGGAAGAGCTTCAATTCCTAACATCCATCTCCAGGGCTCATTTCCAAAATTTCTAAAAAAGTAATTGGATACAAATGCCATTAAAATTCCTAAAACAATATTGAATTGATATAAAGCAACCATTTTTCCTCTTTGACTTGAAGGGGCAATCTCGGAAACATAAGTAGGTGCAGCAACTGTTGATACTCCAACACCAATTCCACCGATAAATCTGAAAAAAGAAAACATATATGGGTTTGTTGCTAAACCTGAACCTAATGCGGAAATTAAATACAAAAACCCAATAATTACCAGTGTGTTTTTTCTACCGAAATAGTCTGAAGGATAACTCGCAAAGATTGCTCCAAAAACAGTTCCCCAAAGTGCCATTGACATAATAAATGTACCGTGGAAAAGGTCGGTGGTATTCCAAAGGGTCTGAAGTTGTTGATCTGCTCCTGAAATAACCACGGTATCAAAACCAAAAAGGAAACCAGCTAGAGCAGCTATAATGGAAATTCTAAAGACTTTACTCATTTAATTAAATTAATTTTAAGAAGTTAAAAATGAGTATACACCTGAGCTGCTTTTATTTCCCTCTGAGTCTTTTGCAACTATTTTCCAATAATAAGTTGTTTTATTATTTGCACTAATCGTTGTTTCTGTTGTTGTAGAAAGGTGATCGATTTTTTTAACCGAGGTTGAGGCATCAATTGAATCCATAAAAATTTCATATTCAATTATATCATTGTCAACATCTGTACAATTCCATTTCAAGGAGATTAAGCCATCTATAACAGTTATCGTAGATGCCGATCTTGGCTTCAAAATTTCAGGGGGGAAAGGAGCATAATTAACTATTTCAGCACCTGACAAATAAAATTTCCATGTATCGCTATTCGCAGAACCAGTAGTTCCTCCTGTCGCAGTTACAAACCATGAATAAGGCTCAAAACTATTTAATGTTATTTCTTTAGAGGTTATTGTTGAATTGTATTCTTGTTGGTCTTGGGTGTTTAAGTTTTTTACAGTGATCTTATAACTCGTCGCATTTGTTGATGGCTGCCACAGAAAAGAAATTGTACTCTGTGATTCATTTACAACAATTCCATCTTGACAGGCTTCATTATTTTTTGGATAAGTTAAATTGGGAATTGAAATATCATTTGATTCAATTGATGGGTCTTCACCACCTGCTCCTGAATTACAATAACAAAAAATAATTAAAATAAATAATATTTTTAATTTAGAACAATTCATTTTACAAGTTAATATTCAAGTTTTAGTGATTATTTGAAAAATCGATATGAGTAAATATATTAATTATTTTTTTGACCTTTTGTTTAGGAAATACAGAATTTTAAATATTTCTATTTAAAATGAATTTATTTGCCCATCCATCCAATTCATTCTATTGGAAGTCCAGCTTTGCAGATAATCAATTTCGTCCACGTAACTAGTTCCAATATAATTATTTGGCCATAAATATTTACCAAGTATTTTCCATTGATTAAAATTGTCCTGATGTGCATTATTTGCATTTAAAATATTAAAGTAATTTGAAATTTTATCTAATATTGTTTTGTTAGAAAATTTATTTGATCTAAGTTCTGTCCATCTTTTTTTGATTTGTTCTTTCCAAAAAGGATCTTCCATAAGTCTGTCCCACCAAAAGGGAACTTGCCAAAGATCACCAGGGCATTCATTATTAAATTTATAGGCCCATCCTTCATAAGATCCTCCTTTACAATAGTCAGCGTTACCAAACCCTAAATTAAAATCCCAAATAGGCCCCATTTTTAATTTACCCCCTTTATCTTTATTCATGTATGTGCTTAATCTATATCCATCAACATTTTTTGAAATTTCATTCAGAATAAAAAAATCAACAAAGCTATTTACATCAATCCATTTTTGATATCCTTCATCTATATCTTTAAAATTCCCAGATGTTAAAGCATCTTCAAATTCAGAAATATAATTTTTAATGTAACTCTTTTGATTATCATCAATATCTTCTGCTTTTGGATAATCATATAAAAAATGAGTTTTTGCTCCTTTAGAAAGATCCTTAGTTCCTAGTGTATTGTATTCAGACATAAATGAATTGTATGAACTATAGAAATTAGATGATGTCCCATTTCCGGTGCTTTTATCAATTTTTATAATATAACCTCCTGAAATGTCCCCACTTTTATTTTTACTAATGTTAATTCTATTTTTATCACGTTTCATTTTTTCCATAAAAACATAAACTCCTTTATATTGGTTGTTAATATAAAGTTCAATAAGTTTAGTTCTTGAGGCATAAAGTCCAATATCATTTGAAAGTTCACAAATCAAAACATTTCTGAGTAAAGACTTATCGCTGTATGGGCCATAAAAAATCCAATCTTCTTCTTTAGGAAAACCAGCTAAACTAACATCAACATCATTACCATCTTCATCCCATGATTCAAAACCATAAGATTTTTTAGGAAACATCTGAGAGGATGAACCTCTAATTTCAATTCCAATAGGGCCGTCATAAAGTGTTGAATCTTTTTCAATTATCAATAATTTAGCAGGTGATTTTGGTTCATCAACTATAGTATTACCTTTTGTATCAATATATCCTTTGGCAATATTATCAGGATCAATTATAGAACTTTCAATTTCTGGACCCTCCTCAAAATTCTCCGCATCTTTTTTACAACTATTAAGTAAGCAAGTAATTATTAGAAAAAATAATATTCTTTGAAATTGAAATTTTATTATCATCTTTTTTAGTGCAATTTAAAGATTAAATACAAATAAAAATAATTACTCTATTAATACTGCACTTTAAAAAAAAGGACATAACTTTATTATTGTTTAACAGTCTTTATGAAGAAATTTTTATTTCTTATAATAATTTTGTTTTCGTTTTTTAAGGGCTATTCACAGCTTAGTAAAACACATTATTTACCCCCCATTGCTTTTTCGGGTTATAATTCTGGAAATCAATCTGGACCATGGAAAGGTGAGTACTTATATTTATCTACTCCAAGTACAAACACTGTAACATTTAATATCAAGGAAATAGGGGGATCAACCATAAGTGGGGAAGTCTCCAATGCAAATCCATATATTTATACTGTTAGACCTGAGGGAAGTCAACCTAATCCCTCTAATGTTCTCTCCTCATCTCAGTTATTTGTTTCTTCCCTTTCCACAGATAATGCAACTACTACAAGTATCATCCACCAAGATAAGGGCTTTATAATTGATGCATCGGAACCAATATATGTTGGAGCCAGAGCTTTGAATGGAGTTCATGGGGGCGCGTTAGTTAGTAAAGGAACGTCCGGTTTGTCAAATACGTTTCGAATAGGTCATTTAGCCTCCTATAATCCTGATTCTTCTATGTTAAACTTTATGTCTGTCATGGCAACCCAGGATAACACTGTAGTAAATATTAGTGACATTAAAAAAAATGTAGATATTGAGGATTTTGATGAGGTATCACTTGGAAATGATGGAACCCATTTAAATGATATTATAATAACATTAAATAGAGGTGAAAGCTATATTATTTCTCTTGAAGCGAAAAATGGACCTTTAGTAAATCCACAGAATGTTTATTATCATGTTTACAGAAGAGCTAATGGAGACGGATTAATTGGAGCCCTAGTTTCCTCAGATAAACCAGTTGTTGTTAATTCAGGTTCCTTAGCAGGAACCAATTATCCATTTACTAGTGGAGCAAGAGATCTTGGTGTAGATCAATTAGTTGGAATAGAAAAAGTAGGTAAAGAATATATTTTTGTTAGAGGTCAAGGACAAGACGATTGGGAAAATATTTTAATAGTAGCTCATACTGATAATACTAAGATATATATAAATGGTAGTTCAACACCTGAAGTGAATTTAGATACAGGTCTTAATTTTTTAAATGCTGGAGAATATCTTTTAATTGAAGGGGATAAATACTCAAATAATAATAACATGTATGTGCAAGCAGATGCCCCAGTATATGCTTATCAAGGCATTGCGGGAGGAGGGCCAGCAAATCAATCGATGTTTTTTGTACCTCCATTAAAATGCTCTAGTATCGGAAATGTTAATAATATCCCTGAAATTGATAAAATTGGTGCTTATACCTTTACGGGAAGGTTAAACATTGTAAGTGAGGTTGGAGCTACAATTACGATAAGTGATAAAAATAATACAAGTCAACCCATAGCAAATTTAGTATCAAATTTACAGCCATATAGTGTGACTGGTAATGCCTTATATCAAACTTATATTGTTTCAAATTTGGAAGGGAATGTTTCTATAAATAGTGATAAAGAGTTATATGTTTCATATTGGAATAAAAATAGTGTTGCTACATCTGGAGGTTTTTATTCTGGTTTTTCAACTCCACCAGAAGCTCCTACTGCAGTGTTAAATTTTGCAAACCTTGGGTTTTGTATTCCTAATGTATCTCTTCAAGCAGGTGATATGTCAAGATACAGTTCTTTTGAGTGGTGGTATGACGGGGGATCAGGATTTTCTAAAATAACTGGGAGTGAAAATATATTAAATTATAACCCATCTAACCCTGGCTTTTATAAATTAAGAGCCTATTTTGACTGTACGGGTGAACCATTAGAAATACTTGATTCACCAAGGGTAAATATAAGTAGATGTCCTGCTGATTTTGATAATGATGGAATTATTGATAACATTGATTTAGATATAGATAATGACGGTATATCCAATGACGCCGAATCAAGGGGTCTAGCAAGATTAAACCTTGTAAATATAAATAATCCAGTTGTTGTATTTACCGATGACTCATCAACGGATTCATCAATAATAACATCAACTCTAGATCAAGTTTCTTCAGGGGCAGCAAATACATTTACTGGTCAAACTAATGGTAATTTTACTTCTGTTGTAAATTCTGGATCGGATCAAAGTTTAGTATATACTGCCGCATCAAAAAATCCTTTAAATTTATCTTTTTCATATAATACCGGTATTGCCCATTCGATTATCCCAACTGGAGGTGAAACTTTTATAATAAAGGTTAATGATGCTAATAAAACAATAACACTTCAAGACCCAAGTAATAGACTTTTAATCGATACCAACTATGATGGGGTTTACTCATCTGGAGTAACTTCTGTTACTCTTAACGAGATAAGATTTAAATTCAATCCTACTCCTTCAGGGGTGTTTCCTTTTTCATTTAGAGCAAATAGTATTGACGGCTTTGTTTTTACTCATAATCTCAATAATAATTCATCAAATTCAACTTTTAACGGAAATTTTGAATTATCAACTTTTGATGTTGATTCAGATAATGGAGGAATTTACTTTGATTCATTTGATTTGGACAGTGACAATGACGGATGTTCAGATACTTTAGAGGCTGGATTTTTAGATCCGGATTCTGATGGTATATTAGGAAACAGTCCTGTTACAGTTAATTCTTTTGGACTTGTTCAAACCACTTCTCCAACTGGTGGTTATACAACTCCATTAGATGCTGATTCAAGTGGAGAAAAAGATTTTCAGGAGGTAATAGATCCACCTGTAATAACAAGTCAACCCCAAGCCTCAACAGTTTGTTTAGGAAGTGATGGATTGTTTTCAGTTACTACAAATGCTACAAACACAACATATCTGTATCAATGGCAATATGCCGCTTTTTTACCAGCAACTCCATCTCTTGCAAATTGGAATGATTTGGCAAATGATGCCAATTACAATGGTGTTAATACAAGTCAGTTAAATGTTGTTTCGCCTACTATAGATATTACTGGTAGAAATTATAGGGTTGTTGTTACTAAACCAGGACTTATTTGCCCCATTTTTTCTGATCCGGCAGAAATTACAATTGATTCTGGGTCATATGTGGTTTCAACTACAACATATACAATTTCTGAGGGTGCATCTTTGACTACTCAAATTCCAATTACTTTAAGTTCAACACCAACTGCTGATGTTGTTTTTGATATAACCAATCCTGATGTTTCAGAGTTAAATTTACTATCCTCATCAACACTAACTTTTACACCTCAAAACTGGGATGTTCCCCAAAATCTAATTTTTGAAGGGGTTACAGATAATATTAGGGATGGTGATGTTAATGTTCCTCTCCTTTTTTCTGTGATTGATCCATTAAGTGCAGATTGTTATGATGATGACCCTGATACTACAATAAATATTTTAGTAAGGGATATTAATTTAGAAAGTTGTTCAGGTAGACCTTTTGTCAGTGGAAATTTTTTAAATGTAGGCTCCTCAAATTATCAAAACTCAGGAGAATTTCAAATAACTCCTGCTCAAAACTCAAAAAATGGAGCCACATGGTTTCAAAATAAGCTTGATCTTAGAGTTGAATTCACATTAGATATAGATTTATATTTAGGAAGTAAAAATGGAAATGGAGCTGATGGGATTGCATTTGTAATCCAAAATCAATCAACTGGTGAAGGTACTGAAGGCGGTGGTTTAGGATATGGAAATAGTGAGGGAAGACCTGCAAGAATATCACCTTCTTACGCTATTGAATTTGATACATATACTGGGAATAGTTGGGATAAAGGGTCCTCAGATCATATTTCATTTGTTCAAGACGGATATTCAAATCATGATAGTGCTCCTTTTGGCCAGTGGAATAGAGCTACAGATGAGCTAGATACTAAAAACTTAGAAAATGGTCAGTGGCACAATGTAGTTATTAGTTGGAATCCTGAATCAAATGTATTTGCTTATCTATTTACTCACTCTGACGGAACTACTTATTCTAATTCTAAAGTTGTAGATCTAAGGGGTAGTAGTTTTTTAAATTCTGATATTACTTATTGGGGCTTCACGGCTTCAACTGGAGGACTTAACAATGATCAAAGAGTCCGCTTTGATGATAATTCTATCTGTGTTACAGACGAGATTTTAGCTCCAACGGGATCAGCAAGTCAATCTTTTTGCGGGAATATATATACATTAAACGATTTGGATGTAACGACAAGTTCAGATGGTGGTGGATTACCATATAACAAGGTTTGGTTTGGATCTGCAACTGGAACAGATGTTTTAGCCTCAAACACACCTTTAGTTGATGGAATCACTTATTATGTAGAAGCTGCAAATCTTTCAGACCCAAATAATTCTAATTATAGACAAAGTATAACTAGGCTTGCTGTTCAGGCCTTTGTAACTCCTGCTGATATATCTGTCGCTTTGCCAGTACTATCATTTGATGAAAATTCTACTACAAATACATTTACTATAGTTCTTGATCAATCTCCAGGACCTGAAAATGTTGTTATTGATATAAGCTCTTCAGACACTAATATTATCAATGTATCTGATACCAGGCTTACTTTTACAAGTTCTGATTGGAATGTAACCAGGACAATAGATATTATCCCTGTTAACAATGATATTACTGATGGAACAAAACAAGTATCTCTGACTATTGATGTAAATGATGACCTAAGTAATGATTGTTATGATGCGTTTGAACCTTTAGTTCGAATTGTAACTATAATTGATGATGAAAATGCAGGATATACTTTAGGACCGATTGTCGGATCACTATTAGAGGCTTCAGCTCAAACGGCATCATTTCCAGTTGTACTTACAGCAAAGCCAGAGAGTAATGTCTATGTAAATATTGCTATTCAGGACTTAACAGAGGTAGTAGGAAGTACAGCCCAGTTGACTTTTTTACCTGCCAATTGGAATGTACCGCAAGATGTATTCTTAAGTGATGTTGATGAATTTATAGTTGATGGTGATCAGACCACTTCAATAATTGCCTCAATAGATGCATCCTCAAACCCTGCATTTAAAGATTTGTCTAACCAAAGTATATCAGTAGTAACTGTTGATAATGATGTCTCGGGTATCTTATTATCATCAATTGATAATTTAACAAGTGAAAATGGTGATACTGGCGCATTTGGAATTAGATTAGCAACAAAACCAACATCTGTGGTCAGAATAGCACTAAGTTCGTCCAATGTTGGGGAAGGAACAGTTCAAAGTTTTGTAGAATTTGACTCTACAAATTGGGATGTAGTCCAAGCTATAACTGTAACGGGAATTGACGATATCCCTCCTATCTCTGACGGTGCTGTAGATTATAAAATAAATATAGATTCAATAAATACTACTGATACTGACTACAGTACTTTAGATATTAGTTCAGTTGAAGGTGTTTCATTTATAAATCAGGATAATGATGCACCAGGAATATTTGTAAAAGTGGTAAATGACGATTCATCAACTGATGAATTTGGCTCTACTGTTAGAATTCAATTTGAATTACTTGCTCAACCAACTATCGGTAACGATGTCACTATTCCATTATCAATTATTGGAGCAACAGATGAGGTAATTTTTCTAGATAGCAGTATTACCATTAGTAATGAAAACTGGAATAATAGTTCATTAAATGAAATTGTAATTACAGGTGTTGATGATAAAGTAATTGATGGTGATCAAAAAATAACATTAGTTACTGGTGACCCTACATCTGGAGATGCATTGTATAATGCTATGAATGCATTGAGCGTCGCAGATATTGATATTGTAAATGAGGATAACGATAAGGCAGGTATAAATGTTTCAGCTCCATCCTCTGTTTCTGAGGATCTAACTTCAACTAAGATTGATGTTTCTTTAGATACTGAAGTTTTGTCTGATGTTATAATAAATATTTCAGTAGCTGATCCAACTGAGCTATCAGTTGACATTAAAAAATTAACTTATACAACCTTAAATGGAAGCTTATCTCAATCAATTACCGTAACTGGAGTTGATGATTTTCTTTTAGACGGACCAATTGCATCAGCAATTGTATTTACTGTAGATCCAGTTTTTTCTGAAAACGCTTATGCTATTTTAAATCCTGTAGAAGTATTAATAATTAATGAGGACAACGAAAAAGATCAGGATTCTGATGAAATACCTGATAAAAAAGACAACTGTGTTTCAATATATAATCCTGATCAAATCGATAGTGATAATGACGGAGTAGGTGATATATGTGATGATGATATTGATGGAGATGGTGTTTTAAATTCAGTTGAGACTTCAGATAAAACCGACCCTTTAAATCCATGCTCATTTATTTTCACGAGCATCTCTAGACCGGTAAGCGCATTTATAGATTGTGATAATGATGGTGTGCCAAATCCTATTGATCTTGATGATGATAATGATGGAATTTTAGATTCTGAAGAATTAACATTGGACGATGATTCAGACGGATTCCCTAATTATTTAGATTTGGATAGCGATAATGATAATTGCTTAGATGTAACTGAATCAGGGAATGTTGATTATAATTTTGATGGTATTTTAGGAGGGGACCAAGTTGTTGTTGATGCTAAGGGGTTAGTACTAAATCATAATGGCTATAATGGAACTTTAGATAAAGACTTTAATGGAATTCAAGATTTTAGGGAGAAAGGCGGTCCAATTAAAATAATTCAACAGCCAGCCAGTAAAATTGAAATTGTTATTGGGGCTAGGCTTTCAATTTTTGTTAAAGCAAGCTCTTTTGGATCTAAAGAGTATCAATGGCAAGTAAATACTCAAGGTGCATCTGGTTTAACTTCAAGAAATCTCTCATGGATTAATATTTCCGATGATATGATTTATAAAGGAACTAAAACAGAAACACTATATATCTCAAATGCTACTCCTAATATGGAGGGTTGGAAATACAGAGTTATTGTTGATAACGCCTGTTATGTTTGTTCAGATCAGGTTATTTCAGAAGAATCAGAATTGATTATAAGTCCATTTTTTATTCCTAATGCTTTTTCACCTGATGGAGACGGTGTTAATGATACATGGGTAATTGATGGCCTTAGCAGGTACGCTTCAAATAAAATTTCAATCTACAGCAGATGGGAAGAAAAAGTTTATGAGGTGAATGATTATCAAAATGATTGGAATGGTGTCAGTAATACTTCATCAGGAATGGATAGATTACCTGAAGGAACGTATTTTTATTATATTGATTTTGGTCCTAATGTTAAACCAGAAAGGGGTTATGTTTATATTAAACGAAGAACAAGATAAATGGTTAAAAAAAGGATAAATATAAAAATAATTTACTTGCTATTAATAATAGGTTTTACTCCTTTGTTTTCTCAACAGCAAGCCTCATTTAATCATTATATGTTTAATCATCAGTCAGTTAATCCAGCATATGTTGGCTCTAAAAATTACACTAGTTTAACTACTGTTCATAGATCTCAATGGGCAGGATTTGAGGGGGCACCAAAGACTCAAACATTATCACTAAATATGCCATTAACTTCAAAAAATCTTGGGATTGGTTTTAGTGTTTTAAATGATAACATAGGACCTGTTAGAAGTACTTCAGTTGATATTGATTTTGCTTATCATTTAAAATTAAATAGAAATGAAAATTTCCTTTCTTTAGGATTAAAGTTTGGAGGTTTTAATTATAACTTGAATAGAGATTTAATTCAAACTAATGATCCGTTTGACTCGGCATTTATTGAGGATGATCAAAATGATTTTTTTCCTAATATTGGGTTTGGATTGTATTATTACACTCAAAAGATTTATGCTGGTATTGCCATTCCAAGAATATTGGAGCATAAAGAAATTGATTCGAGGAACCACTATTATTTTATTACTGGTGCATTAATCTCTACTTCAGATCAGTGGATGATAAAACCCAGTGTTCTTTTAAAGTATACAAAGGGTAGCTCGCTAGTCTATGATTTAAGTTCACTTTTAATTTACAAAGAAACCTTTTGGATTGGTGCTCAAATGAGGAGTTCTATGAATAATTTGATTCCTGAAGGACCCTTAGCTGGTAGTTTTAGTTTTTTGACCGGGTTTACTATCAATAAAAATTTATCTTTAGGATATTCATATGGGTTTTCATCGTCAAGAAATAAAAACTTAAATTTAAGTACCCATGAAATAATGTTAAAATATGATATTTTACCTAAAGTAACTGCTCTATTAAGATCACCAAGATTTTTTTAAAATGAATAAATTTTTATACATATCGTTTTTTTGTTTCTCTTTTTGTTTTGGTCAAAATCAAATTGAAAATTATAGTAAGTTTGAAAAATTGAATCTTTTGTGGGGAGATTACTATTATTTAAATAATAATTTTTCAAAAGCAATCACCTATTATTTAAAAATTAAACTTGATTTACCTATTGAAAGTCAAAGGAATTTAGCTAGTGCATATCAGAACTTAAACGATTTAGCATCATCAAAAGATGTTTATGACAAAATCACTAAATCAAATAATGTATCGGTTGAAGATTACTATAAATTCGCAAATCTTCTTTCTAATGAGTTTTTTATTGATGAGTCTGGAAGAATTAAAAAATTAGCAAAAGAATATAGGGATAAGGCTTTTAATCTTCCATTTGAAAAATATTCTTTGTTTGAAGATGACAGTTTGCTATTTAAAAAAAGATTCTCACCTGCAAATCATGAATTAACTAATTTAAAAAGTAACAGTATTTATTCAGATTTCGGAGGTATAATTGTTTCTAACAAAATCTCTTCGAAAAATAAAACTCTAATTTTTTCCAGCAAGCAACAAGTAGATTTAAGAAAAATCTCCAGAAAAAAAAGAAAAAGAATTGAATCGGATTTACCAATATACAACCTGTTTAAAACGCCATTTAACTCTCAAACTTTTTCAACTGGTAATATAGAGGCTTACCCAGAGCCAATTAATTCTTTTTTTCAAGAAGGTCCTGCGACATATGATATTAAAAATGACATGTTATATTTTACTAGGAGTGCTCAAAAAATTGACACCAATAATAAGGTTCAATTAAATTTATATAGTATTGAATTAAATTCTAAAAAAAAGATAATTCCAATACCCTTACCTTTTAATATTGATGGATATTCAACAATGCATCCTACAATTTCATCAGATAATAAAATTTATTTTTCAAGTGATCGTCCTGGAGGATACGGAGGTATGGATTTATATTATGTTAAAGTACTTAATGAAGGGTTTTCAAGCCCTGTTAATCTTGGACCAGATATCAATACTGACAAGGATGAAGTATTTCCATTTATATATAAAGAAAAATATCTTTTTTTTACTTCTGATGGTAGAGAAAATATAGGAAAACTTGATATTTTTTTAGCTCAGGTAATAATTGAAAACAGATGGAAAGTTTTTCTTTTGGGAGATAAATATAATTCACCTGAAGATGATTTTTCTTTTTTTATGAGTGAAGAGCAAAATTATGGTTTCATTTCCTCTAATAGAGAAAATGGAAAAGGAGATGACGATATTTATGCTTTTAAATTCTCTCCCAAAATCATGGGTGTAGAGGATGAATATCTCTTTACTAATAATGATACTTTAACCGTTGCACTGAATGGGGTTATGGTTAATGATAATAAAAATATGTTAGATTTTGATCCCTTACATCTTTTAATTAATAAAAGAGTCAGTATTATTGACTCTGTTAAAAATGGATCTATAAAATTTAATGAAAACGGAACATTTTTATATAAATCAAATAATTATTTGGTTGAAAAAGATTCTTTTAGTTACAAAATAAATAGTAAGTATGGAGAGTCTGACCCTATAAATGTTTATTTAAAAAGAAATGAATTAAAATTAAACTATAATGAAGAGGATTTCTTACCAATTTTTTATGATTTTGATAAATCTAATGTTTTATCAAAATATAAAGAAAGGTTAGATAAAATTGTAAGTATTCTTAATGAGAACATTAACTTAAATTTAGAAGTAAGTTCTTATGCTGATTGTAGAGGAACAAAAAAGTATAATTTAAAACTATCCAAGTCAAGAAATAATTCTGTAATGGAATATCTTAAAAAACGTATTAAATTTCCTAAGAGAATTATTGGGAATGGCCTTGGTGAAATTAATAATTCTTTAAATTCAAATTGTAATTGTTGCAATATATCTGAAGATGTTCATCAGTTAAATAGGAGGACAGAATTTAAATTAATCAATTGATAAAATTGGTAATTTTAAGTACTAATTTCATTTTTCAATGACTACTTTTTTTTATTTTTTCTAGTAATTCTTTAATTCTGCAACAACTTTTGGATACTTGTTATATAAGTTAGTTTTTTCATTTATATCTTCTTGAAGGTTATATAGAGTTCCTGTCATACCCTTTTCTTTAGGTCAAATCACTTCCACTTAGTAAAGATTTAGGTGTTTTTTTGGGTATTAAAAATAAATTTGATTTAGGAATTTCCCTCAGGTCTAATTCCTCATTTTCAGCAATGACACTTTTTAAAATTTCTGAAATTTTTTATGTTGGTTATGCTTATGAAACACCAACAAATAATTCTCTTTCCAATCTGAATATTAAAACAAATGAAATTTTTCTTAAAATAAAATTAAATAAGTCCAAAAAAGAAATATTACCAGAGGGAACAGTTGATAATTGATATTTATTTAATCCGCCAGATTTTTATTGTAAATAAAAAAACGGCTACACTTTATAATAGTATAACCGTTTATTGTTTTAGTAGCGGGAACAGGACTCGAACCTGTGACCTTTGGGTTATGAGCCCAACGAGCTACCTACTGCTCTATCCCGCGATTTGGATTTCAAATATACAAACTTTATTTTCAACAACAAACGCAGATCAATAGATCTCCTTACATTTGTTATATTAAATTATGAAACATAAATCTGGATATGTATCGATTATTGGAAATCCGAATGTAGGTAAGTCTACATTAATGAATTCGTGGATCGGTGAAAAAATATCAATAATTACTTCAAAAGCTCAAACAACCAGACATAGAATTTTAGGAATTATAAATGGAGAAGATTTTCAAGTTGTTTTATCTGATACCCCTGGTGTTATAAAGCCAAACTATCAAATGCAAAATTCTATGATGGAATTTGTTAAAGGTGCAATTGAAGACTCAGATATTTTAATTTACATGATTGAAATAGGAGAAACTAAAATCAAAGATGAAGTATTATTTTCGAAAATTGAAAAAATTAAAACTCCTTTAATTGTTTTGATTAATAAAATTGATACAAGTAATCAAGAAGCTTTACAAGTTTCAATTGAATATTGGAAAAATAAGTTGCCTAAAGCAGAAATTTTCCCAATATCAGCATTAACTGGTTTTTATGTTGAGGAGATTTTTAATCATATAATAGAAAAACTTCCAATTTATCCACCTTATTTTCCAAAGGATCAAATTACTGATAAACCTGAAAGATTTTTTGTAAATGAATCTATTCGTGAACAGATTTTAAAAAATTATGAAAAAGAAATTCCTTATTCAGTTGAAGTGGAAACAGAAAGTTTTATTGAAAAAGAAAAAATCATTCATATTAAGTCACTTATATATGTAGAAAGGCAAAGTCAAAAGGGAATTGTAATTGGTCACAAGGGATCAGCTTTGAAAAAAGTTGGGATTGGAGCTAGAATTTTTTTGCAGTCATTTTTTAGAAAAAAAATAAATATTGAATTATTTGTTAAGGTAAATAAGAATTGGAGAAATTCACAATCACAACTAAAAAGATTTGGATATAAAAATTGATATTTGAATATATTAAGTATTTAAAATT
>ERZ802830.1148-NODE-1148-length-25671-cov-13.5586_pt1 | contig 25671 bp, 27 predicted proteins | sample MGYA00345654_ERZ802830 | MGnify/ENA primary metagenome ERZ802830 (study PRJEB30503, sample SAMEA104212375) | marine metagenome | biome: Westerlies Biome; feature: [SRF] surface water layer (ENVO:00010504) within the epipelagic zone...; material: water...
CAGCAATTACTAGATCGCTTGTTTCAGAATTATCACCCTACAATATAAGAATAAACGCTATCTCACCTGGCACAATTACTACAAAGTTTCATGAGCAATATTCTTCCCCAGAAAAATTAGAAGCTACAAGATTAAAAATACCAATGAAAAGACTTGGCACGGCAGAGGATTGTGTAGGGCCAATAATTTTTTTATCCTCAGAGACAATGAGCGGTTATATTACAGGACAAATTTTAGAGGTAAACGGGGGCCAATTTATTTCTTAATGTCAAAGATATTATCTATAGGTGCGGGTGTCATGGGTACAGCTATCACTATTCCAGCAATTTCAAATGGTAACGAAGTAAAACTCGTTGGCACTAGTCTAGATGAGGACACAATTAACTCAATCAATAAAAATTTTTCTCACCCGAAACTAGATATTAAATTAACAAATACGTCAGCAATACGATTTAATGAAATGACTCAAGAGGACATTAATACATCTGATGTTATTATTATTGGAATTAGTTCATCAGGTGTCGACTGGTTTATTGATTTCATTAAAAATTTTAATGTTACAAATAAACACTTCCTTATCGTTACCAAAGGTTTGTATATTAATGAAAAAGAAGAGCTAGATATATTTCCAAATAAAATTAAAAAACAAATTAATCAAGATTTCACTTTAACTGCTGTTACTGGCCCTTGTAAAGCAGTTGAGCTAGCAAAAAAAAATTTAACAAACATATGTTTTGTAAATCCTGATCTAGAAATTGCTAAGAATTTATCCAATATATTCAAAAATGAATACTATGTAGTAAATTTACAGACTGACTTATTAGGCTCTGAGCTTTGTGCAGCTCTTAAGAACATATACGCAATAGCTGTTGGCTATTCACAAACGTATTTCTCCAATGAAGAAAAAATTTTTAATCCTGAGTCCGCATTATTTTCACACTGCGTTAATGAGATGAGCCATTTTGTAAAATTAATAGGTGGTCTTCAAGAAACAGTATTTGGGCTATCTGGGATTGGAGACTTACATGTTACCTCCGGGACTGGAAGAAATGGTCTTTTAGGTAATTTATTAGCAAAGAACAGAACATATGAAGATATCATCTCTAAAGAATTAAAAGACGAAACTGTTGAAGGAGCACAAACTATTAGGGAATTAGGACATTTATTAAACAAACTGGTAAAACAAAACAATCTTCCAATTTTGGGTAGTTTAGTGAGATGTATCTGTCAAAACGAAAAACTGCATATACCTTGGAATGAATTAAATATATAACTAACTATGCTCAAAAAAATTGTTATTGGTGCAGACCATTTAGGGAAAAATCTTAAAGATAAAATAAAAGAGCATCTAGAGTCTAAAGGTATTGAAGTCTTGGATGTAGGAGTCAATGATGACTCACAAGTAGATTATCCAGATGTTGGTAAAACATTAGCTAAAAAGGTACAAGATAGTGAATTTGAGAGGGGAATTCTAGTTTGTGGAACTGGTGCTGGAATGGCTATCGTCGCCAATAAGTTTTCAGGTGTGAGGGCGGTTTGTGTGAACGATGCTTACACCGCAGAGAGATCTATTGCGAGTAACAATGCTCAAATTATAACCTTTGGCGCTTTAATAACAGGCACTCCCAATGCAATTATGTACACAGATATTTGGTTGAAAAATAATTTTCAGTCTGAGAGATCTGGAAAAAAAGTTGATAAAATTAATCAGTTAGATAGCTAGTTTTTAGATTTATAATTATAAAAGTTTTTTTTAATAAAATTTTAAAATCTTTTCAAGTTCAGGATAAATAATAAAACTTTTTTCATTTCTTTGAAATTCATAAATAAGTAAGAATCTATTATTTAACAGTTCATAGAGTCAGTCCCCTCACAAAATGTTTTTTAACCATTAAAATCAATATAAATACTGGAATTATTGAAATAGTTGTAAAAGCAGCCATCATATCCCAACTTGGAATAGTTTTTAGTATAGACGCCTGTACGGGAATGGTTTTTATGTTCATTTGTCCAATCATTAATGCACATATAAATTCTGTCCAACTAAATATTAGGGATAAAATAAATGTAACAGCTATTCCACTTTTTGCACAAGGTACAACTAACTTATGCAAGATTTTTATTTTACTAGCACCATCTATATAGGCATTTTCATCAATTTGTTTTGGTACCTCATCAAAAAAACTTTTTAATAAAAGAACAGCTAAAGGTAAATTTATAAAAGTATGAACAAATATAATTCCAATGTAAGTATCAAGTAGATTGATTTTTTCATAAACAAAATATATGGGAATAGCTATAGATACCAATGGCATCATTCTCGCACTTAATATTGAAATTATTAAATATCTTTTAAATTTAAAATTTACTCTAGAAATATAATACCCAGCATAAATTCCAATTATTAATGTTAGTGAAGATGACCCTAAACCAATAATTAAACTATCTATTATTCTAGATGTTAAAAATAACTCACTATAGGAAGGGTCAAATTTAAAAAAGTTTGAAAATCCAAAGACTCTTTCATAAGCTGAAAAATCTATATCAAAGAAAAATAATTTAGGGGGCAGTGCAAAAAGATCTATATTATTTTTAAATGAAGATGTAATTAAAAAAAATATCGGGAAAATAAAAATTAAAAGTATGATATAAGATGAAATTTTTCTGATCAAACTACCTTACTGTTTAACTGACCCTAATGTCAGTCCTCTTACCAAGTGTCTTTGGACTAATAATATGAAAATAAAAGCGGGAATAATTGCAGCAGTACCTAACGCAGCCATATTATCCCAAGCTGTTCCAGTCGAGGTGACAAATGATGTAGAAACAACAGGAATTGTTTTAAGTCCTGTTTGTGTGAGCATTAAGACAAAGATAAATTCCGTCCAACTAAAAATAAAACAAAGAACTGCAGTTGCTGCTATGCCACCTATAGCAAGAGGAACTATTAATCGCCAAAATACAAAAAATCTTGTTGCCCCATCTAATAAAGCAGCTTCATCAATATCCTTTGGAATGTCATCAAAAAAACTTTTCATAAGTAGAACAGCTAGAGGCAAATTCATTAATGCATGAATAATAATGATACCTAAGTGCGTGTCCATTAAACCGATATTTTTGTAAATAAAAAACATTGGAATTGCTACAGCTACTGGGGGCATCATTCTTGTTGATAAAATCCACCCCATAAAATGTTGCTGACCCTTAATTGGTATTCTTGACAGAGAATACGCTGCTAAAATTGATATTAACATTGCTAAACCTGTTGAGCCTAGTGCAATAATTATACTGTCTACAAGGTTAGGCATCATATAAAAATCACCACCACCTGGTCTAACTGCTCCCATATCCTCCACATAAAGAAAACGGGATATCCCAAATACTTCCTCATAAGCAGAAAAGGAAACCTCAAAGTCAAATAATTTTGGAGGTAAGGCAAAAATATCTTTATCTTTTTTTATTGAAACAGTAATCCAGAAGTAAATTGGAAAGAAGAAAATCGCTGCAATTATCCAGCCTAAAACCTGTTTAAAAACTTTATTCAATTCCTTACCATTTAACCTTTGCAAAATGAATAAATGCATTTCCAACTATTAAAATTACTATTAGAGAAAATAAACTAATCGTTGCACCATAACCCCATTGTACAAAGGTAAATCTTTGCCATGAGTATAAGCTTAGTGTGTAAGTAGCTGTACCAGGTCCTCCTGACGTTAGCACAAATACATAATCTACCATTCTCCATAAATCTATTCCTCTAATTAAAACTGCTACAGCAATTACTTTGTGAAGCATGGGTAATGTTAATCTTCTAAAAACTTGAAAGGGTCTTGCCCCATCTATTACAGCTGACTCAAAGGGCTCACTTGGTAAAGATCTTAATCCGGCAACTAATATTAAAACCATAAAAGGTGTCCATTGCCAAATATCGACAATCATTACTCCCCAAAGTGCTAGTGTTGGATCTGAAAGTATCGTGTCCTCTGGTCCGATTAAGCCAATTGACTTCAATAACCATGGTATCAAACCATAATTAGCATCCTCCATAATTAAAAATATCATTCCAGCAATGGCAGGGGGTATAACTAGAGTAAGAGTTAATATGGATCTTATAATTCCAAATCCTGGATCATCTGAGTCAATTAGTAAAGCAATTCCCATTCCTAAAACAAGTTGAATTAATAAACACATAAAAGTGTAATATAAGGAAACCTTTAAAGAGCCCCAGAAAACCCCATCTGTGAATAATCTTATCCAATTATCCCAACCAACAAAAAGAAGGGCCCTTTTTGCAGGAACAAACTCATGAAAGCTGAGATATATGTTGTAAAAAAAGGGGATAATAGCAAAGACGATTAGCATTGTGATTAAAGGTAAAAGCCAAGGAAGAGAGCTGTCAGAATTCATAAAACTTGGCAAAGAATAAGACTTTTGAGAACTCATTGTGAGACTATACACTTATATTTAGAAGTGTTTATTTTAAAATGTTTGTATTTTTAGTGTTAAAGATTCATCTAATTTTTGATTATAGGAACATGTCAACATAATAAATAAATAATTTGTTAATAACTGTCTAATGCTACTTGATAAGGAACTAGTATTATGCAAAAATTTAATGCATCGGAGGGATATTCATATGCGCGATATGTATAGAAAAATGCACCTTGCAAACGTCGTAGGCAAGTATGTGAACGGTAGTATGAAGAGAAGAGATTTTCTTAAAAATGCCGGAATGCTTGGACTAGGAGCTGGTTGCTTGGGCACAATGGGAACTATGAGTAGGAAGTTTATTCCGCAAGCTCATGCTGGTTCTCACATTGAATGGAGAGGGGATATGATGGATTGGCTAAGAGATGTATCATCTCCTTTTAGAGGCCAAACAGTTTCTTTGGCAACTGAGTCAACTCCTCCATCTAATGCGATCAACACTACTTTAAAACCTTTTTTTGAAGAAGTAACAGGAATTAAAGTAAATATTGAGGTTTTACCTTTAGAGCAAGTTTTACAAAAACTAACTTTAGACGTTGCCTCTGGATTAGGAACTTACGATACTTATTACTTAGATCAAAGTTGGATGGCAGCTTTTAGGGGCGATGCAGAAGATCCTCGTGAGCTTTATGCAGCAAAGCCTGACTTAGCTATGCCTAATTATAACTTTGACGATTTCTTAGGACCTCTTGTAGATGGTATTTCCATGTATGACGGTACTATGGTTGGAGTTCCATACGACATTCCTGTCTTCATTATGATGTACAGAGATGACGTTTATAAAGAGCTCGGATTAAGTGTTCCAAAAACATTTGATCAGTACATGAGCAATGCTCAAAAAATTCAGGCAGCAAAGCTTGGACACCTAAACCCAGATGGAAGACCAATTTACGGAACTAACGGTCAAATGAAATCTGGTCACTACAGTTTAGAATGTGACTGGACTATGTTTGCATGGGCTTTTGGTGGTTCTATTACTAACCCAGATGGCAGTTTTGCCGGTAATGATGCTAACGGTTTAGCAGGAATGGATTACTGGACTAAACTAAAAGAATATATGCCTTCAGGTGTTACAGGTTGGACTTGGGACGGACAAGGTCAAGACATCCTTCAAGGAGGATCTGCTCAAACCATTTCATGGGGTGAGTTTTTCCCTTGGTGGGACTCAGATGAATCTGCTGTTCAAGGAAAAATGATGGCAGCTGCTTGCCCAGCTCCAGCTAGTCCATTGAGGGCCACTGGTGATTGTGGATATGGTGAAATACCTGGTGTTGCACACCAAGGTGGATCATCACTAGCGGTGTCAAAATACTCTAAGAACAAGGATGCTGCATGGTTATTTGCTCAGTGGGCAACTAGCTATGAGACACAAGTCTATATCACTGCACTTGGTGGTGGTACAGGGCCAACTAGAGCTGCTGTTTATGATGATGAGAGAGTTAAAGCTAATAATAGAAGCGGTAACGGTACAACTCGTCACCTAGATGTTGTTAGAGATGCTATCTTTAATGATATGGGCTCAGAGCCAGATCTTCCAGAATGGGCGGACATGTCTAGTAACATGATACCTATCGAACTTGGAAGGTATTGGGCTGGAGAGCACGGATCAGCAAAAGAGTGCCTAGACACTATTGCTAAGAACTTCAACAAAACTGTTGGAGTCTAGTTAATTAAAAAATTACTAGGGCGATAAATATCGCCCTAGTAAAAGATAATTAATAAACTAATAGATGACAAAACCTCTTGCTGTAATCACTGGAGCCAGCTCTGGAATTGGAGAGGCTACTGCAAAAGCTTTTTCAAATGCTGGTTACCCAACATTATTACTTGCTAGACGCATAGAAATAATGGAGTCTTTTAACCTTAAAAATTCTATTTGTAAAAAAATTGATGTTCGTGATAGAGATGCTTTAGTTTCTGCAATCAGAGAAGCAGAAAAACAATTTGGTCCAACAGATATGATGTTTAATAATGCTGGTGTAGCAAGACTAGCTGATATCAGTACCCAAGACCCGTCAGAGTGGGACGAGATGATTGATGTTAACACCAAAGGCGTGATGAATGGAATATATGCGGTCATGAAAGATATGAAGGCACGTCAATCAGGCACCATAGTTAATATGAGTTCGATTGCAGGACGTAAAGTTTATGGAGACCATACAGTTTATTGTGGAACCAAATATTTTGTGCATGCTATTTCTGAGAGTATTCGAGGATATCTATCTCCTCACAATGTAAGGGTAATTGTTTTATCTCCTGGAAACATTGAGGCAGAAGTTTTAAACGGCATTACAGACCCAAATACACTAGCAGCATATAAAGAAAATATTGAGAGAATAGGTGGAAGAATAAGCCCTGATTATGTTGCCAAAATGATCCTCTTTGCATATGAAATGCCACAAAAAGTAATTATGCAAGAGATAGTAGTAACTCCAACAAAACAAGACTATTAATTATGGGCAACCTTGTTATTGGTGTAGATAGTTCTACACAATCAACTAAAGCTATAGCCTGGGATAAAGATGGATCAAACATTGCAGAAGGAAGATGTGATATTCCTCTTAATAATCCTAGCTTAGAAAAATTTGAACAAAATGTTGAAGATTGGTGGAACGCATTTTGTGTTTCTTGTAATGAATTAAGTAAAAAAATCAATATGGATGAGGTTGATGCTTTAGCAATTTCAAATCAAAGAGAAACTCTCGCAAAATTAGATAGTAACGGTAAAGAAGTTTATCCGGCAACAGTTTGGATGGATAAAAGATCAGTTGATGAGGTAGAGGAATTAAATGAAATTATGGGCGGTAATCGAATTCATGAGATTACTGGAAGGCCAAAAGATCCTTGCCCTTGTTTATATAGAATATTTTGGCTAAAAAAAAATGAGAGAAAAATATTTGACCAAGTAAATTGTTTTGCAGATGTTCAATCTTTTTTGGTTCATCGTTTATCAGGTGAATTTAATACAGGTTGGATAAGCTCAGATCCTCATGGAATGTTTGATGTTGTCAATAAGTGTTGGTCAGATGAAATTCTTAAAAATTTAGAAATTGATGAAACGAGGTTACCTAAATCTTATAAACCTGGATCCTTGATTGGCAAAGTTTCATTAAAAGCATCAAAAGAAACAGGACTTAGGGAGGGTTTGTCTATATACGCTGCTGGAGGTGATGGTCAATTAGCTGGTTTGGGAACAAATTGTACAAAGTCTGATCGAGCATATATTAATCTTGGCACAGCTGTTGTATCAGGAGTGTGGTCTCAGAATTATAAAATCTCTAAGTATTGGAGGACAGAAATAGCCGCTCACGGGGAGGGATATATTTTTGAAAATGTCCTACTGTCAGGAGCTATCCTTGTAAATTGGTTTGTAGATCAGTTCATACAAGGGGATAGGAAAGATAAAAACTTTTTTAATAATTTGGAAAAAGAACTTAACAACATACCTATTGGAAGCGAGGGTCTAATATTACAACCCTATACTGGAGGAGTAATGGATCCATATTGGGACTCATATGCAAGAGGGATTATAGCTGGATTAAGTATAAGTCACACACCCTTTCACATGTATAGAGCTATTTTAGAGGGATTAACATTAGACTCTGTTTTTAGAACTCAAAATATTGAAAAAGAGACAGGTATACACGTAAAAGAATATTTAGCGATTGGTGGTGGTGCTAATAGTCCTGCATGGGTTCAAATGCTTGCTGATGCGTCAGGAAAAAATGTATTAATAGCAGATACTGTTGAAGCCTCTTCTTTAGGTGCAGCTATGATCGCTGCTTATGGTGCTGGGTGGTATGGAAGTATAAAAGAGTCTGCAAATAAAATGAGTGGAAAAACAAGATTAATTCAACCAAACTCTGATAATAGGTCAAGATATGAGGACCTAATTAGTATTTATCAAAATGTATATGAGTCTAATAAATCAATTAACAAATCTCTTGTTGAATTTACAGAGAAATATAAATCATGAGTAATTATAATGGCGTAATCGACGAACTAATCAAGGGGGAGTGGACAAATCCCGAAGATCAAAAAAAATATGGTATTCCCATAAAAAAAATTGAGATTAGAAAAACTTTAGATGGTCTGGAAAAAGATTTAATTAAATCGCTCCATTCAGATCAGAGACTTTTAATTGTAAGTGATCCTTTTACTCACAATGCCATGGGTTCACGAATATTTAAAAATATCAAAGGAAAAGTTAATGTTGATGAATATATATGGGAAAATCCCTCTTCAAGTATTGAGGGCGTAGAGCACCTAAGAGAAAAAATAAAAGATTATGATGGAATGATTGCGGTAGGTTCTGGAACTGTAAGTGATAGCATCAAGTATGCAACATTTTTAGAAAAAAAAACTTACTCTGTTTTTGCAACAACTCCAATGAATGCTTATACAACCGGTACAGCTTCAATCTCATTTAATGGAGTTAAAAAATCCCTAGTGGCCCATTATGCACAGGGAGTTTTTTTTGATTTGGAAGTATTAAGTAATTGTCCAAAAAGATTAACCGCAGCTGCTTTTGCAGATGTCATATGCAGAACCACAGCACAAGTTGACTGGTTGATGTCCAACAAACTTTTAGAAACAGATTACCAATCAACCCCATATTCTTTGTTGGCTTTGTATGAAGGTGATATGATTCAAAATGCCTCTTCAATAGCTGAGGGCGATATTAACTCTTTAGCTTTACTTACAAGAATATCTGCGATCATGGGTTTGGGTACCTCATTTACCCAAACAACACATGTGGGAAGTATGGGAGAGCACGGCATTTCTCATTATATTGATATGTTTGCAAAAGATTTACACCCAGGCACTTCTCATGGCGAACAAGTCGGAATTGCTACAATTAGTATTTCAAAATTTCAAAACGCTATCTTAAATAAAGATACACCTCCAATAATTTCCCCAACAAAAATTCCAGAGGAGGAAATAGTTCAAAAACTTGGAGAACAAATGTTAGTTAATATAAAAAAAAATATGAAACCAAAATTATTTGACCAAAAAAAAACAGACCTCATTAATAATTTCTTTGAAAAGAAATGGATTGAGTTTGTTCAACCATTAAGAGAGAAAATGTTAGACTACAACATCATATGGAACGCCATGGGGAAATGTGGTGCCTTGCGAACCCCAGAGGACGCTAAACTTGATAGTATTTTTTACAAAGATGCACTAAGATATGCAAGATTCATTAGAGATCGTTACACCATTCTTGATTTAGCTGGTGATAGCAATCAATTAGATGAGCTAATAAATGTCTGAAGTAGAATATAAAAACATCAAAAAAAACTTCGGATCTGTCGAAGTTCTTAAAGACATCAATCTTAATATAGGTAATCAAAAATTTGTAGTTCTTCTAGGCCCTTCTGGATGTGGTAAAACTACTCTTTTGAGAATGACTGCTGGACTTGAGTCCATATCTAGTGGAGAAATTTTTATAGAGGGAGGTGTTATTAATAACATTCACCCAAGAGACCGCGATATTGCTATGGTATTTCAAAACTACGCTCTTTATCCTCAAATGAATGTATTCGATAATATAGCATTTAGTCTTCAAATAAGAAAAATGGGGACCCAAGAGATAAAAGATAAAGTGGAATGGGCAGCATCAGTTTTAAATTTAACTGAGTACTTGAAAAGAACTCCAAAGGAGCTATCTGGAGGTCAGCGCCAAAGAGTTGCTATGGGAAGAGCTTTGGTAAGAGATCCTAAAGTGTTTTTATTTGATGAGCCTTTGTCAAATCTTGACGCTAAATTACGTGCACATATGAGATTGGAAATTAGAAAATTACATAATCAGCAAAACGCTACTACAATTTATGTTACCCATGATCAAATTGAGGCTATGACAATGGCAGATGAAATTGTCATTATGAATAATGGAATAATTGAACAAATTGCCAGTCCCAACGAAATATATGAAAAACCAAATAATTTGTTTGTTGCAGATTTCATTGGCTCCCCAGCTATAAATTTATTAAAAGGAACAGCTACTGAGAAAAAAACTATTAAACTTAAAGATCAAGAACTTTCACACTCCAAACAAAATATTACAAATAATCAGAATGTAGTTTATGGAATTCGACCAACAGATATAAATATTGATCCTAGCTCAAATTTAAAAGCAGAAGTGGTATTAGTAGAAACAACTGGATCCGAGACTCATATTATTGCGATGCTTGATGATAATGAATTTAGAGTTGTTCAATCAGGAGGGCGTTCTTCAATTAAAAATGGTGATACTATACCTCTTTCCATAGATATCGAAAAAGCTCATATTTTTGATCAATCATCATCAAAAAGAATAGATTAAAACTAAGAGATTTCTTATGAAAAGCAAATACAGCGATAGAGATGCAAAACTATATATAAATAAGTTTGCGAAAAAGGGGGTACCTAAAGATCTTGCATTAAGGATATATACGACTCAACTTTTGGGTAATGACCCAACTGTAGTCCTTCATGGTGGAGGAAATACCTCTGTGAAATCTTCTATCAAAACACTTTTAGGAAAAGTAGAAAAAGTAATCTATGTCAAAGGAAGTGGAAAAGATATGGGTGATATTGAGGAAGATGGATTTCCTGCTCTAGAAATGGAAAATCTTTTAAAGATGAGAATATTAAAAAAATTAGATGATTTTCAAATGGTTAATTATCAACGTAAATATATGCTTGATACTTCATTTCCTAATGCCTCAGTAGAAACTCTATTACATGCTTTTTTACCTCATAAATTCGTCGACCACTCTCATTCAAATGCAATCCTTTCCTTGATTGATCAACCAAATCCAGAAAAGTTTTGTAAAAAAGTTTTTGGAGACGAGATGGGTATAGTGCCTTACATAATGCCAGGTTTTGAATTAGCAAAAAAAGCCTCTGAAGTGTTTGAACAAAACACAAGTGTTAAGGGATTGATATTACTAAATCACGGTATCTTTACTTTTGCTGATGACGCGAAAGAAAGTTATCTGAGAATGATCCGATATATTACAAAAGCAGAAAGGGAACTTTCAAAAAATTCAAAAACATTAGTCGTTAAAAAATATTCTGAAAAAAAAATTAGTATAAGCAGTGCAGCTAATATAATAAGGCAACAGATTTCAAATCAAGTCAATGATGATTTTGAAAGGAAGATTGTGCACTTCTATAAACCTCAATTCTTTGAAGAAATTTTCTCCCATAAAAACTATAAAATATTTACTCAACAAGGCCCTGTAACACCTGACCATGTCATTAGAATAAAGTCAAAACCACTAGTTATAGATTTAACTAAAGAAAAAATAACTAATATTGAAAAAACTATTGTTAAGGCAGTTCAAAAATACAAAGAAGATTACAAAAAATACTTTAATAGAAATTCCAAATACAACCCATCAGCTACTATGCTAGATCCTTATCCAAGATTAATTCTCATTAAGGGTATGGGAATTTTTTCAACAGGTCCCTCATTTAAAGATGCAAAAATAGCAATGGATGTAGGTTTAAATTCTCTCTCAGTAATACTTGAGGCTTCTAAATATGGAACTTTTAAATCAATACCTGAAAAGGAAATTTTTAGAATGGAGTATTGGCCGCTAGAATTAGCTAAAGTTAAGATATCTTCTCAAAAGCTTAAAGGACAAGTTGCTGTTATTACAGGGGGTCTCGGTGGTATCGGTTATACCACAGCAAAAAAATTCCAAAAAGAAGGTGCTGACGTCGTTCTTATAGATATCATTGATCCTAAGAAAATTAATTTAGATCTTAAAGGTATGAAATATATTAAATGCGATATCACAAAAGAAAATAATGTAAGAAAAGTCTTTGATGAAATATCAACGATATATGGCGGTGTTGATATATTAATATCAAATGCAGGATTTGCTACAGTGGAATCTTTAGAAAAATTATCCAAGCAGCAATTTGATAAAAGTTTTGATTTAAATCTCTTTGCCCACCATTACTTTGTAAAACACGGTGTAGAGATTATGAAAAAACAACAAACACGAGGTGTTGCCCTATTTAATATTTCAAAACAGGCAGTAAACCCAGGAAAAAATTATGCTGCTTACGGGTTAACGAAAGCAGCCCTGATGTTTCTAATGAAACAATATGTAGTGGAATATAGTCAATACGGAATTAGATTTAATGGTGTCAATGCAGATAGAATACGAAGTGGTTTAATGACCCCAGAAATGATAACAAAAAGATCAAAAGCAAGAGGTCTTACTATCGAACAGTATATGTCTGGTAATTTATTAAAACAGGAGGTAAAGGCAATTGATGTCGCTGATGCCTTTTATCATTTGGCGCTATCTCAAAAATCTACGGCAGCTATAATTACAGTAGATGGTGGAAATATAGAGTCATCTTTTAGATAAAATAATTTATCTATAAATTCTCTTTAAGTTTAAACCAAGTTTTTTAAATTTTTTTCTAAAACTATAGAATTGTTTATTATGTTTAGCTGAATTTTGTTTAAGGACTAATTTTTGGTAATAATGAACCATTTCGTGCCCTAATATTTCAACAAATTCTTGGAAATTTTTAAACTTATTATGAATAGTTATTCTGTAACAATACTTTGTGGCATAAGGATTAAATTCAAAAAGGCCTAACGCTCCATGCATTCTCCTAATAGTTATTTTAGGATTTTTTAATTGATTATTAAATATCTCTCTATTAAGTATTTTATAGACTGATGGAATTTTAATAGCTCTAGGCTTAAAAATCCTTTCATCTCCATAATGTTCAATGAGTGTTGCTAAACTTTTTGTTCTAGGCATAAATCTAGATTACAAATAAAGTTTATGTATAAAAATTCAAGTTATTTTAATTAGGATTTTTGTACAAATATTCTAAAAATAAAATAACATCCTCATACTTTTCATCTGGTATATCTTTGTAGCTACAACCATATTTTTCTTTAATGCTCAAAGCAAGATGAGCATATGCATTCCTGCCTTTTGGATGAAAAGAAGATGGTTTTAAAAGAGGTTGAAGTTTGTCACCTGTTGATTGAATCTTATCCCATATTTTTTTTCTATTATCTTCATTCAAAGAGATATTCCACCAGGAAAAAATATATCTATCAAGATTCTAACTATAGCAAAGCCTATTCCACAAAAAATGATAATAGTAATTAATTGTTTATTCATCATGATATATATAAATACTTATTATGAAGAAGTTTATCATTATTTTCTCTTTAATAATGCCAAATATGAGTTTTGCAGAAATTTTAGATAAATTTTCACTTGCTTGTATTTGTGATAAGAACATTAATGCACTTAAGTATTTTGACTGTAAACAAAAAGTTTCTGGAACACAATTAGACTTATTGGAAGACGAAAGCAATAAAGATAAAATTTTAATATACAGTAGTTTTGATCAAAAAAAATATAAGCTAACTGAAAAGGATCCTAAATACATTTTTAATTATGAAACAGAAAATTATATTTCTCTTCTATCAATCAATAATAACTTAGATTTGGTTTTTTCGATTTCTTACAAAGAGTTTGATAAAAATTGGTCTTATGATTTAAAGTGTGTTTCTTTAAAAAAAGAGTAAGGTCACAAATCCTATAGATGATTGCTAAAAATTTTATAATTCCATTTTTTGTATCTTTAATTGGATTTGTGTTACTTGTTTCAATGGACTCAGTAATCAAAATACTAGGTGATAGTTATTCTGTTTTACAATTGTTATTTTTAAATGCACTCTTTTCTTTAATACCTTTATCTTATTTTGTTATCAAAAATCATGGTTTTAAATTTTATAAAAATCAAAACTACACTTTTCAAATTACTAGAGGGATAGTCCATACAGTTGGTTTCCTTTTTGTTTTAAAAGGAGTTTTGCTTCTTCCCCTTTCAATCGTATATCCTGTATTATTTACTTCGCCTTTAATGCTCTTAGTCATGTCGCATTTTTTCCTGAGCGATAACATAAATTTAGTAAGAGTGATGGCAATATTAATTGGTTTCTTGGGAGTAGTAATATCAGCAGAGCCTTTTGGTTCGAGTGGTTTATCGTTTCAAGGAGTTTTATTTGTATTTATTGGTGCATTTTGCATTGCAATTACCCACTTAATAACACGAAAATATAATCATTTAACTTCTTCGTATTCTGCAGCCTTCTTTAGTATGACTGTAAGTACATTCATTTTCTATTTTTCAACAAAATTTCATTTCGAAATAATGACTCTTCATGATTTATTTTTGTCATTTTTAGGAGGAGTTTTTGCAGGTCTAGGTGTCAGCGCAATTATTTATGGATCAAGAACACTGCCATCGTCTGTATTTGGCCTTACAAGTTATTTTCAAATAATTTATGGAGTGTTTTTAGGCTGGATTATTTTTAGTCAATTACCTTCAATATATAATTATATTGGAATAATAATTGTTATTTTTGCAGGTCTGCTGCTTTTTTATTTTGATAAAAGTAAAAATGAAAGTTAGAGAGTTGATATCAATAATTGTTTTATATTTCATATCGTATCTAATTTTTATATTTCCATTTGATGTCTTGTCTTCTTGGTTGGGCAAGCCTAATTCGATACTTGAAGTTATAATAAGCACTACAATAGTTTTCTCCCTTTGTCTTTACTACTTTAGATCTAAAAGCACTAATAAAATTATCAAATTTTTTGTTTATGAGGGTTTTGGTATTGGGACAGTATCATTTTTCCTGATATTGCCTTTCATAGTGGTAGAATATTTCAATATTATAAATAATTATAAATTGGCAGTTATTTTTTTTGCTTTACAGACACCATGTATTATCTATGGATATATAAATTCAAGAAAAATTAAAATAAAAAATATTTCTATAAAGTCAGATTTAATCAATAAAAGTATTAAATTTGTTTTTATTAGTGATGTACACATAGGTTCAAATCATTCATCCTACTTAAAAAAAATTGTATCTGAAATAATTAAGCTCGATCCAACTTTTTTAATTATAGGGGGTGACTTAATTGATAGTAGCTCATTTAAAATCGACGATCTGAAAGAGTTAAAAAAATTAAAAAAACCTGTCTATTTTGTTACAGGTAACCATGAATACTATATTCAAAATTCACAAAAACATCTTGATGACTTACACACTGTAGGAATACATACCTTAAATAATGAATCTTTACAGATACACGGACTAAATTTAATTGGTATTTCTGACAATATAACTAACAATTTAAAAATTAATTATTTTGATAAACTATTTCAAAAAGAATTATTTAACATTTTAGTGGTTCACAAACCTTCAATTTGGAAAAATGTTTCAACAAAAGCTAATTTAATGCTCTCAGGCCACACACATAATGGTCAAATTTTTCCTTTTAATTTTGTTGTAAAATTACAATTTCCTGAAAATTATGGACTTTATACTAGAAACAATAACCATTTATATGTGAGTTCTGGATCAGCAACTTGGGGTCCAAAAATAAGGATAGGATCTAACAATGAGATTATTCGCATAGAATTAAAAAATTAATAATTTCTCTGTTGGATATCGTTTAACATTATGTATTCTTTTTTGATGAGAGTTATCCTCTTTTCTTTTTTGTTTATTAGCACACTCTTCGCTGATAATCATATTTTAGAGCAAGAAAACTTCGAAGCTTGGCAATTTACTTGTGTTTCTGAACAAAACCAAAAAATTTGTGATTTGAGAGAACTTGTATTTGACTCTAATACAAATGAAGTTGTCAGTTACCTTTCTATAACTATTAATCCTGAAAATTTAACACAAATGCAAATAGCATTTCCTCATGCAGTTAATTTGAAAAGCCCTGTTAAATTACAAATAGATGATAATGATCCACTTGATCTCAATTACGCCTATTGCAATCAAAGTGCATGTTTTGTAGCAGAAATAATTGGAGAAAATTTTGTAAACTTTTTCAAAGCAGGAAATCAAATATCATTAAAAGTCTTATTTCTTGATAACCGAGAGGCCACAATAACTTATTCTTTGAGTGGCTTTACAGCAGGTTATAGCAAACTATCTTCTTCAAGAATTAATTAAAATTTTAATTTTTATTAAAGTTAATTTTATTTCTAATTATAAGTAAACATATAAGAGATGGTATTACCATAACTGCGGTTATCATAAAAAACAAACCCCAATCTCCTCCTAGCCCATCAACCATTGCACCAGATGAGGAGGCTAACAATGTCCTCCCTGCAGTTCCAACAGAGGCAAGCAAAGCGTATTGCGTAGCAGTAAAGCTACGATCAACAAGAAGTGATATAAATGTAACAAAAGCTACAGTTGCAAAAGCGGCAGCAAGATCATCAATGATAACTGCAAATGCAAAAAGAACTTTAGAGGGACCCACCCATGCTAATATTGAAAAAAGAATATTAGTAGCCGACATTGCAATTCCTGCAATAATGAGAGTTTTAATTATCCCAGATCTCATCGCAATAGCTCCACCAATAAGCGTAAAAACAATAGTGGTTATCCATCCAAGAGCCTTTGAATAGATGGCTATATCTCCTTTTGAAAAACCAATTTCTTTATAAAAAACTAAGCTCATTCTACCCAAAAAAGCCTCACCAATTTTAAATAGAAAAACAAACACTAAAATAGCAATTCCAATTCTTACTCCATTGTTGTTAAAAAAGCTACTAAGTGGGTTTGCTACAACATTGTTAAGGTAATAAAATGTTTGAGATATTGGATTGTGATCACCCAAGTTTTTGATAAAAAATGAAAAAATATAAAATACCGCACCAATTACGATAAAAGTAAGTCCACCGTTGATAAACCATATTTTTTCAAAGAATTGACCAACTAAAAAACATAAGGCACCAATAGCTAAAAACAGATAACTGGCTTTGATGATACTTATAACATTTGTATTAGAAGCATCTGTATTCAATATATTTTGAAATCTTTCTTTATTGGACTCTGGAATAAAAGACAGTCCAACATTGCATAAAACTATAATTGCCATTAAAAAAATAAAAGTTACTTGCCAATATTGATCAACTCCAGAATTTTCTAATTTCTCAGCAATCTCTAAGCAAATAAACCCACCTAATTTAAATCCAGTCCACCATCCAACGACTGCCATAGCAGCTCCAGCTGCCATACTCGCTGACTCTTCCTTTTTTATTTGTTCAATTCTTAAGGCGTCTATTGTTATATCTTGTGTAGCAGACGAAATAGCTATAGCTAAACCTACACCAATTATTAGTGCTAAATTTTGTGTTGGCTCAAGGACACTCCATATAATTAAGCAAATTAATATTATGGTTTGCATTAAAATGATTATTGATTTTCGATGGCCTATTTTATTTGTTAAAAAAGGCAATCTCATTCGATCAATAATTGGTGCCCATAAAAAATTAAATGCATAAACACCAAATATTAGTCCTGCCCATCCAATAGTACTTCTACTAAGACCCTCTTCTTTTAACCAAAGTGATAATGCGCTAGCAATGAGAACCCAAGGAAAGCCACTTATGATTCCTAACAACAGAATACGTATCATCCTTCTGTCGTAATAAGCGCCAATCAAGGATTTTAATTTATTCGAATCTACTGAAACCGAACTCATTAATTGAGATACTATTCAAAAAAAATATAAATTAAACTTTAATCGCTCAGAGAACTAAGCCACTTAATTAAATCAGCCCTATCTTGGTCTTTTTTGATACCGTTATAATTCATTTTAGTACCGGCGATGTATTTTTTTGGCTTTAATAAAAATTTGTTAAGTTCTTCAACGTTCCAATCACCACCGAACGCAACAAGAGCACCTGAATATGCAAATCCCTCCATAGACCCTTTAGATCTGTTTACTATTCCCCACATAGCAGGACCTACTTTATTTTCTCCACCCTTAACTTGCGTATGACATGAAGCACACTTTTTAAAAATCTTTTCACCGTTTTCCATGTTTGCTGAAGCAAGCATAGGTGTTATTTCGGGGAGAACTTCAAAAATATCTACTTCTTCTTTTGTCTCCGAAGAGATACCCCCTTCAGGAACTTCAATTTTATATGCTAATTCATCCGGAAACTCTGGATGAATGGCCATATCAGCAACTTTTGAGAATACAGCGGCAAGTAAGAGGGCAAGTATTATTGCCCCTAGAATTTTATTGGTTTCCATATTAAAAAGAGAAGTCTATGTTTAAAAATATACCACTTAAAACGGATATTTGTCGCATTAATGAATGATACTTTAGTTATTATACCCATAAGATTAAAGGCATCTAGATTCCCAAATAAGCCTTTTGCTCAAATTGGAGACGTGCCAATGCTCCATTATGTATATAATCGTGTATCAGCTTTCACTGAAAATTTATACTTAGCTATATGTGACCAAGAGGTAAAAAATTACTGTGAAAAAATGGACCTTCAATATGTTATGACCGATCCTGATCATTTATCTGGGAGTGACCGCATTGGAGAGGCTGTAAAAAAAATAGAGGAAGACATCAAATTTAAGTATGTCATTAATGTCCAAGGAGATATGCCATTTATTACAGAAAATCATGTAAACTTATTAAAAGAAAGACTGTTACAATTTCAAATAAGTACTTTAGCTTGTCCATTCATAAACCTAGATGAAGCTAAAAATAGCTCAAAAGTAAAAGTCTTAATTGATGAAAAAAATTGCGCATTAGATTTTTATAGAATTTTAAATAACGAATTAAAAGTTAATGAAAATATCTTTCATCATATTGGGGTCTATGGATATCATAAGCAATTTTTATATGATTTTATCTCCTTACATCCAACTAAAAGAGAGCTTGATGAGAAACTTGAACAACTTCGAATTATTGAAACCAATAAAATTGGAATTTCTATTGTAAAAGAGGAAATTTTGGGAGTTGATACAAAAGAAGATTTAGATAGAGTAAATCGTCTAATTTTAAAAAATGAATAAAAAAATATCTTTTCAAGGTGTTGAAGGAGCTTACAGTCACTTAGCTGTTCAAGAGTTTTTTCCTGGAGCAGAGCCATTACCTTGTAAAACATTTGAAATTGCTTTAAATGAAGCTGAGTTAGGAAATGTCGATTACGCTATGATTCCTATAGAGAATTCAGCTGCAGGCAGAGTAGCTGATATCCACCGACTAATACCTAAATCTAATTTGCATATTAATTTTGAACATTTTCAAAAGGTTGAACATAAGCTTTTAATTCATCCAGATAGTAAAATAGAAAATATTAAAAATATAATTAGTCATGAACAAGCCTTGGCACAATGTAGTGATAAAATTCAAAAATTGGACTTAGATATTTTAATAGGTGCTGATACAGCTGGTTCAGCAAAAAAAATTTTTGATGAAAAAATATATGATACAGCTGCGATTGCTTCAAGTTTGGCAGGTAATATCTATGGTTTAAAGGTAATTGATGAAAATTTTGCAAACTCCGTAAATAATATTACAAGATTTTATGTAATGTCTAAAAATGAAAACCTAAAGTTTGATGAGAACAAGACTTATATATCCTCTTTTTTATTTTCTGTTAAAAATACACCAGGTTCTTTATTTAAAGTGATGGGAGGATTTGCAACTAATAATGTCAATATGATAAAACTAGAAAGTTATAACTATGGAGCTGATTTTGTAATTACACAATTTTATTGTGAAATTGAAGGACATCCTGATCAAGAAAATACTAAGTTTGCGCTTGATGACATGGATCATTACTGTTCAAAAGTTAGAAAATTAGGAGTTTTTGAAAAATCTCCTTATCGAGTAAGACAATAACTTCATATTTCTATCTAATACTGTTATAAGATAATTTGAGAATTACATGGGCAACTTTTTATGCCAATCCGGTCAGGTTCGAAAGAAAGCAGCCGTAACATAAGAGGTTGGGTCGTGTAATTCTCCTTTGAACCTGTAATGAAACATCAATCAAATATCCTTGCATTAAAATATAGACCTTCAAATTTTCAAGACCTTATCGGCCAAGAGTATTTGGTTGAGACCATACAAAAGTCTATAGAACAGAATAAGATACCAAATGCTTATATTTTTACTGGTATCCGAGGAGTGGGCAAAACCACAACTGCAAGAATAGTAGCAAAAATGTTGAACTGCACTGTATTTGATAAAAATAATAATCCTGATTTAACTAATTGTGAACAAGCTAAAGCTATTACTGAAGACAGACATCCAGATGTAATAGAGATTGATGCTGCTTCAAACACAAGTGTTGAAAATGCCAGAGAGATTATTGAAAACGTAAAATATAATCCTGTATTAGGAAAATATAAAGTTTACATAGTCGATGAAGTGCACATGCTATCTAAAAATGCATTCAATGCACTTCTCAAAACACTTGAAGAACCACCTCCTCACTCAAAATTTATATTTGCAACAACTGAGATATCTAAAGTACCAATTACAATTCTATCAAGGTGTCAAAGATTTGATTTAAGACGTGTTGATAAGAAAACCTTATATAATTTTCTTATAAATATTTCTAAAAAGGAAGACATTTCTATTTCCAACGATGCATTAAATATAATTGTTAAAGCTAGCGATGGTTCCGTCAGGGACTCATTAAGCATATTAGATCAAGCCAATATTTTTAAATCACAAAAGGAAATACAAGTTGAAGAAATAGTCAATATGTTAGGTTTCGCAAAGCAAAGTGACTTATATGAGTTAACAAAATTTGTTCTTGATAATGATCTTTCTAAATTAATATCAATGCTTGATGAAATGTATCAAAGAGGCTCGGAGACAACCAAAGTTATTGAAGACTTAATGAATATAATAAACTGGTCTTGTAAATTAAAAATTAACAACAAGCTCTTAAATGATGAGTTTTTAACAGAAGAAGACAAGAATTTTGCTTCGTATGTTCTTCAATTTGATCAAGGTAAATTAAATATTTTTTGGCAAAGTTTAATGAAAGGTTACGATGAAATTAAAATTTCTCCTCAACCTCACACAACATTAGAAATGGTACTTCTTAGGTGTGCATTTTTATTACATGATAACCAACAAATAGACTCAGAAGAAAAAAAAAAGCCTGAAATAAATCAAAATACAAATCCAGCCTCACCTAATCTTGATCAAGTAATTCAAAATAAAGTTAATCAAGTATCCAATTTACCCCTAAAAGATAAAATAGATCTGCACCAACATTTTTTTCAATTTTATGGGAAAAACTTCTCTCCATTAATGGCTGGAATTATAATAGAAAATTGTGAAATAATTGAATTTTCTGAGGAAAATAAAATATTAAGAATAAATGTTATTGATGAAAATTTTAATGGAGGTGAGGAGTTATATAGAAATTTGAAAAATGAATACACACTTGAAGTGATTGTAAAAAAAGAAATTGTAACCCTAGAAGAAATTAAGTCTTTATATAAAAAAGAATTAATTGATCAAGAAATGGAAACTGAGGAATTTAAAAAAGTTCTTGCTAAATTTCCTAATGCAAAGATTATAGATATAGAAGAAATAGAAAGAGGTGATGACAATGATGGGTAATATGGGCGGCATGATGAAAAAAGTTCAGGAAATGCAAACGAAAATGCAAGAAATGCAAAAAGAATTAGAAACAAAAACCGTTGAAGCAGAGGCTGGTGGCGGAATGGTTAAAGTTACGATGAATGGAAAACAAATTGTTCAATCTATTGACATAGATCCATCCTTACTATCATCAGATGAAAAAGAAGTCTTAGAAGATTTGATCAAAGCAGCATTGAATCAAGCTAAAGAAAAAGTCGAAGAAATGTCAGCTGAAGAAATGAAGAAAATTACTGGAGGAATACCCCTTCCACCAGGTATGAAGATGCCATTTTAAATTGTCTCAAGACGAACTTCAAAAATTAATTAATCTCATTTCAAGGTTACCGGGGATTGGTCAGCGCTCCGCACAAAGAATTGCATTATATTTAATTAAAAATAAGCAAGAACTGATGCTGCCCTTAGCTGAAAGCGTAAAAGATACTGCATCAGCAGTAAAAAAATGTACCAACTGTGGAATTTTAGATGTAATCACCCCTTGTAAGATCTGCTCATCAGAAAATAGATTAAAAACAACTATCTGTATTGTTGAAGATATGGCAGATGTGTGGGCATTTGAAAGATCTGGATATCATAAAGGCCTTTATCATGTCATTGGAGGACTCTTATCAGCTTCAAAGAATTTCACAGAACAGGATTTAAATTTAAATAAACTCAAAGAAAGAATTATAAATAATCAAGTACAAGAAATCATTTTGGCACTAAGTGCTACTATTGAGGGACAAACTACTGCCTTAGTAATAAAGGACAAACTAGAAAGTCAAAATATTAAAATTACCCAACTAGCATATGGCGTTCCTGTAGGAAGTGAAATCCATTATCTAGATGATAATACTTTAGGAGCAGCTTTAGAGTCTCGCAAAAACTTAGGCTAAATTATCTAGAACTAAAACTAATAAACTTTGATTTATTGTCTCTAATAACTTTATAAATTAAACTATATTTAATGCTATGTTGAAGCTCATTTATGCACCTGATCCAATATTAAAAAAAGAGAGTGTGTCTATACCTCAAGTAGACGATCACCACAGAGAATTAATAAAACAAATGTATGAAGTTATGTATTCTGCAAATGGTGTAGGTTTAGCTGCTCCACAGATAGGTTTAAATATTAGAATATTTATCCTCGATGCTGGCTCTAGAGATGAAGAAAAAAAACCTATTACAATTATAAATCCAAAAATTATATCATTAGAAAAAAATACAGTGTCATATGAGGAAGGATGTTTATCTTTCCCAGAACATTTTGCAGAAATTGATCGTCCTGAAAATATCAAGATAGAATATCTAGATGAAAATAATTCTAAAAAATCCTCTTCGTTTAAAGGTTTTGAATCAAGAATAATACAACATGAATTAGATCACTTAAATGGTATTTTATTTGTTGACCATTTAAGTCGTTTAAAGAGAGATGTCATTATAAGGAAGATGAGAAAGTATAAAAAAGAAAAAGAATTAATCTAAATGAAAAAACAACGCATTGTTTATTTTGGCTCACCAGAATTTTCCCTTCCTCCTTTAAAGACACTTTACCTTGGCGGTTATGAAATAGTTGGAATTTACACTCAAGAACCAAAAAAAAAATTTAGAGGACAAAAAAAATATAATACTCCAGTACAACAATGGGCAGAGAGTCAACTTCTTCCCGTTTTTACCCCCGAAACACTCGATGATATATCTTTAAAAGAATTTCAATCGTTAAAGCCGGACGCTGCAATACTTTTTGCTTATGGAAAAATAGTTCCATTAAATTGGCTAAATACACCTTTACATGGCTTTATTAATATACATGCCTCACTCCTTCCAAAGTGGAGAGGGGCAGCGCCTGTTCAAAGGGCTATTGAAAACAATGATAAAAAAACAGGTATTAGTATTATGAAAATGAATGATCAAATAGATGAAGGCCCAATATTAGCCCAGCAGGACATTGAAATAAAGAATACTACTGATGGAAAGCAATTAATTGATCAAATTAGTTATGAGTCTTGCTCGTTATTATTTAACACACTAAAAAAATACTTCCTCGGTCAAGTGTCATTAAAAGAGCAAGATCATTCACTATCTACATACGCAAAAAAAATAAATAAAACTGAAACACAAGTAGATTGGGGGTTATCAGCAAATATAATTGAAAAAAAAATAAGAGCTTTTTACCCATCACCAGCAATGTGGTTTATACATAAAGGTCACAGATACAAAATTTTGAAAGCTAAAATTTCAAATAAACAGGACGTAGAGGGAAAAATAATTAATTTACCTCTTACCGTAGCATGTAGTGAGCAAAGTTTAGATATTTTAGAAATTCAAGCCGAAGGAAAGAAGCCATTAAATATTAAAGAATTTGTTTTAGGCAATAATCAATTTCAATTAAATGAAAAAATTAATAATGGCTAATATAAAACTTACAATTGAATATCATGGTTTGCCATATTGTGGTTGGCAATTTCAGAAAAATGAAAAAACTATTCAAGGTGAAATAGAAAAGGCAATATTCAAATTTTCTGGTGAGAAAAAAACAATACAAGGTGCTGGGCGGACAGATGCTGGAGTTCATGCTATTGGACAATGTGCTAGTTTCGAGTTAGATAAAAAATTTGATGATTACCAAATTTTAAATGGAATTAATTTTCATCTTGGCACTGAAAAGATCAGGATCACAAAAGTTGAAAATGTAGACGACGAATTTAATGCACGTTTTACTGCGAAAAGTAAAATTTATAATTATCAAGTATTTAATAGTTTAGCACCATCAGTAATTGAAAATGACTTTAGCATACATGTTCGACAACCTTTAGATTTAGACTCAATGAGAAAAGCAATTAGGTTTTTATTAGGAAAACATGATTTTTCTTCATTTAGGGCACAAGGTTGTCAAGCTAACAAACCAATTAGAACCATTGATGAAGCTTCAATTGATATCGTAGATCAAAAAATAATTTTTATATTTAAAGCTCAGTCTTTTCTTTATCAACAGATTAGAATAATGGTTGGATCTTTATTAGAAGTTGGTTCAAAAAATAAAGATATAAATTGGATAAGTGAATTAATTGACGCTAAAGATAGAAGACTTGCTGGACCAACCGTTCCCTCAAAAGGATTGATTTTAAAGGAGATTAGCTATTAAGATCCTTATATACACTCAATGTTTTGCTCCAAAAATAGGGGGCATAGAGTCTGTAATGACAAACATAGCTCAGTATGCATACACTTCTCAAAACAAGGTAACAGTTTTATCTGATGGCTCTAAACTTTCATCTTCAGATTTTGATAATAAATGTAAATTTAAAATTTTTCGTTTTGACCAAATTAAATTTCTGAGAAAAAGGATTAAATCAAGTTTTGCTCACAACTTCTTAAAAGAAAATAAGATTGATTTAATCTTTTTCGATAGTTGGAAATCACTAGAGACACTAAATACATCAACAAATGCAAAAAAAATTTGCTTAGTTCACGGTAATGAAATTTTAAACTTAAGGAAAAAAGATAGAATTTTAAATTCAATAAACAAAGCAGACTTGATAATTTTTAACTCTAATTATACAAAAAACAAAACAATTAAAAATTTCAAAATTTCAAAAAAAATTGATCAAAAAATTATTTATCCAGCATTCATTGAAAAGATCTTTAAAATTAAAATAATAAAAAAAAAATATGATTTATGTACTGTTGCTAG
>ERZ802830.1149-NODE-1149-length-25671-cov-9.15506_pt1 | contig 25671 bp, 29 predicted proteins | sample MGYA00345654_ERZ802830 | MGnify/ENA primary metagenome ERZ802830 (study PRJEB30503, sample SAMEA104212375) | marine metagenome | biome: Westerlies Biome; feature: [SRF] surface water layer (ENVO:00010504) within the epipelagic zone...; material: water...
TTTAGTCCGTCTAGATAGGCTTTTTGGTAACTCGAGGGCGATTGATCGTCAGCAGCAATAGAATAAATCACATACTCTGGATTAATTTTGGTTAAGGTTTCATCGAATGCTGGGTCAAATATATTAAGACAAATTATCTTAAAGTCATGAAAGTTCGAAATAGTATTACGCTTAATACCTATTACATTAAATTGTTGCCTTAGATCGGAACCAATTTTAATGCCTAGCTTTCCACAACCAATTATTAGTAATGTAGGGTTTACTTCCAAACGACTTTATATATAAAACCAGGGGATGATAAAACTAAAAATAGAAAGAATGTGACAACATAAAATTCCCAGCCTTGTGGATGAACATTTCCAATTGCCTGTTTTTCGAGGAAAATAACAAAAAAACCGATAATAAAGTAATTTACAACAATTTCCAAAAGAACTAATACTATCGGCTTTGTTTTATTTAAGGGGAAAAAAATAAATAAATTTTTTGAAAACCAAGGTATATTTGATAAAAAAAGTGCTATTAAAATTATTAAAAAAATCATTTCGATATATTAGTAGGTTATTTTTAAAAAATCAAAAAATTGATAGTTGAATAAAATGTGTAATGACATTAAGCTATAAGGAATAATAAATAAAAAAAATTAAAAATTATGAAAAAAACCAAAAGACCGACAAGGACATTATTCGACATAATCAAAACTAAGGACATTAACGAACTTATAACGGTTGACGCTAATAGTCCTGTTATGGAAGCACTCATGATTATGGCTAAATTTAAAATTGGTGCTTTAATAGTGATGCATAAGGATAAAATGGCCGGAATCATTTCAGAAAGAGACTACGCTCGGGAAATGATTCTAGAAGGAAGATCTTCCAGAGACACCTTGGTAAAAGAAATTATGACTAAAAAAGTAATAACTCTTTCTGCAAAAGATAATTTTGAGAAAGGCTTAGACATTATGACAAAAAATAGGATTAGACATATGCCAATCATAGATGGGAAAAAATTAATCGGTATGGTCTCTCAAGGTGATTTAGTTAAAGAAATGATCGCCTATCAAAAAGACTTAATTGCAGAGCTAGAAGTCTTTGTATACGAAAGAGCGTGGTAAATAATTCTTTACTAGCCGCCAAAATCATCAAGCATAATATCTTCTCTATCAACACCTAGATCGATTAACATATCAATTACTGATTGATTCATAATTGGGGGCCCACATAGATAATATTCACAATCCTCAGGTGCAGGATGATCTTTTAAATATTGTTCAAAAAGAATATTATGAATAAATCCTTTGTGACCTTTCCACTTATCCTCTGGAGGTGAATCAGATAAAGCAACATGCCAGGAAAAATTCTCATTATCTTTATCTAATTTATTAAAATCATCAACATAAAACATTTCTTTTTTCGATCTCGCTCCATACCAGAACGTTGCTTTTCGGTCAGATTTTATCCTTCTAAACTGATCAAAGATAAGACTTCTCATTGGCGCCATACCGGCACCTCCACCCACAAAAATCATTTCTTTTTTGGTATCTCGCGCAAAGAACTCTCCAAATGGTCCTGAAATTGTAACCTTATCCCCTTTTTTCAAATTAAATATATAAGAGGACATTTTTCCTGCAGGTATACCTGAAGATCCAGGAGGTGGTGTTGCGATACGAACATTAAGCATTACAATACCTTTTTCTTCAGGATAATTAGCCATTGAGTATGCTCTTTCAATTGATTCATTTACCTCAGAGGAAACATCCCAAATTTTAAATCTATCCCAATCTTCGTGATACTCTTTTGCAATATCAAAATTTTTATAAGAGAGTTTGTATGCAGGTGCCTCGATCTGAATATAGCCACCAGCTTTAAAATTAACCTCCTCACCTTTTGGAAGTTCTAAGATGAGCTCCTTGATAAAGGTAGCTACATTATCATTACTGCGCACATTACATTCCCACTTTTTAACTCCAAATACTTCCTCAGGAACTTCAATTTCCATATCTTGTTTCACTGCAACTTGACAAGAAAGTCTGGATCCACAAGATGCATCTCTTTTACTAATAAGGCCTTCTTCTGTAGGTAAAATTGATCCTCCTCCTGAATGAATCTTAACTTTACATTGAGCACAGGTTCCACTTCCTCCACATGCTGATGGAACAAATAACTTTTCTGCAGCTAAAGCTTGAAGTAACTTTCCACCAGCAGGCACTTTTATATTTTTTTCTCCATTTATATTAATACTTACCTCGCCAGAGGAAACAAATTTACTTCTTGCATAAATAATAATTGTCACAAGCGACAATACAATTAATGTAAAAAGCGTAATGCCTAGAAAAAAAGTATCCATTATTTATTCCTTATAATTTCACACCAGAAAAACTCATAAAAGCCATCGACATAAGCCCTGCAGTAATAAATGTAATACCAAGACCTTGAAGACCCTCGGGAATATCACTGTACTTTAGTTTTTCTCTAACACCAGCCATAGCTGTAATAGCTAAAGCCCAACCAAAACCAGAAGATATACCATAAGTTAATGATTCAGAAAAATTATAGTCTCTTTCAACCATAAATAAAGAACCACCTAAAATTGCACAATTGACGGTTATTAGAGGAAGAAATATTCCAAGAGCATTGTATAAAGGAGGAAAATATTTATCCAGAACCATCTCTAATATTTGAACCAATGCAGCAATTACGCCTATGTATGAAATTAAACCTAAGAAGGTTAAATCAACCTCTGAAAAACCAGCCCAACCCAAAGCACCAGGCTTTAGCAAGTATGTAAGAATAAGGTTGTTAGCTGGCACTGTAATTGCTTGAACAATCATTACCGAAATACCTAACCCAATTGCAGTAGTTATCTTTTTTGATACTGCAATAAAAGTACACATTCCAAGGAAAAATGAAAGCGCAAGATTTTCAACAAAAATAGCTTTAACTGCCAAAGATATGAGATTTTCCATTAATGGTCCTCGACAGTTTGGATTTTATATTCTGGACTCTCAACTTGTGATTTTTTCCATGAACGAAGTCCCCATATTAAAAAACCAATTATGAAAAAAGCAGATGGAGGTAAGAGAAGCAATCCATTCGGAATATACCAGCCACCCTCACTTAATGGTTGCAGTATTACAACTCCAAATAATGAACCCGCACCAAATAACTCTCTAAAAAAACCAACACACATCAGTAATAGTCCATAACCTAATCCATTACCAACTCCATCAAAGAACGAATCGACAGGTGAATTATTCATAGCAAAAGCTTCAGCTCTTCCCATAACAATACAATTTGTAATAATTAAACCAACAAAAACAGAAAGTGTTTTTGAAATCTCATATGCATAAGCCTTTAAAATTTGATCAACGACAATAACTAAAGAGGCGATAATTGTCATCTGTACAATAATCCTAATGGAATTAGGGATATGGTTACGTAAGATAGAAATAAATAATGATGAGAAGGCTGTTACCGCTATAACTGCTAAAGCCATCACCAAAGAAACCTTTAAGGATGAGGTAACAGCTAAGGCTGAACAAATACCTAACACTTGTAATGCTATAGGATTGTTGTCCACTAGAGGATCTACAAGCAGTTTTTTTCTAGTCTGAGACATTATGTTGTTCCATTTTTAAAGTTTACAAGAAATTTATTGAATCCTGACTCACCTAACCAAAATCTTACTAAATTATGTACACCATTTGAAGTTAATGTTGCTCCTGCTAATGCGTCTATATGATGCTCTGAAACACCAGGTATCTTCGCAACTTGAATCATTATTTCTCCGTCTTGATTGTTTACTTTTTTCCCAGCCCACTGCGCTCTCCATTTTGGATTATCTACCTCACCACCAAGTCCAGGAGTCTCAGCATGTTGATAAAATTGTAAACCATAAATTTCATTACCATCTTCTTCCAAAGCCACAAACCCATATAATGTTGACCAGAGGCCATAACCATGAATTGGTAAAATAATTTTATCTACACTTTCATCCTTGTTTTTAAGTAAGTATACCGTCGCATAATTAGTCCTTCTTCCTATTGAAGCTGGATCATCAATAAGAGCTTCACTAAGCATGGGGTCATTAGCAGCGCTTAAGTCATCAAAATCTTGTGGATTAAATTTATCTGAATATAACCCTTCATTTATATCTACAACCATTGGTTCGAAGGATGCAAAAGATTGTTCAACATTTATTCCTTCATAATAAAGTCCCGCAACTTGCAGAATATTTTTTTGTTTATCACGCACCTTGTTTGCTAACTGAAAAGATTTAAGATTAACAGCTGCGAAGGAAACTACCATAGAACAAAATAAGCAAAGCACAACAGCAACTAAAACAGTTTTGGGTATGCTATCAATAGGAAGATTTTTAAAGCTTTTAAAAATACCTTCTTTTTTTGGTTCAGACATTTTGCATAATCCTTCGTCTTTTAATGTTGGCCTGCACCACGAAATGATCGATTAAGGGGGAAAAGACATTACCGAAAAGTATGGCAAGCATCATCCCTTCGGGGAAAGCAGGGTTTATTACACGAATCATTACCACCATAAAACCAATTAAGGCGCCATATATATATCGACCTAAATTTGTATGACTAGCCGAAACGGGTTCTGTAACCATAAAGACTAGACCAAAAGCATAACTTCCAATTACAAAATGCCAATACCAAGGCATACTAAACATTGGGTTTGTATCACTCCCTATCCAATTAAGAAATGATGAAAAAACTATCATTCCAGCTAAGCAACCAATAATTAAACGGTAGTTAGCAATTCGAGTTACAAGAAGAAAGGCTAGGCCTATTAAACATGCCAAGGTTGACGTCTCGCCCAATGAACCTTGGATGGTGCCAAGAAATGCATCAGACCATGTTATTCCATAACTTATTAATGACTGATAGCCCTCTGCAGCAGATATACTTAAGGAGGTTGCTGATGTAACTCCATCGACAGGAACCCAAACTGAGTCTCCTGACATGTAAGCAGGATAGGCAAAATATAAAAATGCTCTTCCTGTTAAAGCGGGGTTTAAGAAATTCTTTCCTGTACCCCCAAAAACCTCTTTACCCACAATAACCCCAAAGATTATTCCCAAAGCAACCATCCATAATGGGGTTGTTGCTGGCAAGGTCAGGGTATAAAGCATTGATGATACTAAAAATCCTTCATTGACTTCATGTCCTCTTTTGGTAGCAAAAAAAACTTCGCATACTCCACCTGCAACTAAAGTTGTTATGTATATGGGGAAAAAATATAAAGCGCCATGGGCCATATTTGCAAAAATACTATTTGGATTAAATGGAATACCAAATAATTGTAAGAGCCATATTCTCCACCCATTTAATTCAGAACTATTAATTTCGGAAAGGTATATATTGGTTTGTAATCCCGTATTATAAAAAGCCCATAAAATACAAGGGATAGTAGATATAACAACGTAAGTCATAATCCTTTTCATATCCACAAAGCTTCGAGCATGTGGTGCAGCTTTTGTTACTGTGCTACTTGTATAGAATATAGTTTCAACCATCTCGTATATAGGGTAGAGCTTTTCATACTTGCCACCTGCTTTAAAGTCTGGTTCTATGGAATCAAAAAATTTACGAAATGCCATAAATGCTAACCTTCCTTCTCAATTTTGTGGAGACAGTCTCTAAGTGCAGACCCATACTCATATTTTGCAGGACATGCAAATGTAGCTAAAGCTAAATCTTCCTCTGCTAGCTCTAACGCACCGAGTGATTGGGCTGTATCAGTGTCCATCACAAGCAATGAACGGAGAAGTTGAGTAGGTAAAAAATCTTGCGGCATTAACGTTTCAAATACCCCAGTGGGTACCATAGCTCTTCTGCCGCCATTAAGGTTTGATGTTAAATTAAAGAGTTTGGAGGATCTTAGGGCAGAAATCAGAACTGGCATGACTGAGAATTTATTTGGTTGTGGTTTAATCCACCCAAAAGGTATTTTTTTTCTATCTTCATGAATAAGGGTTACTTGTCTGGAATATTTACCTAAATAAGATAGCTCACCCTCTGCAACTTCGCCGGAGAGAATTGACCCTGAAATAACTCTACATGTATCGTCATTAATAAATTCATCATGTAATAAATCCTTAAGTGAAGCACCCTCAAAAGTTCTAACTAATCTTGGATTTTTTGCAAGAGGTCCAGAAATAGAAATTACTTTTTCTGTTTGCAAATATCCTGATAAAAATAGTTTACCTATAGATATGATATCCTGATAGCCAATAGTCCATACAGTTTTACTGCTATTAGGCGCATCTAAAAAGTGTATATGTGTACCCACTAAACCTGCTGGATGAGGACCTTTGAAACCATGTACTTCACAGTCATCTAAATTAAGTTGATTATCGTCCTTGCTACATACAAAAACTTTACCATTAGTTAATTTTGCAACTTGTTTCACGCCCTCTATAAAGTTATCAAGACTATCTTCGATGATGATATCCGCATCTGGGCTTAAGGGTTCAGTATCCATAGCTGTTATAAAAATAGAGGATGGTTCAGAATCAGGATTTGGTATTTTTGAATAAGGCCTTGTTAAAAAGGAGGTCCATAAGCCACTATCTAATAAACATTTTCTAATAAATTCTTTCTCAGATCTTATTGATTTATTTTGCTTTATAAAATTAGGACTTTTTGCTTCTAAATCTGCTACCTTTATCACCACACTAAGCAAGATTCTCTTTTCGCCCCTATTAATAGAATGTACATGCCCCTTACAAGGAGAAACAAAAATCACATCAGGATGATCTTTATTGCAAAATAAAGGACTACCTTTCTCAACTAAGTCTCCTTCTGACACTAACATCTTGGGTTTTAATCCAATAAAGTCGGTTCCTTTTACTGCCATGAATTTAGGATGTTGGCCTTCAGAAATTTCTTGCGTAGGAGATCCTTCTATAGGAATATCCAAACCACGTTTAAGAGAAAAATTTGCCATATTTTATAATGATTCCTGATAAATCTATGCAACGGTAAGAATATTAAAATTATATTCTAGTTCTTCCATCAAATGTTTCAAAAGTTATAATTTATGATGTTTTGAGTGGTAAATAAGTCCCTTAGTTCCATTTTAGTGCTTTTAAATTCAACCAATGATCAAGGCTAATTTTACAGATATTTATAAAGGTTTTTAAATTAAGATATAATGTCATGATGGATACGTTTCTTTTAGTTTTTATTTTTTTAATAAGCATAGTCGCACTTATGTCTCTTGGCGTCATTTTTATGGGTAAAAATATTAAAGGTAGTTGTGGTGGACTTAATGCCATCTCTGGAACTGATAAATGTTCTGTTTGTAATAAAGATATAGATCCAAATAATCCTTTATTAAGCAAGCTTGATTGCAAGAAAAATAAAAAATAGACTTAATTATCCCATATCAAATGGGATAAATATTATTCCAAAAAAAGATACTGCTGAAAAAACTCCGTAAATCCAAGATTTTAAAATCCAATTTTTTTCTTTTGCCTTCCAATTTTCCCTAAAAGCTCTCCCGAAAAAAATCATTAGCAAAATTAAAAATAATCCCGCGTATGGTGGGAGGGAATTAATTGAAGTCATAAAGAACAAAAAAATCTATTTTATTGATAATAAGTCCTAATAAATGGTGCCGTCGGAGAGACTCGAACTCTCACGACTTTCGTCACTACCCCCTCAAGGTAGCGTGTCTACCAATTCCACCACGACGGCATATCCTTTGATTATGCTAGTTTGGAATATCTTGAGCACCTAAAGGCTTTTCTAAATCTTGGTCAATATCTGATGTCACATTTGTTTCAATTTGTGTATCTTTTAAATCCACTACACTATTATCTCCATGCTTATTACTTGCTATCACTGCTAAAGCAATACTTGTACAAAAAAAGGTTGTTACGCAAATCGATGTAGCTCGACTCAAAAAATTTGATGAGCCTTGTACACCAAAAACACTTCCAGAATTTCCACCGCCAAATGCTGCGCCAGCATCTGCCCCCTTTCCATGCTGTACCAGCACTAAGCCGATAACACCAAGACTAGCCAATATATGAACAATAAGAATTAAATTTTCCATTTTTTTTCTTTTAATTAATTTATTTAATAAGTGTTTGGGGTTGCCGCTTTACATATTGATACAAACTCACCCACATCTAATGATGCTCGTCCGATTAAACCCCCATCCACGCTCTCCAAGGCGAATAATTGTAACGCATTTTTAGTATTTACGCTTCCACCATAGATAATTTTTAAGTTTTTTACCTCGTCTGCTATATCTTTATTTATCTTATTTCTAATAAACTTACACATTTTATTCGTTTGTTCTGGGGTGGCAGCCATATCTGAACCAATAGCCCATATAGGTTCATATGCAATAATTGTGTCATCGAAAGTTTTAGCCCCGTATCTTTCTATAATAGCTTTTAATTGGGACTCGACGACAGTTTCCATAATCCCTGCCTCCCTCTCAATCAATGTCTCTCCAACACACAGTATGGGTATCATCCCTTGATCTTTTATTATCTTAAATTTATCCGCAATATTTTCATCAGATTCACAATATGCGGTATTTCGTTCTGAGTGTCCTACAATTACATATAGGGATAAAAAGTCTTTTAACATTCCAGCACTGACCTCTCCAGTATAGGCACCTGATACAAATTTAGCTACATTTTGGCTACCCCATGCGATATTTGAGTTTTTTAAAATTTCCTCTGCTTTAAAAAGATATGGATAGGGAACACATAATCCAATAAGAACATTATTAAGTTTTTTTAAATTTTCTTTAACATCATTAAAATATGATGAATAAAAATCTAGTGATCCATTCATCTTCAAATTACCAATAATAATTTTTTCTTTTCTTGTAGTCATTAAATTAAATTTCTTAATATAATTTGTATTTTCTTATTTTCTCGAAATTCATTAGTTTCAACTCTATAAACAGCCTCTATTCTATCAGGTAGACTTTCTGTATGATTGAAAAAAATTCCCTCGTACAGGGATCCATTGAAATTAAGCTTACATTTTTGATGCTTATCCATTAGGACAGATTGTTCAATTACCTCAAACTTATCAAGATATTGTGGCTGAATAAAACCTTGGCCCCATATACTCATATCAATTTTCTTAACAATGTCAAAATTCATAGAATTATCCAGAATAGACTCATCTACATTAATCAATGTGTTTAAATCCTCCTCAGTTAATAATTCAGTGCATGTCTGTTCAAATATTGTTACAAATAGATCAAAATTAGTCTCCTCAATTGTTAAGCCTGCAGCCATAGCATGACCTCCAAATGATTTTATAAGATTGTTATTTTTTTTAGAAATTACATCAAGGGTGTCTCTTAAATGAAGTCCGGATATTGATCTTCCTGATCCTTTCAACAAACCACTTTCATCCAATGCAAAGATTATAGTTGGTCTGGAATATTTTTCTTTCATTCTTGAAGCTAAAATACCGATTACTCCTTGATGCCAACTCTTGTTATATAAACATATCGAAAATGGAAGGGATAAATGATCTAAATTGATATCATTTAGAGCTTCTGCATGCATTTTTGACTCTATCTCACGCCTTTCATTATTTAGTGCTACCAATTCTTTTGCATAAGATTCTGCTTCCTCATAACTATTAGAAAGTAAACATTTTATGCCAATTGATATATCATCAAGTCTGCCTGCGGCATTAAGTTTTGGCGCAATAGCAAAAGAGAGATCGGAAGTTTTGAGGTTTGGTAGAGACTTTTTACTTAGCTTCGCAATAGCCTGTATTCCAAAATTACAATTTTTGTTTCTTATTACTTTAAGACCATGTTCTACTAAAATTCGGTTGTTATAATCAAGTGTCACTAAATCAGCAATTGTACCTAAACAAACAAGATCTAGTAAGTCATGTAATTTTGGTTCCGTTTTTTTGGTATATTTTCCCTTCTCTCTAAAAATAACCCTTAGAGAAAGAAGAAAATAAAAGATCACTCCAACCCCACATAAATTCTTACTAAGAAAACTGCAATTAGATTGGTTGGGATTAATAATAAAATTCGCATTAGGTAAATTATCAGCAGGCAAGTGATGATCGGTGACTATTACATCAATATTATTTTCTCTTGCAAGTTTTACACCTTCTATACTTGCAATACCATTATCAACGGTGATGATCACATCGGGCTTTTTTAATAATGCATGCTCTACTATTTCTGGAGTAAGACCGTATCCGAATTTAAATCTATTTGGCACCAAAAAATCTACGTTGGCTGAAAACTTTCTTAAACCTAAGACCGCACATGCTGATGCTGTTGCCCCATCAGCATCATAATCTCCGATAATCAAAATTTTTTTTTGAGCAATAATGCAGTCAAACAAAAAATTGGCAGCTTTATCTATATCTAAAAGACTATGAGGTGATTGTAAATTTTTTAATTCGTAATTTATATCATCAAATGATTGAATATCCCTTGCCCCAAGAATGGAAGCTAATCTTTGGTCTACACCACTATTTACTAATTTATTCTTTAAATCTTGGTTAATTATTCTTTTTTTAACTTGCATATAAATAGCCTAACATTTTCTTCAAATCAAAGAATATATTTGATATTTTTTTATCTTAAACAAAACCAAGGAAAAAAATTAACCAATATAAAAGGTTGGAGAGGATTTTTTAAATTTTATTGTAAAAATAAATAAATTAATAATCCAAAATATAAAAAGGCAAAAAATCCAACGATTAGAAAAACATAAATTAATGTTTTATAAATCTTTTCTAAAAGCTCTTCAATCTTTGTGAAATCTTGTTTATTCATATTTTTAAGATGGTGCCCGGGGCCGGAATCGAACCGGCACGACCGTAAGGTCGAGGGATTTTAAGTCCCTTGCGTCTACCAATTTCGCCACCCGGGCAAACGCTCATTTTATCATTACTTTTTATTAAGCAATGAAAGTTATTGGAGGCGCGTGCCGGAATCGAACCGGCGTCTAAGGCTTTGCAGGCCTCTGCATAACCACTTTGCTAACGCGCCAAATAATTAAAGCTAAAAAAAAAGGGAGACAAATTTTAAGCTCCCTATTCTATAAATCTGGAGCGGGAAACGAGGTTCGAACTCGCGACCTATACCTTGGCAAGGTATCGCTCTACCAGCTGAGCTATTCCCGCATAACGAAGGCAGTATTTTAGCTTTTTTTTGAACCATGTCAATTAAGAGTAATAAATACTAAATGCCCTTAAATTTTAATTGCAGCCTTCAAATAAACTACCATTGAAATAATCGTAAGAATTGCCGCTAAGTTAATTAGAATATTACCAATGGTTGCAATTGGTATAAATCCAATACTTTCAAAATACAATAAACATATTATTGCCGCCATTTGAAAGCCTGTTTTTAATTTTCCAATATATGCCACTGCTACCCCACCTGGTTTTCCAATAGTTGCCATCCACTCTCTTAAAGCACTAATTGCAAATTCTCTTCCAATGATGATAAGCGCAATCATGCTATGTACTCTTCCCAATTCTACTAGTAAGAGTAATGCTGCAATAACTATTAATTTATCTGCTACTGGATCAATGAATGCCCCAAATTTCGATGACTGATTTAATTTTCTTGCTAGATAACCATCTAACCAATCTGATAATGCAGCTAAAATAAATATCGAAGTTGCCCAAATATTTTTTTGTTGAAAGTCCAAGTATGATTCAGGTAAATAAAAAACTATCACTAAGCATGGAATTAATGCAATCCGAAAATAAGTAATAATATTCGGTATGTTATACGACATAGATTCCCCTTTTATTAATTAGTGAAAATAACTATATATTTTTTCAGCAAGTTTATCGTTTATACCCTCAACTAAGATTAATTCCTCAACGGGTGCATTCTTTACCCCATCTAGACCGCCAAAATATACTAATAAATTCTTTCTTTTTTTTGTACCAACTCCCTCAATATCTTCCAGAGTTGATGTTAACCTAGCCTTAGCTCTTTTAGCCCTATGTCCAGTAATAGCAAATCTATGCGACTCATCCCGAATATGCTGTATTAAATGAAAGCCTAGATTTGCTGGATTTATATTTTCAAGGACTTGATCCTTGGCCATAATTAGTTTTTCTTTGCCTACTTTTCTATCGGCTCCTTTTGAAACACAGACTAAAAAGATATCATGCATTCCATTTTCTTCCATAATTTTTTTTGCGACACCATATTGCCCTTTTCCTCCGTCGATCAGAACAAGATCAGGCTTTATGGCATCCTCCAAAACAATTCTTTTAAATCTTCTTTCTAACACTTCTTTCATAGCTCCATAATCGTCGCCAGGTGTAATATTCTTAATATTATATTTTCTGTATTCTTTATTCTGCATCTCATATTTGTCATAAACTACACAAGAGCCAACCGTTAACTCTCCGGAAGTATGGCTAATATCAAAACACTCGATACGATTAACATGATCTGGTAAATTTATTAATTTCCTCAGGGCTATTAAACGCTCTATATGACTAGCTTGTTCATTATTTTTTTGTTCTAAGGATATCTGGGCGTTCTTTTTGGCCATTAAAAGCCAATTTTTCTTATCGCCGGTAACTCTTGATATTAATTTTATTTTTCCATATTTTTTAATTTCAAAAAAATCATTGAGAAGATTTTTATCAACCTTCAATTCAGACACTATCACTGGAGGAGGCTTGCGTAGGTCGTAATATTGAGTAATAAATACTTCTGCAATGTATGGATCTAACTCACCACTATAATTCTTAGGAAAAAAAGATTTATCTCCTAGATGCCTACCACCTCTTATCATGACAATATTTACGCATAACCTCCCCATTGATACATAAAAGGCAATGATGTCTGCATCATTCTCACTAAAATCACTTACAAATTGTTTCAATCTCACTTGCCTTAGGCTTTGAATTCTATCTCTAAAAACAGCAGCTCTTTCATAATCAAATGAATCCGCATGCTCATTCATTTTTAAGGTGAGATTCCTAATTACCTCGCTTTCTTTGCCATCGAGAAAAAGAATAGCTTGTGTAACATCACTATCGTAATCATCTTTGTTTATGTGACCAACACATGGTGCCGTGCATCTTTTAATTTGGTATTCTAGGCATGGTCTGGTTCGATTGCTAAACACTGAATTTTCACAAGTCCGAAGCATGAAAACTTTTTGAAGTAATTGAATGCTTTGCCTTACTGCATTTGAGTTTGGGAATGGGCCAAAGTATTTTGTATCTTTTTTTTGAAGACCTCGATGAAATCTAAGTCTTGAAAATTTATCTCCTGTAAGTGCCAAATATGGATAAGATTTATCATCCCTAAAAATAACATTGTATCGAGGCATAAATGATCGGATCATGTTATTTTCTAAAATTAAGGCTTCAGCTTCTGTATTGGTTACAGTAAATTCAATATTTGCTATATTACCAATCATCAGTCTCGTTCTAGCATTTACTTGATTTTTTGAGAAATAGGAAGTTACCCTTTTCTTTAAATCTTTTGCTTTTCCAATATAAATAATATCTTTAGCTTCATTTATCATACGATAAACTCCAGGTAGACTTGGAAAAGTCTTAGCTAAATCTTTTACTTTTTGTTGCACACTTAACCCAATAAGTTTCCACCAATTGCCCAGTCCTCAGAGGCAACTTCATTGAAAACTATATAAGTATAAGATGGTGGTTTATTAGCAACTCTTTGCATCACATCAGTTATTTCTTTTGCAATTTCCTGTTTTTGTTCTTTATTTAAATTACCAGCTAATTTCACATTGATATATGGCATTTTATTTACCTCTCTCTTTAGTTATTGTTAAAAAAATATCAAAAAACATAGCCTCAGTCAGTCGTTTTGTTTGAGTATTGTATCGACTGCAATGATAACTATCATATAAAATTAATCCATTTGGAAGTATATGTCGACTGCCATGAGAAAATTCATAGTTACTTCTCACTAAATGGAATGCTTTTAATATTGCATTATGGGCTATAGTCCCCAAAGCTAATATTATCGATCCAGCTCTCAGTTCGCCTAGTTCATTTGCTAGGTATGTATTGCAATTATTTATTTCGCCGGTGGTTGGTTTATTTTCAGGTGGTAAACATTTCACAGCATTAGTGATTCGGCAATTAATCAGCTTCAAGTTATCTTTATGTATTGATTCGGGTTTATTTGAAAAGCCGTATTTATATAATGCTTTGTAGAGAAGAATACCTGCATGATCGCCAGTAAAAGGTCTTCCTGTATTATTGGCACCATGCATACCAGGTGCAAGACCCACAATCAATAGAAATGGGGAGTTACTTCCAAAACTTGGGACAGGCTTACAAAAATAGTGTGGGTACTTTACCTTTGTTGAGGTTAGAAATTGCTCTAATCGGCTACATTTTTTACAATTAGGATCATATTTCATGATGTTATTTAGCTAGCTGGATTAATCTCAATAACCTTCTTAGTTCTATAATCATCCATTAGGTTAAAATTAAGATATTGATATATCTCTCCAGCATTTTGATTTATTTTGTCAGACATAAGGGATAAATATTCCCTTTTGGTAGGGATATAACCTAATATGGAGCAGAAAGCAGCTAACTCTGCTGATCCCAGGTACACTTGAGCATCTTTACCCATACGATTATCAAAGTTGCGTGTACTTGTAGAAAAAACATGCGCTTTATCTTTAACTCTAGCTTGATTACCCATACATAAACTACATCCTGGTATTTCCGTTCTAGCACCAGCCGATTCAAAGATTTTATAAACACCTTCTTTTTTTAATTGTGATTCATCCATTCTGGTTGGAGGTGCAATCCACAAAATAGATTCTGTTGATCCTAAACCTTCAATTACTTTTGCAGCAGCTCGATAATGACCAATATTAGTCATACAACTTCCAATGAAGACTTCGTCTATCTTATTATTAGCGACCTCGGATAATGTTTTAATATTATCAGGATCATTGGGGCAAGCTATTAAAGGTTCAGTAATATTATCAAGGTTAATATTAAGGGTATAAGCATATTGCGCATCAGCATCTGGCTCCAATAAAACAGGATCCTCAAGCCAATTCTTCATTTCATTTATTCTTCGCTCTAGCGTCCTAGTATCTTTATAACCAGCCTCAATCATATGTTGGAGTAAAGTAATATTGGAATGCATAAATTCAATAATAGGATCTTTATTTAATTTGATTGTGCAGCCATTTGCGGATCTTTCTGCTGATGCATCTGAGAATTCAAATGCCTGCTCAACCTTGAGATCTGGAAGACCTTCAATCTCAAGTATCCGCCCGCTAAAAATATTTTTTTTCTTCTTACCGGTGGTTAATTCTCCTTCTTGAATAGCAAAATAAGGAATTGCATTTACTAGATCTCTTAAGGTAATACCTGGTTGCATAGTTCCTGAGAATTTAACTAGAACTGACTCGGGCATATCAAGAGGCATAATACCAATTGCTGCTCCAAAAGCTACCAAACCTGATCCAGCAGGAAAAGAAATGCCGATTGGAAATCGAGTATGAGAATCCCCTCCCGTCCCAACTGTATCTGGAAGAATCATCCTGTTTAGCCATGAATGAATAACCCCATCCCCGGCCTTTAAGCTCACTCCACCTCTGCTATTCATGAAGTCTGGGAGCGTATGTTGAAGCTCAATATCTACCGGTTTTGGATACGCCGCTGTATGACAAAAGCTTTGCATAACAAGATCTGCATTAAACCCAAGACAAGCAAGTTCTTTTAATTCATCTCTAGTCATTGCTCCGGTAGTATCTTGAGAGCCAACTGTAGTCATCTTAGGTTCGCAATAAACTCCAGGCCTAATTCCATCCACTCCACAAGCTTTACCGACAATTTTTTGAGCTAACGTATATCCTTTGATATCAAAATCATCTTGATGATCTGATGAAAGAAAAATATCTGTTTGTTTCATACCCAGAGCAGTTCGCGCTTTATCTGTAAGTCCTCTCCCAATTATAAGGGCAATTCTCCCCCCCGCTCTTAGTTCATCGAGTAACGTTGATGGACTGAGACTAAAATCACAAAGGGTGTGATTATCTTTTAAAATTTTATGATTTTGTAAATCAATTCTTATCTGGTCGCCCATTACCAATTGAGACACATCACATTCAATTGGAAGCGCTCCTGAATCCTCAGCTGTATTGAAAAAAATTGGTGCAATTTTATTACCTAAAACCATACCACCAGAGTTTTTATTAGGAATAAAATTTATAGGATTGCCCATATGCCATTGCAATGAGTTAATTGCTGATTTTCTTGAGGATCCTGTTCCAACAACATCCCCAACAAAAACTAGTGGCAGTTTTTTTTCTTTTAATTTACTAATAATACTTAATGCCTCAGGCATTTTATTTTGCAGCATGGATTTTGCATGTAATGGGATGTCTGCTCTTGACCAAGCTTCTTGAGCTGGAGATAGATCATCCGTGTTAACTTCACCTTCTACTCGAAATACGACAGCATCAATTGCATTAGGGATATCATTCTTTTTGGTAAACCATTCTGCATCTGCCCATGAATTAATAAGTTGGGTAGCAAAAGTATTTCCAGCCTTATGTAATTCCTCAACATCATAAAATGCATCAAATATTAAAGTGATTTTTGAAAGTGCTTTTACTGCAAAATCTGCATATTTACCCTTTAAGAGCTCAACCAAAGCTTGCACGTTATAACCACCCAGCATAGTTCCTAATAGTTGAATTGCCTTTTCGGGAGAAATGCTTGATAAAGCTAAATTTTCATTAGCAACATCATTCAAAAATGAAGCTTTTACAAAAGCTGCCTGATCAACCCCAGCAGGAACTCGTTCTGACAAAATAGCCAACAGCTCGTGTTGATCATCTCGGTTTTGTTGTTTCAACAATTCAATCAGGCTAGCAGTTTGCTCAGCATTTAATGGAAGAGGAGGTAAATCCTGCTTTTTCCTATCCATTACATGTTGTTTGTATTCTTCAAGCATTAAGAAATCCTAATATTTTTGGCATGGTTCAAGGTATGTGCGCTATTTTAAAGTAAAAAATATGTTTTCCCAAATTGAATACCTACCTAATATTTTAATTAAGAGTTAAATTAGTTTTATGTTTTTTAGGGTAAAATAGATCCTTAAGAGGAAATAGAGCTAAATATGACATTTTCACTAAATGCAATCTCACCAATAGATGGCAGATACTATGCAAAAGCTGACAAGTTAAGACCTATATTCAGTGAATATGGGCTAATAAAACATCGAGTTACAATTGAAATTCTGTGGTTAATCGCGTTAAGCAAAAATAGTAAAATATCAGAGGTTCCATCCTTCTCTGAATCAACATTAAAGACTCTACATAACATTATTTCATCTTTTTCAGATAACGATGCTCAAGCAATTAAAGATATAGAAAAAACTACCAATCATGACGTAAAAGCTGTTGAATACTGGCTTAAAAAGACGCTTGCAAATGATAAAGATGTGCATGCGGTATCAGAATTTATTCACTTTGGGTGCACTTCTGAAGATATTAACAATCTCTCCTATGCTTTAATGCTGAAAGATGGGGTAAACAACGTCATATTACCCGAAATTATTAAGCTTCAAAAAAAGCTCAATGATTATGCTATTAAATATGCAGACATAACAATGATTGCCAAAACACATGGGCAAACAGCAAGTCCGACAACGCTTGGTAAAGAATTTGCCAATGTTAGTCACAGGATGAATCGACAAATAGCTACTCTAAAAAAACAATCGTATCTTGGAAAAATGAATGGGGCTGTTGGAAACTTTAATGCCCATCTTTCTGCATACCCTCAAATAGATTGGAGTACATTCTCGAAATCTTTTGTTGAATCATTAGATCTAGAATGTAATGAATTTACTACCCAAATAGAGCCTCATGATTTCATTGCAGAGATTTTCCATAACCTTTTTCGAATACATACCATATTAATTGATTTCAATAGGGATATTTGGAGTTATATATCGTTAGGTTACTTCTCACAAAGGACGGTTAAAAATGAAGTAGGATCCTCCACTATGCCTCATAAAGTAAACCCGATAGATTTTGAAAATTCTGAAGGTAATTTGGGTTTATCCAATGCTCTTTTAGATCACCTTGCATCAAAACTTCCCATATCAAGATGGCAAAGAGACTTGACCGATTCAACAGTACTTAGAAATATTGGTCTTGCCATGGCCTATGGTTTCATTGCATACGAGTCTTGCTTGAAAGGCCTTAATAAAATAGTTGTTAATAAAGATAAGATTCATCAAGACCTGGATAATGCCTGGGAAGTTTTGGCAGAACCAATTCAAACAGTCATGAGAAAAAATGGTATTGAAAATCCATATGAAAAACTCAAAGAACTCACTCGAGGTAACCAACATATTACAAAAGAGGCTTTACATGAGTTTATAACTAAATTAAATTTAAATACCGAAGACAAAACATATCTTTTAAATCTCTCTCCACATAATTACATAGGGATTGCTTCTGTCTTAGCTAAAAAGTCATAATGCAAGAAATTCTCGTTTTATATTATTCAAAAAATGGTTCGATAAAAGAGATGGCGAAGAATATCGCCCGCGGAGTTAACTCTATAGGTGGCGTGAATGCTAACCTTAGGACAGTCCCCAAAGTCTCAAAAAAAACTGAAGCGACTGAAAATGCTATTCCGAATCAAGGTGATATATACGCTAATTTATCGGATCTTGAAAATTGTGACGGATTGATTTTAGGAAGCCCTACACAATTTGGAAATATGTCAGCTTCATTAAAATTTTTTCTCGAATCTGCGTCACCTTTGTGGTTGAACGGCTCATTAGAAAATAAACCTGCTTCTGTTTTTACTGCATCCGGTTCAATGCATGGTGGCAATGAAGCAACATTGCTAAGTATGCAGCTTCCTCTTTTACATCTTGGCATGATATTAGTGGGAGTGCCCTACTCCGTGCCATCTTTATCAAAAACCCTATCAGGCGGCACCCCTTATGGGGCCAGTCATGTTAGTGGAGAAAATCATCAAAATAGCATTACGGATGATGAAAAAAAAATATGTTTTGCGCAAGGTGAACGTATGGCTTTAATAGTAAAAAAACTAAGTGGTAGTTAAACTTTTTTACATCTCTGCTATTAGTCTTATAGGACTAATCATGCTTAACTTAGTATGGGAAATTTTTTTCAATCCTTGGAGTCCTAATGGATCATGGATGGTAATAAAATCAGTTATTCTTCTCATCCCGCTAGTAGGTATTCTTAAAAAAAATAGGAGAACTTTTCAATGGTCAAGTATGATAATTCTTTTATTTTTTGTTGAAGGTGTAGTAAGATTTTATAGTGAATCAGGTTTCTCCGAACACTTTGCATTTGGTCAAATATTGCTCTCACTAACTTTTTTTCTATCCTCAATTTATTATTGTAAATACACGCGTTAATATGAAAATTTTAGTCTCAAATGATGATGGTTACTTTGCTCCTGGTCTGAAATTATTGGTAGAAAATCTTAGAAAAAATTACCAAGTTACCGTAGTGGCACCTGATAGGAACCGAAGTGGCGCAAGCAGCTCTTTAACTTTGGATAAACCACTTACTGTTGAAAGGATTGATGAGGAAACTTATGTTGTAGATGGAACACCAGCTGATTCAGTTCATCTGGCACTAACTGGTCTTTTAACATTTAAGCCAGACATGGTAATTTCTGGAATAAATGATGGCGCCAATTTAGGGGATGACACCATATACTCTGGAACTGTTGCGGCCGCTATAGAGGGTTTTACTGTTGGTATCCCATCACTTGCAGTATCAATAGCACATCATAATCCTCAAAACTTTCAAACTGCAGCAAATGTGGTGCTTGACTTAATCAAACGTCTAAGTGCTAAAAAGAATGATAAATCGCCGTTGTTAAATATCAATGTTCCAGATATTCCATTCGATAAACTTCAAGGACTTTCAATTACAAGATTGGGTAAAAGAAAGCAAGCGGAACCTGTGATAAGTGATTTTTCACCTAAAGGTCATAAAGTTTATTGGGTTGGTGCCGCAGGTGATGCCGAAGATTGTGGAGAAGGAACTGATTTTTTTGCAGTTAGCAAAAATTATGTTTCAATAACACCTATTCAAATTGATTTAACCGATCACAAACAAATAAACCAAATGAATGAGTGGATTAAATGAGAATATTTTTTATATCTTTCCTTACCCTATTTCTCTTTAGCTGTGCCTCAAAGTTGCCTGCCCCTGTCGAAGGAAAGCCATATGAAAGCAAAAAAACTGAAGGTGTCAAAAAACAAAAAAAGAGACAAAAATGTCCTGATGTATATAAATTAAAAAAGGGGGAAACACTTTTTAGTATCAGTATTAGATGTGGGTATAACTATAAAGATGTTGCCAAGGCAAACGGTTTAAAGCGTCCTTATAAACTAAAAGCGGGAGATGAAATTAGATTTGATTTAATGAGACAAGAGAAAGCTAAAGAGGCAGAAGAAGCAATTTCTGAAACTATTGAAACTATCCCTTTAAATCAAGAAACCGAAACTATCCCTCTTGAAGAGGATTTAACTGAAATTCAAACTGAAGAATACAAAGGCTATGGAACACCTACCTTAATTAATGAGCCAAAAGTTATTCGTGAGGTTTATTCTAAAAAAACTTTAAAGAAAACTAATAAGATTGTAAAAGCAAAAACAAAAGCAGAAAAAACCTGGGCATGGCCCACAGATGGCTCAATAGATAAACCATTTGATAGTAATAGTACAACTAAAGGTATACATATCTTGGGAAATTTTGGTCAGGAAATTAAGGCAGTTTCTAAAGGAAAGGTTATTTATGTAGGAGAAGATTTACAGGGATATGGAAAATTAATAATTATTAAACATGATCATGACCTACTCAGTGTTTATGGGCATAACGAGGAAATTTTTGTTAAAGAAGGGCAGACAGTTGAGGCATTAGAGGCAATTAGTACTATGGGAAGTTCAGGAACAGATACGATAAAACTTTACTTTGAGATAAGGAAAGGAGGTCAATCCGTAAACCCCCTTTCTTACATTCAAAAGACCGATTAATGTAATTCGTTATTGTCTTCTTTCTTGTAATAATCATGCACAGTAGACATATCGTAATCTCTAGCCCACTTGATTATTTCATCGAAAGCAGGCGCTCCAATTTCTCCAACTTGTGCATGGATACCGGCTTTTTCTCTAATAACCAGTAATCCTGGAATTTTTTCTACTTGAAAATATTCACTAATTTCAGGATCCTTTTCAGTATCAACCATACCGAAAATAATATCAGTATTTTTTTTCGCTGCAGCCTCAAAAACTGGAGTAAATGCAACACATGGGTCGCACCATGGGGCCCAAAAATCAACAATCACAAACGGATTATCTTCAATAGTTTTTTTAAAATTATCTTTTGTTAATGTAACTAGATTAGTCATTTTTTTCCTTATTTTTTCCAAGTATTAATATTATAAACCTCTTCTAACGGTTTTCTCTTTCTCGCTGTTACTTCTCTTTCCTTTTGTGGTTCATTCATCTTGGATTGATCCAATATACTTCCAACAGCAATAAAAGAAAGTATCTCAAATTCATCTGGTATGTCCGCTAATTCCTTTGCCTTTTGGACATCAAATCCACCCATCTGGTGTGCGCATAAATTCATACTAGAAGCCTGTAGGCAAATATTTTCAGAGGCAGCGCCTGTATCGTATTGATGAAAACGGTTGGGTTCTCCATTATGATTAAAATTCTTATTGGCGCATACTAAAATTAGTATCGAAGCATCCATAGCCCAATCCTGATTCCCTACAGACAAGCAATTTAATGCAGATGAAAAAGCTGTAGCATCTTGTTTATTAAATAATATATATTTCCATGGCTGATCCCCATAACATGATGGAGCCCAACGTGCTGCTTCAAATAATGCTTTTATAATGTCATCATTGATTAAAAAATCAGGGTCGAAGGCTCTAGGGCTCCATCGACTAGCAATTAATTCATCTATTTTAACTGCTGTAGTTGCAGGTTTTTTCATAAAACTCCCTTATGCATTTTTATAAAAAAAATAAATACGTATTTACTAGAGTGCTATTGTTACCCATAATTCAATTTTTGCGTATTATTTATCAAAATTATTTTTTAGCGACTATTATGAATTCAGAAAAAATTGAATATTATATGCAGGTAGCATTAGCTCATGCAAAAAAAGCTCATGCTATTGATGAGGTCCCAGTAGGGGCAATTATTGTTAAGGATAATAAAATTATTGCAGGGGCACATAACCAACTTATCCATAATTCAGATCCTACTGGTCATGCTGAAATAATTGCAATAAGGGAGGCTGCAAGGATTATTGGCAATTACAGACTAGTGGGTTGTGACATGTTTGTAACATTAGAGCCATGCTTAATGTGTCTTGGGGCTATCTTTAATGCAAGAATAAATAGCCTGTTTTTTGGAACTTATGATAAAAAAACTGGTGCTTGTGAGAGTGTATTATCCTTAGCAAGCAACAAATTTATAAATCACCATTGCACCGTTCAAGGAGGAGTGTTGGAGAGAGAAACGAAAGCTTTATTACAAAAATTCTTCAAGGAAAAAAGACAAAAAAAACCGCTATCAGCAAATAGCGGTTTTTATAAATGAAACTTTTAGTCCCTATTACCCATAAATGCCATCAATAAATGAAGCAGATTTACAAATAAATTGTAAATATTAAGGTATAGAGCAAGTGTTGCCATTATATAATTTGTTTCCCCGCCTCTCACAATTCTATTTACGTCATACAAAATAAAACCTGAGAAGATCATTACGGCAATAGCTGAGATAGCAAGTGATGCAGCAGGTATTTGAAATATCCAGTTAGCTAAGGCAGCTAAAATTATCATAATGAGGCCAATCATAAGAAATTTACCCATGAAGGAAAAATCACGTTTTGCATTTGCTCCAATGCTAGCTAAGACTAAAAATATTGTTCCAGTGCCACCTGCAGCAAGACTTACTATTTGTCCACCATTACTAAAACTAAAAGCCATTTGGAGAATTGGTCCTAGTAAAAGACCCATTAGAAAGGTTAGTATCATAAGGAAGACGACTCCAAGACTACTATTTCTATTTGCTCTAATTAAATAAAACATACCAAATAAGCTGGCAATCATGAGGATCGGAAACATAATCCCTAAACCTGCTGCCCATCCCCAATTCATTGCCATGCCCATTAACGCACCAATTACAGTTGGGAATAAAGACACTCCCAGCAAAGCATATGTTTGGCTGAGAACTTTATGTGTGGCTACGGATGTAGATTGTGTTTGAAACTGTGAAACGTTATCAAAATTATTTTGCATAGGTCAAATAATCCTTAATTAAATTTATATACATCTATAGGATAAGGGTTGAAGCCGAAAGTTTCAAGTATTTACGTTGTTATATTCATCAATTTGTCATACTTTCTAACTTTTTTTGGATATCTGCCACAGAATGGTGCTTATAAATCTCAATTTTATTTTTAGTATTATCCAATTTCATAGCAGCTAAACGTGCTATTGAATTGGTATCAATATTCCATCGTATATTTGTAAGCGCATAATCTACTTCTTTTGGTGAATTACACAACAAAACCATGTCACAGCCGGCATTAAGAGCCATTAATAATCTTTCGACAATATTTTCTTTTACAAACTTTGCCGCCTTCATACTCATATCATCGCTGAATATAGCGCCTTTAAATCCTAATTTATCCCTTAATTGATCTTGAAGCCAAAATCGAGACAATCCTGCTGGGAGCGAATCACAGTAGGAATAAATGATATGTGAGGGCATTATGCCTTTCATACCATTATTTATGAGAGATATAAAAACTTTTAAATCATTTTCTTTTATATCCAAAAATTTTCTTTTATCCTCTCCCTTTTCTAAGTGCGTGTCCTCTTTTATGAAACCGTGCCCAGGAAAATGCTTTCCAATGGCCTGCATTCCACCATATTCCAATCCTTGTATGAGGTTACTGGCTAATTCAATTACCGGTGATACTTGTTCATGAAATGCTCGATCACCGATGACTGAGCTAGCACCATAATTTACATCCAACACAGGGGTAAAGCTAAAATCAATATCACAACCACCTAATTCTTTGGCAATGACCCAGCCGATTAACGAAGCAAACTCTTTAGCCTTTTGTTGATCTTGATCATACATTTTTCCCAACACAGCCATTGGAGGAAGAGAAGTAAAACCATCTTTAAATCGCTGTACTCTGCCACCTTCATGATCCACTCCAATAAGGATATCTTTTTTAACGTCCCTTATTTGACTAACTAGTTGTTTTAACTGGTTTTTATTATTATAATTTCGTGTAAATAAGATCACACCCCCTACCAGTGGATGCTGTATTCTTTGCATATCCTCTATGTTTAAATGGAAAGACTCAACATCAATCATCAAGCAAGACACATTTTTTCCCCTTGCATAAGATTTTCTCTTAGGATTTTAGGATGATCCATTTTGGTCACTTTTAATATTCCAATATCCATGCAGATAATCTCCAGCAGCATTTATACAATAGACAATTGACATAATACTAATACCAACAAAAATTGCATAATGTGGGGATACTAAAAGGTACCGAACACTATCTCGCATCATTGCCCCCCAAGAAGCTTCAGGCGCCTGTAAACCTAGGCCCAAGAAAGACAAACTTGCCTCTGCAATAATCAATCCAGCAAGCGCATAGGTTGCTTCAACTAATAAAGGAGTGGTTAAGGACGGTAGGATATGCCTTCCTATCACCCACCAACCAGAGGCACCCATAGTTCTTGAAGCTTTAACAAAATCATAATTTTTTACTACTAAGGTTTGACCTCTTGATAGTCTTGCATAACCAACCCAACCCCCGATAGAAAGGGCTAAAATGAGATTATATTTTCCAGGGCTGAGCATAGCAGCAAAGGCAATTGCCAATAAAATTCCTGGGAAAGACATAAATAAATTAATAACGAATGAAACAACTTGGTCAAATCTACCCCCTAAGAAACCTGAGATTGTTCCAATGAGGACTCCAAAAGTACAGGAAATAATACTCACCACTATTATAATTTCGGTAGAGTTTTTAAATCCCTCAATCAATCTTATTAAAATAGACCTTCCGTAATCATCGCGGCCAAAAAAAGCATCTAGGCTGGGTCGCGATAAAATATCATCAAACTGCATGTAATTTGGATCCAAATTTAAAAGATATGAAATTATGAGTCCCAATAACCAAAAAAGGATAATAATAAGGGGTAATCTATGCAAACTTTCCTACCTTTACCCTTGGATCTACCAATCTATAAATTAAATCTGTAATCATATTAATAAGAATATAAGAAATTGCGATGATAAAAATACATGCTTGAGTGATCGGATAATCACGAGTTTGAATAGATTCAACCAATAACATTCCTAACCCATTCCAACTAAAAATGGTTTCTGTAATCACTGCACCAGATAAAAGCGAGCCGAATTGCATACCAATAATTGAGATAATAGGGATTAGTACTAAACGAAACGTATGTTGAATTAAAATAACCCATTCACCAAGCCCTTTGGCTCTGGCAGTTCTTACAACATCTGACTCGATTAGCTCAAGCATACAATTTCTTGTCAATTTTGTTATAACGGCTATCATCCCAAGAGCTAA
>ERZ802830.1153-NODE-1153-length-25584-cov-10.1097_pt1 | contig 25584 bp, 26 predicted proteins | sample MGYA00345654_ERZ802830 | MGnify/ENA primary metagenome ERZ802830 (study PRJEB30503, sample SAMEA104212375) | marine metagenome | biome: Westerlies Biome; feature: [SRF] surface water layer (ENVO:00010504) within the epipelagic zone...; material: water...
CCTGGATCAACAATAAAGCCATTCATCGCCATTGCTGGGCTAGAAAATAATTTAAGAGTTCCTCCCTTTCAAATTAATGATCCTGGATTTTTTACAATGCCAAACCAATCTAAAACATTCAGAAATTGGAAACGAGATGGTCATGGTCAAGTGGATATGGTGAAAGCGATTGCTGTATCATCAGATACCTTTTTTTATGGCTTAGGTTTAGAATTGGGATTAGACAAAATGAACCAAACACTAAAGGCATATGGTTTTGGTCATAAAACTGGGGTTGATATATTAGGCGAAAAAAATGGACTTGTAGCTAATAAAGAATGGAAAATAAAAAATAAAAAAGAAAGATGGTACGCAGGTGAAACTGTAATAACAGCTATTGGTCAGGGGTTTACTTTGGTTACACCAATTCAACTGGCAAATGCTACTGCCAAAATTGCGCTTCCAAATAATCAAAATTATGTCTCGCCTCACCTACTATTGAACTCTAATCAACTTAAACAAAGAAATGATAAGTTATATACACCCCCACCAAATAAAAAAAATACAATGAGCTATATTAAAGAAGGTATGGAGGCTGTTACTGATTCTGGCGGTACAGCTGCATTCTTAAAGGGTGGTAGCTATAAGATTGCTGCTAAAACAGGAACCGCCCAAGTTTTTGGGTTAGCTGGTGGAGAATATGTAGAAGAAGATTTACCAGAGCACCTTAAAGATCATGCTCTTTTTATTGCTTATGCCCCTGCCAAAAAACCTAGATTGGTTGTGGCTGTTATTGTCGAAAATGGAGGCTCTGGTGGCTCCGCAGCTGGCCCAATTGCCAAAAAAGTATTTGACCATTATTTACTCAGCAATCAATGATAAAAATAGAGGAATTCAAAGAATTTTTTAAATCACTTGACCAAACAATCATTGGTTGCTTAATCATTATATTATCAACAGGACTCGTTGCACTTTACAGTGCAGACAACAATCAACTTAATGAATTTAATACACAAATAATACATATCATAGTAGGTTTTTTTGTTTTATTCATTGTTAGTAAAACACCGCCTAAAATCATTTTCTTCTACACTCCCTTTATGTATATCTTAGGAATATTTTTCTTACTCTGGGTTAAATTTATGGGGTATGAAGTTAATGGGTCACAAAGGTGGATTGATATTGGATTTATGAAATTTCAACCTTCAGAAATTTTTAAGCTAGTCCTCCCTTTAATGTTAGCCTGGTTTTATCAAAATAATGAAAGGGCTATAGCTCCTAAAGTTCATTTTATATCTTTAATTTTTTTGTCTATTCCTTTTATCTTAATCCTAGATCAACCCGACCTTGGAACAGCTTTAATGCTCTCTTTCTCTGCTTTGGTAATTATTTTCATGGCAGGTTTATCAAGTAAATTTATTTTATGGGGATTTATTATTACTATCTTAAGCTCTCCTTTAATATGGAAAAATCTTGAACATTATCAACAAAATCGTATCCTTAGTTTAATTGATCCTTTTAAAGACGCCTTAGGGGCTGGGTACCAGACTATACAATCTCTTATTGCACTTGGATCTGGAGGATTAATTGGTAAAGGATGGTTAAATAGTTCACAAACTCAACTTAACTTCCTACCAGAAGCTACCACTGACTTTATATTTGCGGTTTACAGTGAAGAATTTGGATTTATTGGGGTAATTGCAATCCTCTCAATTTATATAGCATTACTTTTAAGAATATTGTTTATGATTTCTAAAATGCAAGATACCTTTTCTCGGCTTGCGAGTGTTGGTCTCTTAATTTCGTTATTTGCAGGAGTATTGGTAAACCTCGGAATGATTTCTGGATTATTACCCATAGTTGGAGCTCCATTGCCTTTTTTTAGTTACGGAGGAACATCTATGGTTGTTTCATTGGTAAGTCTTGGTATTATTATGTCTTTATATAATCATAAATCATTAATAGCAAACTAATGAATCGCATACTCATCATTTTTATCGTATTTTCCTTATCCGCATGCCAGTCGGTAATCGTTGATAAACCAGATCCAACATCAAAAAAGGGTGGTTATTACTCAGATGATGGGCCAGAAAAAAATATTCCACAAAATTTGGATCTTATTGAAGATGCTGTGCCAAAGACAGAGCCAATAGCCAAAAGAGCAAACATGCCTTATAAAGTTTTTGGTAAAAAATATATCCCTATGAAGAAAATTGTGCCTTTCAAAGAAAAAGGATATGCATCTTGGTATGGAAAAAAATATCATGGAAATAAAACTTCTGTTGGAGAAGTTTATGATATGTACCAAATGACCGCTGCACACAAAACCCTACCACTGCCATGTTTTGTTAAGGTTACAAATCTCAAAAATAATAAAACTGTTACAGTTAGAGTGAATGATAGGGGGCCCTTCATCAAAGATCGCATCATTGATTTATCATACGCGGCAGCTCACAGACTAGATATTATTGAAAAGGGGAGCGAGGAAGTTGAAATTGAAGTAATAATTCCTACCCTCAGTAAATTAAATAAATCTGATGATAAAGGATTCTTTCTTCAAGTTGGGGCATTTTCTAAAAAAAATAATGCGCTTGATTTAGTTACAAAGATTAAAGCTATACATGCTGAAGATAAACAAGATATCAAAATAATCAAAAAGTCTTCATTATATTCTGTAGTAATAGGTCCTTCCGCTTCCAAAGAAGAAGCAAAAAATTTGTCGGCTCTTATTTCATCCACGCTAAAACAAAATGCATTTATCATTAAGCACTAGCAAATATGGTCCAAGAAAAAAAAGATACACTTATTGATTTTCCGTGTGATTTTCCTATAAAAATTATCGGTATCGTTAGTGAGGAATTTACCAGCACTATCGTTGATATTATTCAAAAACATTTACCTAAATTTGATGCTCACAATATTGAGATGAAGGGGAGTAGCGGCGGAAAATACATCAGTCTTACCTGCACTTTACATGTGGTGTCAAAGAATCAATTAGATGACATATACAGAGAGCTATCCTCACATCCCATGACTAAATTTGTTCTTTAGTAATGAATGTGAAAATTAAAAATCTAGGTATAACAAAGTATCAAGATACTTGGCTAGCAATGAAAAATTTTATCTCGAGCAATCCTGATCATGACGAGATATGGATTACAGAACATTATCCTATTTATACAGTTGGCCTTAATAAAAAAGGATTGGTTTTACCTAAAAATAAAGACATTGAGTTTTTGTATGTCGATAGGGGTGGAAAAATAACCTACCATGGCCCAGGACAACTCATTATTTATACTATGATAAATACTAAAAAATACTCCTTCAATATAAGACAACTGGTAACTATTCTTGAGCAATCTGTTGTACATTTATTAAAAAAAATAGGGGTTGAAAGCTTTACTAAGAATGATGCTCCTGGTGTATACATTAATAATAGTAAAATAGCCTCTATTGGATTAAGGTTGAAGAATGGATATACATACCATGGCCTTAGTCTAAATATAGATATGGATTTATCCCCATTTAATAGTATTAATCCATGTGGCTTAAAAAATATATCTATGGCTCAAATATCAGATTTTAATGAAGAATATAATTTAGAAAAAAGTGCTAAAAGTATTGTAGCTTTTATAAAAAAAAATAAAAAATATTATGAATAAAATAATTCAAATTAAAGAAGTTGGGAGAGAGAAAACAGAAAGGCACACAATAAACATTATACAAAAATATGAATAAAATAATTCAAATTAAAGAAGTTGGGAGAGAGAAAACAGCAAGGCTTCCAATAAAGATTATCCAAACTGACAGGATTAAAAAACCGTCGTGGATCAAAATGAAACTGCCTGAAAGTAAAAAATTTCACGAAGTTAAATCACTTTTAAAAAAAAATCAACTTACTACAGTTTGCGAAGAAGCTAGTTGCCCTAATATCGGTGAATGCTACAGTAAGGGTACTGCTACATTTATGATACTTGGTGAAATTTGCACAAGAAGGTGTCCATTTTGTGATGTTGCAAGTGGAATTCCGTTACAACCTGATGAAAATGAGCCAATTCAATTAGGGAATGCTATTTCAAAATTAAAACTCAACTATGTTGTTATTACAAGCGTTGACAGAGATGATCTTAAGGATGGTGGTGCTAAACATTTTGCAAAATGTATAAAGGAAATCAGAAAAAATAATTCTAAAACTAAAATTGAAATATTAGTTCCAGATTTTAGGGGCAAAGGTAAGATAGAAAAAGCTCTTGATATTTTTTCTAAAGCACCTCCCGATATTTTCAATCATAACCTTGAAACTGTTCCTAGACTTTATAAAAAAGCTAGGCCTGGTGCAAGATATTTTCACTCTTTAAAATTACTTAAGAAATTTAAAGAAATTTTTCCTTTAGCGCCAACTAAGTCAGGTTTAATGCTCGGGCTAGGTGAAACAAATGAAGAAATTATTGAAGTAATGAAGGATATGAGAAACCATGAGGTTGATATGCTGACCTTAGGGCAATATTTACAACCTACACCCTTCCATCTTCCCGTAGAAAGATATGTCTCTCCAAGTGAATTTTTAGATCTAAAAGTAGAAGCTGAAAAATTAGGTTTTAAATCAGTAGCTAGTGGCCCAATGGTAAGAAGTAGTTACCATGCAGATATACAATCAGAGGGGTTATAAATATGATTCCAACCCTTAGTGCACCAATGGGAGCTGAGCTATTTGAGCTTGAAAAATATATTATTAATCATAGCTGTGACATTGAGCAATGGTTTAGAAGTCAATGGCAAAATCATCAAGCTCCATTTTACGCATCAGTCGACTTAAGGAATGCTGGATTTAAGTTAGCCCCTGTTGACACGAATCTTTTTCCAGGGGGGTTCAATAACTTATGTGAAACATTCACCCCTTTAAGCATTCAGGCTGCATCTGTTGCTATTGAGAAATTTTGCCCAGACGCTAAAAAAATATTGATTATTCCAGAAAACCATACGCGTAACACTTTTTACTTAAAGAATTTATACAGCCTTCATAATATTCTTTCAAAAGCTGGGCTTGAGGTGAGATTTGGTTCAATTAACAATGAAGTGAAAGCCCCTGAAGTCATAATAATAGAACCAGATAAATCCATAACCTTAGAGCCTATTAATAAAAAGGATCATGGAATAATAATTCACAATGATGACTCAAGTGTTTTCAGGCCATGTGCAATATTACTCAATAATGATTTATCAGTTTGCATACCTAACGAATTGAAAGATATTGACCAACATATAATCCCTCCCTTAAATGCTGGTTGGATAACACGAAGAAAATCTAATCATTTTAAATTTTACGATGATGTAGTAAATGAATTTGCTGATTTTACAAAAATTGACCCTTGGCTTATTAATCCTTTTTTTGAAAAAATTTCCAATTTAGATTTCCATGAACGAAAAGGGGAAAAGGAGTTATCTCAAAGAGTAGGCTCATTATTAAAAAAAATTCAAGATAAATATGATCAACATCAAATCAAACATGCTCCTTATGTTGTTATTAAGGCTGATGCAGGAACATATGGTATGGGTATCATGATTGCAAAAAGTCCTGAGGATGTTTTAAGTCTGAATAGAAAAAAAAGAAATAAAATGTCAGTAATAAAAGAAGGAGTTAAGGTCAGCGAAGTCATTATTCAAGAAGGAATACATACTGAAGAACATATAGACGGAGCCGTCACTGAGCCAGTAATTTATATGATTGATCACTTTGTGATTGGAGGTTTTTATCGCGTCCATACAGCCAAAGGTAAGGATGAAAATCTAAATGCTCCTGGCATGCATTTTATACCCCAACCCTTTGAAACTTCCTGTCTTATGCCAGATCAAGGAAGACCATGCGATGATGAGGCAAACCGTTTTTATGCATACGGAGTAATAGCAAGACTTGCTTTAATTGCTGCTGCACGAGAATTAGAGATTAAATCATGAGTTATATATTTATTATTGATAGCCCAGCAAATTTAAATATTCAGAAAGATACTACGGTTCATTTGATGAAAGAGTTTATGCGTCAAGATAAGGAGATATTTTGTTGCGGTATAAACGACCTCACTATAAATGAACAAAATGAAGTGATATTTAGCTGTAATAAAATAAAGAAAATAAGTAACAAAATTGATCTAGAAAAATCAACAACAAACAATGCAAAAGATTTCAAAACTATTTTTGTCAGAAAAGATCCTCCTTTTGACCAAACATATCTAAATGCTACTTTTATTATGGATCATATTTCTAATGCTGGAGGTAACGTAATAAATCCTGGATCATCACTCAGAAATCATAATGAAAAAATGGGAATCCTTCAGTTTTCAGATTATATAAGTCCTTCAATAGTATCAGCCTGCCCTAGCATGCTTAAAAAATTTATTAATGAAAATAAAAAGGTAATTTTAAAGCCTATCGATGGTATGGCGGGTAATGGAATCTTTATGGTCTTTGCAAACGAGCCAAATCTTAATGTTATTTTAGAAACTATGATCGCTAATGATCAACTCATAATGGCCCAAAAATTTATACCTGATATCAAAAAAGGGGATAAACGAATTATTCTTATCGATGGAGAGCCTATACCATATGCCTTAGCTAGAATTCCACAAAATAATGAAATAAGAGCTAATTTGGCTAAAGGCGGTAAAGGAATTATTCAAAAAATATCAGATAAAGATATGCATATTATTAATACAATAAAACCTTACTTAAAACAGAATAATTTTCGTTTTGTAGGTATCGATATAATCGGGGAATACTTAACAGAAATTAATGTTACAAGTCCAACAGGCTTGGTAGAAATTGAAGCGCAATCTAAAACTAATTTCACTGAATCTATAGTAAATGATTTTTCGTAATTTAATATTTTTTTTAATTATCTTCCTTTGTGGGTGTGGGCAAAAAGATAGAGTTTACCAATATAAAGATTATATCTTCGGCACAATAATTGACATCAAAATATACGGAGAAACTGAAAATAAAAGCAAACAAATAACTAACTTAATTTTTGACGATTTTCAGCGGTTACATAATTATCTCCACCCGTGGGAGAAAAGTTTAATTAGTGATATGAATCATGCAATATCGACTGGTAAATCTTTTACTATAGACGATGCAGAAATTATTCGAGTTTTGAAAGAAAACACGGAATTATCACAGAAAACAGATAATTTTTTCAACCCTGCAATGGGGAAATTAATTGCACTTTGGGGTTTTCACGAGGACAACATTAAGCAGTCTATACCTAGCTCATCAGTGATAAAAGATTTCGTAACCAACATGCCACTTATGGAAGATTTAACGATAACAAATAATACTGTTAGCAGTAAGAATAAAAAATTTCAACTTGATTTAGGTGGGTATGCAAAGGGCTACGCTCTTGATCGCGCAAAAATAATTTTACAAAATAATAATATTAAAAATGCACTAGTGAATATAGGCGGAAATATTATTGCTATCGGCATGCGGGGTGATAGAAACTGGATAGTAGGAATTCAACATCCTCGCAAACCCTCAGCAATTGCTTCTATTAATTTACTTCCTGGATGGTCTATTGGAACCTCAGGGGATTATCAGAGATATTTTATGATGAATGAAAAAAGATACTCTCATCTAATTAATCCAATCTCAGGATTCCCATCAGCTAATAGCCAATCAACCACAATCTTAATTCCACCCTCCAAAAATTCAGGTGTCCTTTCTGATGTTTATTCAAAGCCGTTATTTATTGCTCCAACAGAAATGAAAATTGAAATTGCAAAAAAACTTAATATTAAATATTTTATGATTATTCAAAATGATGAGAAGATATTGATAAGTAATGAAATGAATAAAGTTATAAAATGGATCGACTTAAAAGATGAAAAAGGTATTACCGTTTATTAAAACAATAAAATTGGGTGATGTATTAATAATATTTATGCTTATGGGGCTAATAATATTTATTATAAATAAGTCATGGAACACGCCCATTGGACAATACTTAAAAATTGAAAAAAATAATGAACCTCCAAAGATTATCAGCCTTAACCAAATAAAAGAAGAAAAAATTGCTGGGCTTCTGGGAGACAGTAATATTAGTATAGTTGACGGTAAAGCACGCTTCTCAAAAGCCCCATGTACAAAAAAATATTGCATACACCAAGGTTGGATTAATAAAGTAAATCAGACTATTGTATGTCTACCAAATCAAATCACTATCTCCATTACTGATGGTAGTGAGAGTTATGACTCCGTTAACTATTAAGACAACTACAGAAGATCACTTCATAGCCAAACTTGCAGCTATTGCAATAGTATTATCAATTATTGAATTTTTTCTTCCTAGCCCCATTCCTGGAGTAAAGCCTGGTATAGCCAATATAATTATTTTATATACTTTGGTAAAATTTAATTTACAAACGGCAGTTTGGGTATCACTTATTAGAGTTTTTGTATCTAGTATATTGGTTGGCTCTTTAATGGCCCCTACTTTTTTTCTTAGTCTATTTGGTGCAATTTCGAGTCTTATTTTTTTATTTATTTTTCAAAAACTACCAAAAAAATATTTTTCTGTCATAAGCCTTGGAATTATTGCAGCATTTGGTCATATACTTGGTCAATTCTTTATAGCTCGTATATGGATCATACCTCATGACAGTATTTTTAATCTCCTCCCTTTATTTTTAATCTCCTCCTTAATATTTGGTGTGTTAAGTGGATTTATAACCAACACTTTGCTAGAACATAAGACAAATCGGCTCCCTAATTAATGCTAAAATGCTCAAATGTATAAAAAAATAATAATAGTTTTAGTTGTATTAACTCCGTTGCTAATGTCATGTGGCACCAAGGGATCACTTTACATTCCTGAAGAAAGATATCCACAGAATGATAGCTTTAACAAACAAGATAATAATGATCTTTCAAATTTCTCAGTAACATAAATGATGACTGAAAGCATAATTCATTTAAAAGACGACAATTACTATATTGAAGATGTAAGATTAGATCAACTTTGCCAGTCTTTTGGGACTCCAAGTTATATTTACTCAAAAAAAAGTATAGTAGACTCCTTCAATAAGCTTGATAAAGCCTTTAATAATTATGAAAGACTCATCTGCTTTGCTGTAAAAGCAAATCCTAATATTGCAATATTAAATGTTCTTGCAAATCTCGGAGCAGGTTTTGATATTGTTTCAGGGGGCGAGTTAAAAAGAGTTATTGCAGCAAAAGGGGATACCAAAAAAGTTGTATTTTCTGGTATTGGTAAATCTATTGATGAAATAAGTCTTGCACTTAAACATGAAATATTAGCATTTAATGTTGAATCTGAAGCAGAGCTTTACCGTATCCAAGATATTGCTAAATCAATGGGTAAGACTGCCAATATTTCTATAAGAGTAAACCCTGATGTCGATGCTAAAACACATCCTTATATTTCGACTGGGCTTAAAGATAATAAATTTGGAGTGGATGAAAAAAAAGCTATAGATCTTTATAAAGTTGCTAAGGACATGGACTCAATAATAATTAAAGGAGTTGACTGTCATATAGGTTCCCAAATTACAGAAATAGGCCCCTTTACTGATGCTATCTCTAAGCTTTTAAAAATGATAGATACGCTTACATTAATGGGTATTGAGATTGATCATTTAGATATTGGTGGAGGTATCGGTATTAATTATGATGATGAAAAAATATTTAACTTCGATGAATATGCTGCAGCCATATCGAGATTATTTGCAAAGCGTAAATTTAAGATAATTTTCGAACCAGGAAGAGCTATAGTAGGTAAAGCAGGTATTCTTCTATCAAAAATTGAATATATTAAAAAAGGACAATCAAAAAACTTTGCTGTAATTGACGCTGCTATGAACGATCTAATGCGCCCGTCTTTGTATAATGCTCATCACCAAATCATTAATACTTCAAACTGTAATGAAAAAAGAGATACTTATGACATAGTTGGCCCAGTTTGTGAAACAGGAGACTTTCTTGGTAAGAATAGAAAGCTTTCCATAAGTCCTAATAATATTTTGGCAATTTTAGATGTGGGTGCTTATGGAATGAGTATGAGCTCAAATTATAATTCACGCACGCGACCAACAGAACTGTTAATTGACGGTAACAAGGTATTTGAAATTAAAAAAAGGGAAGTGTTTGATGATTTAATTCGTTACGAATCCCTGCCTTCAGTCTAAGATATTTATTTATTTATAAATTACATATATGAAAAATGACATTATCAATATTGCTCTGGCTAACCCACGAGGTTTTTGTGCTGGTGTTGAGCGGGCAATTGTAATAGTTGAAAAGGCGCTTAAAAAGTTTGGGTCCCCAATTTATGTTCGGCATGAAGTGGTACATAATAAATTTGTCATTGAAGACCTCAAAAAAAAGGGCGCTATCTTTGTTGATAATATTAATGAAATTCCAAAAGGTAGTCATGTCATTTTTAGTGCTCATGGAGTATCCAAAACAGTAAAACGAGACGCCGCTAAACACAATCTGACCCCAATAGATGCAACCTGTCCGTTAGTAACAAAAGTACATAGAGAAGTAAATCAAATGTATGACAAAAATTATCATATTATTATGATAGGGCATAAAGGTCATCCTGAAGTAGAAGGAACATTGGGTCAAATTGAAGCTAATTCTCCAGATGCATCTATTTGCTTAGTTGAATCATTAGAGGATATAGAAAAATTAAATATTCCAAAGTCAAAAAAAATCAGTTATGTAAGCCAAACCACCTTATCTGTTGATGATACAAAAACTATTATTGATGCTTTGAAAGATAAATATCCAAAAATTCACGGACCTAAAGGATCTGACATTTGTTATGCAACACAGAATCGTCAAGATGCAATTAAACAGATGGTTGATAGCCAAGATTTAATCATAATAGTTGGCTCTAAAAATAGTTCTAACTCTAATAGATTAGTAGAGATTGCCAAAAAAAATGGTACTCATGCTATGTTAGTCGATGATGTTAAAGATTTAGATTTAAATCTTCTCAATAATACAAAAAAAATAGGTATTTCTGCTGGTGCATCTGCTCCAGAACAACAAATACAAAAAATTATTGATTCTTTGAAGCAAGATAAAAAAATCGTTATCACTGAAATTGAAGGTATAAAAGAAAATATCACCTTTAAACTTCCAATATTTTGATTAAAAAAAAATATAAAATTCCCGTCTCATCATTAATTATCGTTCATACAAAAGATATGGAAGTTTTGTTGTTACATCGACTAGATAAAGATGGTTATTGGCAATCAGTAACGGGGAGCTTAGAGAAAAATGAGTCACCTATAGAGGCTGCTAAAAGAGAGCTTTATGAGGAAACTGGCATTAAAGATCAAGAGTTCCCAATTCATAACTGGGAATTCTCTCAAGAGTATGAAATATTTGAACACTGGAGGTATCGATACCCACCATCCGTTTCATCAAATACTGAACATGTATTTAGCGTTGAACTACCAAAAAAAATTGCAATTAAAATTGCTCCAAAGGAACATAAAGATTTTAAATGGGTCCCTATTAATGATGCAATTGAAATGGTTTTTTCAGATACAAACGCAGATGCTTTGAGAAAGCTAAATGCAAAGAAACGGGCAAAAGGGTAAAATAAAGTATGAATACAGCTGCAATAAAATTTGACGCTTTTGAAAATCTTAAAAACCAAGATTGTCAGCAAAGAATTCTTAAAGCTAGAAAGGTGCTTGGAGATGAAATTGTAATTCTAGGTCATCATTACCAAAATGAAGAAGTATACAGACATGCTGATTTAGCGGGGGACTCCCTTAAATTAGCAAAATATGTAGAAAATCTTGAAGCAAAATATATTATATTTCTGGGTGTTCATTTTATGGCAGAAGTTGCAAATATTCTCTCTAGACAAGATCAAATAACGGTTTTACCAGATCTATCTGCAGGATGTTCAATGGCAGATATGGCCAATCTTGCGAAAGTAGAAAGATCTTATAGGGAGCTAAATAAAGTATTAGACTTTGACTCTGCAATTACTCCAATCACCTACATTAACTCTGCTGCAGATTTAAAAGCCTTTTGTGGAGAGCATGAGGGTATCGTTTGTACTTCAACTAATGCTCCAAAAATTCTTGATTGGGCTTTTAATCAAAAAGAAAAGGTTTTATTTTTTCCTGATCAAAACTTAGGTCGTTGGACGGGATATAAAATGGGAATTCCGCTTGATCTTATGCCAATTTGGGATCCTGACCTGCCCTTAGGAGGGCTTACAGAAGATGAAATAAAAAAAGCAAAAGTTTTGCTATGGAAGGGACATTGTGCCGTTCATCAGATGTTCAGACTGGAACATATTCAGCACTTTAAAAAAAATCATCCTGACGGTTTTGTAATTTCTCACCCTGAATCACCATTTGAAGTATGCCTTAATTCGGATCTAGTAGGTTCAACAGAATTTATTTTAAATACAATTAAAGAGGCTGATCCAAATACAAAATGGCTCGTTGGAACTGAGCTAAACTTAGTAAATAGACTTGCGAATGAAATGAAAGCAGAAGGAAAATTAGTGCAGTTTATGTCGCATGTAGTCTGCGAGTGTTCAACAATGGCAAGGATTGATCCTCAGCATCTTGCATGGACATTGGAAAATATAATTAATGGTATCCCCGTAAATGTAATTACTGTTCCAAAAAATGAAGCAAAATTTGCCAAATTAACCTTGGATAAAATGCTTGAAGTCTCTTGATAAATTAGAATTAAACCAATAAACGTTTTACGATATTTCCCTTAACAATATGTTCGTTGATAATTTCATCAATATCGTTGCGATCAATATATCGGTACCAGATATCATCTGGATAAATTACTAATAATGGTCCATCTTGACATCGATCAAAACATCCAGCTCTATTTACTCGGCATTTTTTAAAGCCTCTAAGATCCATGGCTTTTATTTTATCCTTCATATACAAAAAAATATTATTAGCATCACAATCCATACAACATTGTGCATTATCGTCCCTTTGATTAAGGCAGAAAAAAATATGGTATTTGTAATAACTCACTGAAAGTATTTATTTATGAAACCACATACGTCTTAGTGTGCCATCTTTATCGATGAAAGAATGTTTTATTGCTCCTGCAATATGAAAAAATAAAATTAGTAGGATTAATAAACCAAAAATTTTATGAAATTCTAGAAATAATTCTCTTGCCGGTTTATTATCAATGCCTCCAATTAGCTCTATTCCGAACCATGAAATTCCATATTTACTTGAAATAGACATAATAATTCCAGCCAATGGAGTGGCAAACATAAGAAAATAAAGCCCATGGTGAGCAGCTGTAGCAACTCTTTTCTCCCAAGGCTTCATAGTATTTAATAGTGCAGGTGGTTTATGGGTTAAGCGCCAAAAAATTCTATATATAATCAGTATAAATAATGAAACCCCAACTGACTTATGAAGCGTAAAATAAAAAGAACGAGGTGACATTTCCTTGGCAACCTCCCAGCTATATATGCCTAAATTAAATAAATCAAATGATAAGGATTTAGGAGCTTTTTTTGGTATTTCTTCCATATACCAGCCCAAGATAAACATAAAAATAATACCAAGACCAATTAACCAATGTAAAAAAATTGAAACATTATGATATTGAGATGAATTTTTTTTTAAACTTGCCATTCGATTAAATGTCTTTTAGATATAAGAGTGTAAAATAAATTTAAGTTTAAAGGTTTACGAATAAAATTAAAAGAATAAAATTCATGAAACTAATACTATATTTGCTTTTATTAATTAATACCCAGATTATCTTTGCAGATGATCTTAGTTTTAAAGAGATTCAACCTGGAATTTATGTGCATCAAGGTGAGCACCTTGATGTTGATCATGGCTATCACGGGGATATATGTAATATAGGATTTATTATAGGGGATCAAAGTGTTGCTGTGATTGATACTGGTGGAAGCTTAAAAATTGGTCGTCAATTATTAAAAGCTATCAGAGAGAAAACATCACTTCCTATCAGCTATGTCATAAATACCCATGTACATCTAGATCATATTTATGGAAATGCTGCATTTATAAGCGAAAATCCTATATTTGTTGGTCACTCAGAGCTTCCTAAAGCTATGCTACTCCGTAAAGAATTTTATGAAACAACAAATCAAAACTTCTTAAATATTCCACCCGAAGAATCCATCCAAATTCCCCCTTCTTTACTTATCTCTATCAATAAACCCCAGGAAATTGATCTTGGCAATCGTAAGTTGAGACTTGAGGCATTCCCTTCAGCACACACAAATAATGATTTGATTGTAGTGGATATAAATACCAAAACAGCATGGCTTGCCGATTTAATGTTTACTGAAAGAACTCCCTCTATGGATGGGGATATTCATGGATGGATCAATGCTTTGGAAAAAATAGAAAAAAGTAACTATGAAGTGATTATTCCAGGACATGGAACGCCACCAACAAATAATAATAAAGCAATACGAAAAATAAAATCTTATCTAGAATTACTCCGTAATGAAATCAGACAAGCTATAGATGATGGTATGGATCTTCAGGATGCACTTGATACCATCGCGCGTTCAGAAAAAAATAAATGGGAGCTATTTGACGTCCAAAATGCAAGAAATATCAATATGGTTTACCCCATTATGGAATGGGAATAAACCATAGCATACTATTTATTTTTTCTCTTTAGCTGAACAAAAATTATCTAAACTATAGCTAGTATTTGAATTAATAGCGAGATGAAGCAATCCACCTGTTATGGCTAAATATTGTAAAACTTGAAGCATAAGTGGTTGGCCAGCTAACGTATTGAAAAGATAAATCAAAGACCATATCAAAGAGTAGGCAGATAAAACATATGCTGATAGCTTTGTTTTATAGCCTAATATTAATGTAAGACCAAAAACAAACTGAACAATAACACTGATTGGAGCAAAAATACCAGGCACCCCTCGAGCTCCCAACATATCTTGATATATTGCATATCCATCAGGCGTTTTCAGTAAAGTGTTTAAAAGTAAAATTACTCCAATAAAAAAAATTGAAGCTAAAAATAATCGTGCTATAAAACTAAAAAAATTTTCCATTAAATTGTCCTTCGAATATTTATAAACAGCATAATGCCCTTAAATAATTTTACTCGCAACTTTTATCAACTTTTAAAATTGCCTAACAACGATTAAAAGTTAAAAGAAATCAATAATAATCAATTTAAAACGTTACTTTAAATACCCTCTAGTAATTTTTTAATCGGGGTAGGTAATGCAATATGTTTAATTTCTTCTTTATCAACCCATTTGAATTTTTCATTAATTACTTTATTGATTGGTTTATGAATTTGAATATGCTCAAAAAATAACCTCATTTTATAATGACTAAAAGTTGCTAATGTTGATCCTTTTCTTAATCCTATGTATGCCTCACCTCCCAAAAAGTCTTTTACCCACTTTTGTGGTTGACAATCTTTATGAATTTCTGGGAGCGACCACAAGCCCTCCCATACGGATGAACGTATTCTTTTTTCCAAAAGAATATATTCTCCCTTTTCCACAACCAATGCATAAACATCACGTGTTGGTATTTTTTTCTTTGGTTTTTTTGCAGGAATATGATCAATCCAATTCCTTTTATGACTTTCACACTTTTTGTTAATAGGGCAATCTTGGCATGATGGCGAATTAGCTTTACATATTGTTGCACCTAAATCCATTAAGGCTTGCGTATATAAAGAAATATCTTTAGAAGGCAAATTCCTCTCTGCTAATTCCCAAAGTTTATTTTTTATTGCAGATACTCCTGCATATTCTTTGATGCCATAAAATCGGCAAAAAACCCGCACAACATTTGCATCTAAAATCGGTGCAGGATTTTTAAAGGCTAATGCACAGATTGCCCCCGCAGTAGATCTTCCAATGCCTGGTAATGTCATTAAATCCTCAACTTTCATTGGAAATCTGGAATGGTATTTCTCCACCACAATTTTGGCACTTTGCATAATAAATTTAGCTCTTCGGTAATAGCCAAGACCGCTCCAATGTTCCATTACTTCATCTTCTTGGGCGTCTGCAAGTCTATTAATATTAGGAAATGTTTGTATAAATTTATTAAAATAAGGAATTACGGTTTTTACTTGAGTTTGCTGCAACATCATCTCTGAAATCCAAATCTGGTATGCATCATTCGTTTTCTGCCATGGGAGATTATGTCGACCTGCCTTTTTTTGCCAACTGATTAATTTTGAAGCAATGTATGGCTTAACCATTTTTTATATTAATAAAAATATATAAGGGTAATAAGGCCAATAAATATTCTGTACCAACCAAACCCTATAAAATTATTGTGTGCCACATACCTTATAAAGATTCTTATCACTAGTAATGCGCTAATATAAGCTGTAACAAAGCCCACAAGAAAAACAAAAAAATCATCTTTATCAAGTAAATGAAAATTCATTATAAGATCGTATAAACTAGCGGCAATAATAATAGGTATGGCCAAGAAAAATGAAAATTCAGTGGCAGTTTTTCTATTTAAACCACATAATACTCCTCCCATTATTGTTGCGGCGGCTCTTGAAACACCGGGAATCAGTGAAAAACATTGAGCCAGTCCAATTAATAATGCTTGTTTAAAAGATACATGATCGGAAGAAGTCTTAATAGAAATTAGCATTCTTTTTTCAATCACAATCATAATTACTCCACCTACAATCAAAGCAACTGCTACAGTAATCGGGTTAAATAAAAATTCCTTAATTAATGCGTGGAAAAAAAATCCAAGAAATGCTGCAGGGATAAAAGCTATTCCAATGGCTATAAAAAATTTCTGTGCTTCCGATTTATGAGGGATATCACATATGGTACTTATTAGTCTTTTTTTATATTCAGTGATTACGGCCAATATCGCACCAAGTTGAATGAAGATTTCAAAAACTTCGCTAGATTTATCAGAAAAATTTAAAAAATCTGCAGCTATTATAAGATGACCAGTTGAACTGACTGGCAGAAACTCTGTTGCACCTTCGATAATGCCTAATAAAAAAGCCACCCATAGCAAATATAAATCCATATTAAGATTGTATGCTAATCGTTATACTTTTTGATAAACTTCAGAGCCTTTCTTCACAAACTCAATGGATTTTTCCTCCATTCCCTTTGCCAATGCTTCCTTCTCTGATATTCCTTTTTTTGCTGCATAATCACGAACATCCTGAGATATTTTCATAGAACAAAAATGTGGACCGCACATGGAACAAAAGTGGGCTTGCTTTGCTCCTTCCTGAGGAAGGGTTTCGTCATGAAATTCTCTAGCCTTTTCGGGATCAAGACCAAGATTAAATTGGTCATTCCATCTGAATTCAAAACGTGCTTTTGATAGAGCATTATCACGAATTTGTGCGCCAGGATGACCCTTTCCAAGATCAGCTGCGTGCGCCGCAATTTTATAAGTAATGATTCCCACCCTAACATCTTCTTTTTCTGGAAGACCTAAATGTTCTTTGGGAGTCACGTAACATAACATAGCACATCCGTACCATCCAATCATGGCTGCACCAATGCCTGACGTAATATGATCATACCCAGGCGCAATGTCAGTAGTTAGGGGTCCAAGAGTATAAAAGGGTGCCTCATCACAATGTTCAAGCTGAAGGTCCATATTCTCTTTAATCATATGCATTGGAACATGTCCTGGACCCTCAATCATGACTTGTACATCATGTTTCCAAGCAATTTTTGTTAATTCACCTAAAGTTTTAAGTTCTGCAAACTGTGCTTCATCATTTGCATCATATATAGAGCCAGGTCTTAATCCATCACCTAAGCTAAAACTAACATCATATGCCTTCATGATTTCACATATTTCTTCAAAATGCTCATATAGAAAAGATTCTTTATGATGCGCAAGGCACCAGCTCGCCATTATAGATCCCCCTCGACTAACAATACCTGTCATGCGTTTTGCAGTCATAGGAATATAGGACAATCTTACTCCAGCATGAATAGTAAAATAATCAACACCTTGTTCTGCTTGCTCAATTAAAGTATCTCGAAAAATTTTCCAAGTTAAATCCTCGGCTTTACCATTTACTTTTTCAAGTGCTTGATAGATTGGAACAGTACCAATTGGAACAGGGCTATTTCTGATAATCCACTCTCTTGTTTCATGAATATTTTTTCCTGTAGATAAATCCATAACGTTATCAGCACCCCAACGGGTTCCCCAAACCATTTTTTCAACTTCCTCGCTAATACTCGAGCCTAAGGCTGAATTACCAATATTGGCATTAATTTTTACTAAAAAATTACGTCCAATAATCATTGGCTCCGTTTCAGGATGATTAATATTAGCTGGGATAATTGCTCTTCCTTGAGCAACCTCTTCTCTTACAAATTCTGGAGTAATCTGACTTGGTATTTTTGCCCCATGATTTTGGCCTTTATGTTGTTCCTTGATAACATCAGATAAACCTTCTCGTCTTTGATTTTCTCTAATAGCAATAAATTCCATCTCAGGGGTGATAATGCCTTTTCTAGCATAATGCATCTGAGAAACGTTTTTACCTGGCTTGGCTTTTCTCGGTTTACGTTGCAAATTAAAACGCATTTTTTCTAACTCAGGATCATTCTTTCTCTCCTTACCATAATCTGAAGAAGGTCCATCTAATATTTCAGTATCTTCTCTATCGCTAATCCATTTTGTTCGTAATGCAGGTAATCCATTCTGAATATCAATATCATACTGTGGGTCTGTGTAAGGGCCGGAGGTATCATAAACAAGAACAGGGGCATTTTTTTCAGCGCCAAACTCTGATGGTGTGTCAGAAATAGAAATTTCCCTAAACGGTACTTGAATATCGGGTGATGATCCTTCAATATAAACTTTCTTAGAATTAGAGAAAGATTGCAAGGCTGAAGGATCTAAAATTGCATCCTCATTTATAAATTCTTTTGCATGCTTAAGTTGTTTATCTGTGGTGTTCATTGGCGCTCCTATAATAAGTTGTCAACGTAGAAGCAAAAAAATTTGCTTTCCTACGGTGGTTTTAGCCACATCAGGTTCAAAGGGTTTTTCTCACTACTTAAATTTAGATTTAAATAGACCCCTAGCAATAACCTTTAAATTACGCGAATCTATTTAAATGCGCAAGCTTAGTGAGTGAAAAATGAATCTTTTTCATGCAAAAATAGTCGATAAATGATGACTTCACTCAGATATAATAACCATTCATTTTAATTACCGATTATCACTTAATGTTTAATCATGATTGACGAAAAACCTCTAATAAAATTCAAGTTTTTAGAATTGCAACGAAAATTTTCATTTATTTTACTGTTTACTCTTCTTTTCCATCAAGCGTTTAGTGAAGAGACAGATTTAATTGAGATATATAATAAGGCAGTAGCTCATGATGCCCTTTTAGCATCCGTAAAGTTTGAGAATCAAGCAACGCAAGAATTAATATCCCAAGGGCGTTCATTATTTCTTCCAAGTATTACAGCTAATATTGGATACGATGAAAAAGATAATGAACGGAAGATATTAACCCCAGAAATATCTAGCAATGTTCTTTTATCAGGAGATAAAGCAGATTTCCATAGTTATGATTATGGAATCACCATCAAACAACCTTTGTTTAATTACGGTGCCTTTCAACAATATAAAAAAATATTATCCCAAACAAGCCTGTCCGAAAAAAAATTACTCCTAGCACAACAGGATTTAATGTATCGAGTGTCTTTAGTTTATTTCGAGACTTTAATGGCTCGAGATGAAATTGATCTTTTAAATGCACAAAAAAAATCAATAACTGAGCAGCTTCTCGAGGCTCGAGCACGTTACAATGCTGGATTAATTTCAATAACTGATGTCAATGAAGCACAGACGAAATCCTCAATGATTGAGGCACAAAAAATTGCTGCAATCCAAAAGCTAAAAATTAAACATCGGCAAATCGAATCATTAACAGGGGAATTTCCTAAGAAAATTAAAGGTATTAATACTGTAATAGGTTTTGAAGAATTAAAAGATATTATAGATAAATGGATCAGTCTCGCGAAAGAAAATAATTTAGAGCTTAAAATAAAACAGGATGAAATTAAAATTGCTGAGGGTGAAATAAATGTTAGAAAATCGGATCGATATCCAACTATTGATGCCGTTGCAACAAGATCAAGGAATTGGGATAAGGGTGGTTATCCATATGGTGCATTACAAAATGAAGGGTCCAGATCTTTTTCTGACGTATTAGGTGTTCAAATTAATATTCCAATCTTTAGTGGGGGATTTGCATCCTCAAGAATAAGAGAAGCCCAAAAATTGAAGCTTAAAACAATGGAAGATGCAGAATATCTTAAAAGACAAGTAGAGTTGAAGGTAAGAGAAAATTATTTAAACCTCCAAGCAAACTATGCTGAAATAGAGGCATATCAGCAAGCTTTAAGTTCTTCGAAATTACAGGTTGAATCAACTCAGCTAGCATTTAAGGAAGGGTTGAGAAATAGTGTTGAAGTTTTAGTGGCTCAACAAGTTTTGTTTAATGCGAAGCGCGATTTGTTAAAGTCGCGCTATAATTACTTGATGAATATAATAAATCTTAAATTATCAGTAGGCATACTAGCTTTTGAAGATCTTCAAGAAATTAATCAATACTTATCTTCCCAATAAATCATGATAGCCAGTGCCGAAAAAAGTCAATTAGTTATTATAGATGTGCAGGAAAAACTTTCGGCAGCAATGCCCACTGAAGTCCTTAATAAACTTGTCAAACGAATTGAGTTATTAGTGGCTGCATCTAATGGTTTAGATATACCCTATATATGTACAGAGCAATACCCCAAAGGATTAGGCAAAACATTACCCAAAATGCAATCTTTCTTAAGTCAAGCCAAGTATGTAGAAAAAAAAAGTTTTGACTGTTGTGCAGAACCTATTTTCAACAGGTATTTAGTAAGGACAAGGCCGCAAATATTTTTAATGGGAATGGAGGCTCATATTTGTGTCCTTCAGACCGCTCTCACTCTTATGGATAAAGATAAGGATGTTTTTGTAGTTGAAGATGCCATGGTATCAAGAAATATCCTCAATAAACAAAATGCACTTAGTCGTCTTCGACAAGCAGGCTGTGTTGTTACGAATACTGAGTCTATTATTTTTGAGTGGTTAAAAACTTCCGACCACGAAATATTTAAAAGTCTTGCGCCTCTTATCAAAGAAATTGATTAACTATATCTGCTAGTCTTTGACTAGCTCCAGATTCTTTTCTTAGAAAATCTTTTAAATTTTGTTGCTTAATTGCTTTTTGTTTTAAAGCTATAATTTTTTTGACCAATAGATCCAAATCTTTTAGGTTATGCAGTCTGTAAATTAAATTATGGTTTTCCGCTTTTTGTATAACATCCTGAAAATTATAAATTGATGGGCCAATAATAGTAGGTTTTCCAAGACTTAAAGGCTCAATAGGATTTTGAGCGCCAAATTTTTTTATGCTTCCTCCAAGAATTACTAAATCAGCTAGTTCGTAATAGCTTCTTAGTTCACCCATAGTATCCCCTAATAAAACTCTTGGTAGTTGACTAGATTTTTTAAAATTACTTCTTTTAGCAAATATAAAATTCCTCGAAGCAATTAAATTTTCTACCTCTTCAAACCTCTGGGGATGTCTTGGAACCAAAATCAATATAAGATTTTTAATCTTTAAATTCTTGAAACAATCTAAAATCACTTTTTCCTCACCTTTACGGGTGCTGCCTGCAACCAACAAAATCTGGTTTGAAATATTTAACTCTTTTTTTAAAGCCTTCGAAAGAGATAATTTTTTTTTGGAAATGGGAAAATCAAACTTTGTATTTCCAGTTACATCGATATTAATTCGCGTTAATTTTTTAAAATTTATACGGTCTGCTTCTGATTGGGCGCAAATCTTTTCAAATTTACTAAGCATATTTGAAGTAAAATTCCTAAAAAGTAAATACTTGCCTAAAGATTTATTAGATAATCTAGCGTTCATTAAAAGCAAAGGTACCCCCTTGCTTTTGCATTGATATAGCATCATAGGCCATATCTCAGTTTCAAATATTAAACCTACAGATGGTTGGAAAAAGTCTATAAATAAATTCATACATATCTTAATATCAAATGGTAAATAACACCGATGAATTCTTTCAAATTTGCCAAGGTTTGTTTCTCTTCCTGTAGGAGTTGAATGACTGACGAGAATATGGTGGTTAGGATATTGTTTTAATAAAATTTTTATTAAAGGTAAGGCAGCATTTGTTTCTCCTACAGAAACGCAATGTATCCAAATAATCTTTTTATCTTTTAAAATATTCTTTAAATATTTAGGGTAGAAGCCTAATCTTTCACCCCAATAATAGAAGTATTGACGTTGTTTAAATGCTCTTAAAACTAATCGAAAAAAGGCAAACGGAAGCAAAAGTAAAGAAAGTATTTGATAGGTGAAAATGTTCATTAATTATGATTTTGGCATACTATGAATTTAATTTAAATTTTTTTATCAGTCTAAAGCTATTGTTTTGTATAAGGAAATTTAAATTTGTGTAATTTTGGTGCATATGTTTAGCAAAAAAGTGTAAAAAATTACTTGACCAACCACAACCAGATGATAGAATTTTTAAATACATCACAACATGTTGTGGTTTTCATAAAAACGCTTTTTTTCTCTTCTTATCGTGATAAAAGCCAATAAACTAGGGGAATTTTAATGCTTGAAGCTGTACCATCTGACTCAAATGAATCGGAATTAGAGAAAAAAAACATACCATTTCAGTCAGTTTCAATGGATATTTGGGATAAAAAATACAGATTAAAGTCCAAACAAGGCAAGTTTATTGACAGTGATATTCAAGAAACATATAACAGAGTCGCTAGAGCTTTAGCTGATGTTGAAATACCAGAAAAAATAGAATTCTGGCACGAGAGATTTTTGTGGGCTCTCCAACATGGCGCCATCCCAGCAGGTCGCATAACCTCTAACGCGGGTGCTCTTGAACATAAACCAGCTACAAGCACTATTAACTGTACCGTCTCCGGGATAATTGAAGATAGTATGACCGATATTCTCGACAAAGTTCATGAGGCTGGACTGACCTTAAAAGCCGGTTGTGGTATTGGTTATGAATACTCTACCTTAAGACCAAAAGGTGCATTTGTGGCAGGAGCAGGGGCATATACCAGTGGGCCGTTATCATTGATGGACAGAGATGAGCGGTGCATATACCAGTGGGCCGTTATCATTTATGGACATATATGATCGTATGTGTTTCACCGTATCAAGTGCTGGTGGAAGACGAGGAGCGCAAATGGCAACATTTGATATTGCTCATCCAGATGTAACCGACTTTATTAAAGCTAAAAGGGAGGACGGTAGATTACGTCAATTTAATTTGTCATGCCTTATCACTAAAGAATTTATGGAAGCAGTAAAGAACGATGGAGATTGGAAACTAGCTTTTCCCTTAACTGAAAAAGAAGCTAAAGAAGATAAAATTGACTTAAAAGACAAAGACCAAGTAGTTTGGCGAGAATGGCCTGTGCATGGTAAATATTTAACGGAAAATAAAGGGAAGAATGCAGGTAAAGTAGCCTGTAAAGTATATAAAACTCTTAAAGCAAAAAGGTTGTGGGATATTATCATGTCCTCAACTTACGATTATGCTGAGCCAGGATTTATTTTAGTTGATCGCGTAAATGAAATGAATAATAACTGGTTTTGTGAAAATATAAGAGCCACTAATCCCTGCGGCGAGCAGCCCTTACCTCCATATGGAGCTTGTTTGCTAGGCTCCATCAATTTAACAAAGTTTGTTAAAGAACCATTTTCTGACAAAGCTTATTTTGACTGGGACGAATACAAAGAAGTAGTCAGCATTTTTACCCGTATGCTTGATAATGTTGTAGAAATTAATGGCTTACCGCTCGGCAAGCAACGTGATGAAATTGTTTATAAACGCAGGCATGGTATGGGTTATCTTGGTCTTGGGTCTACCCTTGCAATGATGCAAATGGTTTACGGAGACGAGAAATCCATTCAATTTACTGAAGATGTTAGTAGAGTGTTAGCTGAAGAAGGCTGGAAAACTGGAGTAGAACTTGCAAAAGAAAAGGGCGCTGCACCGGTGATGGAAGAAATGTTTGAAATAACCCCTGAGTTAATGGCTTTGCGGCCTGAAATGTCATCTGATGGAGTAAAAATTGGTGATAAGCTACCGGGTAAAGTTTTAATGGGTCGCTACAGTAGATATATGCAACAATTTTCTGAGAATCTTCAAAAGCAAATTTCAGAACAAGGAGTAAGATTTAGTCATCATAGCTCTATTGCTCCAACAGGAACAATTTCCCTTTCTTTAGCTAATAACGCTAGTAATGGTATCGAGCCTTCTTTTGCTCATCATTACAGTAGAAACGTTATCAGGGAAGGGAAGAAATCTAAAGAAAAAGTAGATGTTTTCTCTTTTGAGTTATTGGCATATCGTCATTTAGTGAATGAAAAGGCGATGCCTTTTTCTGACAAAGATGACGAGGCTTTACCAGAATATTTTATTGACTCTTCTACAATTCAGGCAAAAGCACATGTTGATATTCAAGCTGCTGCCCAAAAATGGATAGATAGTTCAATTTCAAAAACTATCAATGTGCCGACAGATTATGATTACGAAGATTTTAAAAATATATATCTCTATGCATATGAGAAGGGATTAAAGGGATGCACTACATTTAGATTTAATCCTGAAGCATTCCAGGGAGTTTTAGTTACAGAACAAGATTTAGAAAATACTACTTATAAATTTGAGCTTGATGATGGTGGTATTGTTGAAGTTAAGGGAAATGAAGAAATAGAATATGATGGAGAAATTCACTCAGCAGCTAATCTTTATGATGCCCTCAAAGAAGGTTATTACGGAAAATTCTAGGGAACATAAATGGCAAAAAAAATTGATAAGAAAATTGTTGGCTATAGCGTAGTTGATCCATCTACTGAGACTCAAACAAAAACTGAAGATAATAATATCGTTCAACTTGGAGAGCCTCTAGATCGTCCAGAAAGAATAACTGGATCAACCTATAAAGTTAAAACTCCTGTAACTGAGCACGCATTTTATATCACGATTAATGACGTAATCATGAATGAGGGAACTCCTGAAGAACACAGAAGACCCTTTGAGATATTTGTAAATTCTAAAAATATGGATCACTTTCAATGGATTGTTGGGCTTACTAGAGTAATGTCAGCAGTATTTAGAAAAGGAGGAGATGTAACCTTTTTAATTGAAGAGCTAGTAAGTGTTTTTGATCCTAATGGTGGTTACTATAAAAAAGGTGGGAAGTACGTTCCTAGTTTAGTTGCTGAATTAGGTCAGGTAGTCGAGACGCATTTACAAAATATAGGTATGTTAAAACCTAAAGAGCTAGACGAACATCAAAAAAAAATGGTTCAAAAAAAAAGAGATGAAATCTTAGCAAAGAATTCAAGTGACCTAGATGAAAATGGGTTCCCAAAAGATGCTCAATTATGTACTAAATGTAATACCAAAGCTGCAATTATGATGGATGGTTGCCTAACTTGCCTTAATTGCGG
>ERZ802830.1154-NODE-1154-length-25568-cov-6.71117_pt1 | contig 25568 bp, 22 predicted proteins | sample MGYA00345654_ERZ802830 | MGnify/ENA primary metagenome ERZ802830 (study PRJEB30503, sample SAMEA104212375) | marine metagenome | biome: Westerlies Biome; feature: [SRF] surface water layer (ENVO:00010504) within the epipelagic zone...; material: water...
AAAAAAGATTCATACAAAACTCTTTGATGAGCTCTATTTTGGTTAATAATGAGTAATCCAGAAGGTAATGCAGTAATTAAATATTTATTAAATAATTGAAAAACCTTTATTTGTTTTGGGTTGAAATCAGTTTCAGAAAAAGAAAGCTTTTGTTGATGGTTTTCAGATTCTAACTCAATTCGTGTAAAATTATTTTTTATTTCTTTTGAATTAGAATTAGATGAAATATTCTTAAATGGATTAAATGACGAGTCAACTGAAATTGTTGGATTAGAGGGAGTTTTATCTTTCAAAGAATAAGGTATATCCATAGAAGAGTCTCTTTCAAAATCTAAGGATGGAGAAACTTGAAAAATACCTAAACTATGCTTGATAGTTGACCTAAGGATTGCATATATGCTCTGCTCATCTTCAAACTTTATTTCATTTTTAGTAGGATGAATATTTACATCAATTTTATTTGGATCAATATCAAGTGTTATAAAATACCCTGGGTGAAATTTTTGAGATAATAACCCATGAAATGATGAGTTAACAGCATGATTTAAAAAAGGGCTTTTAATAAACCTATTGTTTACAAAAAAAAATTGCTGGCCTCGAGACTTTCTTGCTCCAGAAGGTTTTATTATAAATCCTCCAATTTTGACTAGTGGAGTTTCTTCTTGTATAGGAACTAATTCATTTAATACCTTATTCCCAAAAATAGATGATATTCGTTTTCTTAAATTTGATGTTTTTAGGTCAAAAATCTCATTATTATCCTTATAAAAAGAAAAATTAATATTAAAGTTTGAAATTGCCAATCTTGAAAATTCATCAATTATATGTTTTAATTCTACTGAATCAGACTTTAAAAAATTTCTTCTTGCCGGAACATTATAAAACAAATTTTTAACTGAGATTGATGTTCCAACAGAGGCAACTTTGAACTCATTATTTTGTATTTTACTACCTGTAATTTTAATTGATTTGGCAAGTTTATCATTTTTTTTTCGCGATACAGCCTCAACATATGAAATTGCTGCAATAGATGAAAGCGCTTCGCCTCTGAAACCATTAGTTTTTATTTTAAACAAATCTTGCGCAATTTTTATCTTTGATGTTGCATGTCTTACAAATGCAAGTTCAATTTCATCATTAGCAATTCCAGATCCGTTATCAGTTACTTTAATGAGTGTTTTACCTGCATTTTTAATAATCAAGCTTATTTTAGAAGCTCCAGAATCTACAGAATTCTCTATAAGCTCTTTAACAATTGAAGAAGGCCGTGATATGACCTCCCCAGCTGCAATTTGATTAGCTACATTCTCTGGAAGTAATTTTATTTTATTTGTCATTTTTGGTTTAAAAGAAAAGGGTCGCTGAAAATAGTTAAATCAAAATCTATTATGTACAAAAAAATACAAATCAGAAAAAGAATAATTAACAATAATAAAGCAGAAAATGACCTATTTGTTTTTCTTCTCATAATAAGCCTTTCCTGATCCCATAAATTTCTATAATCATTTTTGTTGTGTAGTTCTTTATATTTGGAGAATCTAGAATCTAATGCATAATTATTTCCTATTTCTTTTCCATTATAAAATCTAGGTGTATAATTAAAACGATTATTTTTTCGAAGCCTAAACAGATTGTATTTCAAAATTCAAAAAAATTTATTTCAGCAAATATAATCTAAACTTAATTATATTTTAACCAAATTAGCCATCCTTAATGCGGTGAAAGCTGCTTCAACTCCCTTGTTTCCATGATCACCCCCACTCCTACTATTTGATTGATAGATATTATTATCAGTTAAAACACAAAAGATAACTGGTGAAAGATCATTCATATTAAGTTTTGCAATTGAATTTGCTATACTTTGAGAAATAAAATCAAAATGCCTAGTCTCTCCTTGAATTATACATCCAATAACAATTATTGCATTAAAATTTTGTTTTTGCGCTAATCTGGCACCATAAATTAATTCAAAACTCCCCGGAACATTAATCTTGGTTATGTCAGACTTTTTAACTTTATTTTTTATGAGTGTTTTAAAAGCTCCATTGTATAATCTATCTGTAATTTTGTGATTCCACTCTGAAACTACTATGGCTATTTTTAGACCTTGAACTGTGTTAACTTTATCGGAATTATTTAGAGATAAATTTACTTTTTTACCAGACATTACTTGATATTTTCAATACGTCCAATTTGAATATCAACCATATCAGCTTCAACAGCATCTGGGTATTCTTTTTTAATTCTTTTCAAAAACTTAATTGAGGAAGAATTTTTACCAATTTCTGATCCAATAATACTTGCTTTATATAGATACTTAGGAGTGCTGTAATTATTATCACTGATCTTAAAAGCTTCAACATAATAATCATAGGCCTCTTTATTTTGGCCTAAATTAGCAAAAGCATCTCCTATTCCGCCTTTTGCTAATGCACCAAGAATCAAATCATTTGAATCAAATTCGTCTAAATATTTGATTGCATTTTCATAATCATTCATATTCAGATATGACATACCAGCACTATAGGTAGCAAGCTTTGCCGCGGGTGTACCATCATAATTTTCAATGATATCTAAAAAACCATACCTACCTTGACCACCATTAAGGGCTCTTAAATACAAAGAATCTGAATTAGTATTATTCAAAGCTAATTCAAAGTAATATTGAGCCTTATTCAACTCACTTACTGCTTCAATTGATCTGGGTTCAACTACAAACTTCTCATAACCTAGATACCCTAGTGAAATGGTAACAATTAGTAACATAAAGGATAAAATATAATTTTGATATTTAGCGACCAATGACTCAGTTCTATTTGCAGTTACATCAAGAGTTTCAAATACTTCTGCAGTTGAACTTTGACTTTTAACATCTTGACCTGATTTTGATTTGTAAGATTTTTTATCTCCTCTTTTTTTGTAAGTAGCCATTAAAAATATTTTTGCATTTAAAAATAGTTATTTTTAATGATTTTTAAATAAATTTTGAATAAATAAAAAATAAAAAATATTAAACTTTGGCTTATAATATTAAATCAAAATAGACTATTATATTTGTTAATATGCTCGTAAAAAAAATCAGTTTAACTAACTATAAAAATCTATCTTCAAAAGATTTTACTTTTAACTCCTCAATAAACTGTTTTGTGGGTAACAACGGAAAAGGTAAATCGAATATACTTGATTCAATTTATCATTTAGCATTTGGCAAAAGTTTTTTTAATGCGACTACAATCCAAAATATAATGTTTAACAAACTCTTTTTCTTAATTGAAGGACAATTTGAAATTAATTCCAGGAAAGAAAAAATTACTTGTAGTTACAAAAAGGGTAAAAAAAAAGTTTTAAAAAGAAATAATATTATATATGATAAGTTTTCAGATCATATTGGATTAATTCCACTTGTATTAATATCACCTGACGATATTGATCTTATAAGTGAAGGAAGTAACCTCAGAAGAAAATTTATTGATGGGATTTTAGGTCAAGTATTTCCTGAATATTTAAGAAACTTAATTGATTATAATAAAATACTGGCTCAAAGAAATTCATTGTTAAAATACTTTGCGTCAAACCAAACTTTTGATTCCAAAACAATAGAAATCTATAATCTTCAGCTTAAAGAATTGGGTATTCCTATATATAAACATAGAAGTGATTTTATTAAAAACTTCTCTCCACTTTTCTTAAAAAGATACCAAGCTATAAGTGACGAAAAAGAAATAGTTAAATTAAATTATAAAAGTTCCTTAAACGAAAAATCCTATGATGATTTGCTTGGAAACTCAATCAATAAAGATAGGGCTTTTCAATATACTACAGAAGGAATACACAAAGACGATATAGAGCTATTGATTCATGGAAAAGCAGTTAAAAAGTTTGGAAGTCAAGGACAAAAAAAAACATATTTAATTTCCTTAAAGATTGCTCAGTTTGATTACCTAAGAGATAAAAAAGGGGTTTCTCCAATTGTTTTATTGGATGATATTTTTGATAAATTAGATCAAAACAGGGTGACTAATCTTTTAAAACTTATGATAAATCAAAATTTTGGTCAAATATTTTTGACTGACACACATGAAAAAAGAACTTTAAAAGCATTGAAATCTATAAATTCCGATTTTGAAATATTTAAATTATAATATTAAAAAAAAATACATTTTCTTATTATTTTTTATTTTTTTTGGTTGTAATAATTCAAAGAAAATTGATACAAGTTTGTTAAACGGCTACTGGATAATTGATCATGTATCAAAAAATAATGAAGCATTTGAGTTAAATGATATTATTTTGGCAGATTTTTATCAGATTATTGATAGTTCTGGTTGGAGGACAAAAGTTAAACCACTCTTCAATAATACTTATCAAGTAGCAAACAGTAAAGTTTTTTTTAAGCTTTTTAGAAACAATAAAAGGATATCATTGATTATCAAAACACCATGGGATAAATGGGAGGAAGAATTGATAAAATTAGATAGCATTTCATTAATTTTAAAAATTAAAGATAAAACATATCACTATAATCGAATTAAATAAATGAATATGGCTAGTCCTAGAAATTTTGATCCCCAAAAAATTTCAAAAGTATTAAAAGATTTTTCTGACCAGAAATCTCTGAATAAAGGTTTAAAAAATGCTAAAATAGAGGAATTATGGCATAAAGAAATGGGCCAAAATATTTCTGCATATACTTTAAGTATTAACTTATCAGGAAAAAAATTATTTGTTAAAATAAAAAGTTCAACTTTGAAAGAAGAATTAAGATACGGGGAAGCTAAAATTATTAAATTACTAAATAAAAAATTAGATGAAGAAATAATTAATAAGGTTATTTTTCACTAAACAACTCATGATTTGAAAAATGAAAAGAACATTCAATTGATGCGTTTTCATTAGAATCAGAACCGTGAATTGCATTTTCACCCTTAGAATTCGCATAGAGTTTGCGAATAGTCCCATCGGCAGCATCATTTGGATCTGTAGATCCTATTAAAGATCTAAAATCATCGACAGCGTTTTCCTTTTCTAGAACCATTGCTACAATTGGACCTCTGGTAATAAAATTTATTAGGTCTTTAAAGAATGGTCTCTGATTATGAATAGAATAAAAAGATTCAGCTTCTGTTGTTGATAATTGAATCATCTTTAGTGCAATTATTTTAAAACCGGCACCATCAATTATATTAAGAATTGATCCAATATGACCATTTTCAACTCCATCGGGTTTTATCATTGAAAATGTAATATTATTTGACATATTTTTTTTAACAAATATAAACATTTGAATAGAGTTAAAATGATTATGGTTTAAAAAGTATATCTATATTTGATAATAATTGTATGATAAAAAATAAACCCCAATTAGAAATTAAAACACTTATTGAAAAAAGCAATAATTGTGTAATAATCCCACATAAAATTCCTGATGGGGATGCATTAGGTTCATCTTTAGCTTTAAATCTTTTTTTAAAAAAAAAGGGTCTTGATTCAATAGTAATAACTCCTAATGATTATCCAAAATTTTTAAAATGGATGCCTGGAGAAAAATATGTTTTAAATTTTGAAATCAATAATTCTATTGCAAGTGAATACCTTAAAAAAGCCGAATTAATATTTGTTCTTGATTTCAATGATCCAAAAAGAGGAGGTGATTTATCCAATTATATAGAGAATTCTTACTCCAAGACAATAATGATTGATCATCATGAAAATCCAAAAGATTTTTCTTTAGTCAATTTTTCTCTCCCAAAATATAGCTCTACATCAGAAATGGTATATGATTTAATTAATTTTATTGATTCTAGCTTAATAGATGATGAAATTGCAACCTGCTTGTATACTGGAATAATGACGGACACTGGCTCATTTAAATACTCATCTACAACTCCAAAAACACATTATGTAATAGGTAAATTAATTGAAAATGGTGCCAATAATTCAAAAATACATCAAAATGTTTATGATACTTTTTCCTTCAATAGAATTAAACTATTGGGAATTGCTTTAAAAAATATTATCAAACTAGACTTCGGACCATTCGTTATTATTACATTAAATAGCCGTGAACTTGAGGAATGTTCATACAAAAAAGGCGATTCGGAAGGCTTTGTAAATTATGGATTAGCTATAAATGGTATTGAGTTATCTGTAATTTTGATTGAAAATATAGATGAAGAAATTGTTAAAATATCTTTTCGATCAAAAGGAAGTTTTCCAGTAAATATATTTGCTGAAAAGTATTTTAATGGAGGTGGTCATCATAACGCTGCAGGAGGTATTAGTTATGATAGCTTAGAAAACACCAAAAATAAAATTACTTATAGTTTAAAATCATTTGTTTATGAATAAAGCATTTATTTTATTTCTTACATTATTAGCTTGTAGTCCTGCTGAAAGTAGGCTCCCTATTAACAATAAATCAATAAGTTTTATTGAAAAATCAGCTATTAAAAATAAGTTAAGGGCGGCGAAAGAAAAAAATTTATTAAATATTTCAGCACTAAATGATTCCATCAATGCTTATAAAGCTTCACCTCTAGGTTTTTTATATTCAATTAAACAAGCAGGTAAAAGTAAAAAATCAGCTAAAAAAGGAGATCTTGCTAAAATTAAATATAAGATAGAAGATTTAAATAACCAATTACTATACAATGAAGAGGAACTAGGAACTGTAAGTTTTTTAGTAGATCAAGAAGATGTAATACCGGCAATACGTGAGGGTGTTAAATATTTATCGGAGGGAGATTCTGGTATTTTCTTATTTCCATCTCATCTATGCTATGGATTTCAGGGAGATAGAGAAAAAATTGGATCAAATCAACCTTTGAGAATTACAATAAATTTATTAACATTAAAGAAAAACTAAACATGAAAAAATTTCTTTCTGCTCTGATTATAACAATTTTATTTGCAGCTTGTAATGATGCAATAAAAAATCAAAAACCAGGCATTTACGCGAAGATAGAAACAAATAAAGGGGATATTTTATTAAATTTGGAATACGAAAAAACCCCCTTAACTGTTGCAAATTTTATCGCCCTAGCAGAAGGGAATCATCCAAGCGATAAATTAAATAATGAATACAAGAATATAAATTATTATAATGGTCTTATTTTTCATAGAGTAATTCCCGATTTTATGATTCAAACTGGAGATCCGTTAGGCCTAGGATCAGGTGGTCCAGGCTTTACTTTTCCTGATGAAATTACTGATCTTAAACATTCTGGTCCCGGTATTTTATCCATGGCAAATAGAGGACCAAAGACAAATGGAAGTCAATTTTTTATAACTCATAAAGCAACTCCTTGGCTTGACGGAAAGCATACAGTTTTTGGGAATGTAATTAAAGGTCAAAAAGTCGTTGATAGTATTATACAAAATGATACAATTATATCAATAAAGATTTTAAGAAATGGGTCAAAAGCAAAAAACTTTAATGCTCCAAAAATTTTTTTAAATGAATTAAAAAGAATAAATAAACAGTCAGAAATTAAAAAGCAAGAAAAAATTAAAAAAGAAAAGCAAATATTGGATAGCTTAACAAGTAAAATGATTACGACTCAGTCTGGATTGAGTTATTTTATTAAAAACAAAGGGACTGGTAATAAAGCCAAAAAAGGTGACCTAGTATCAGTAAATTACAAGGGCATGCTGCTAAATGGATCCGTTTTCGACTCGTCCTTCGAACGTGACCAACCTATTGAATTTACATTGGGAGTTGGACAAGTCATACCTGGATGGGATGAAGGAATTAGCTTACTTAAAGAAGGAGAGTCTGCCAAACTTGTTATACCGAGTGAATTAGCATATGGTGAAATAGGAGCAGGAAACGTGATTCCCCCGAATTCAGTATTAGTTTTTGAAGTTGAATTAATTGAAATCAAATAATTAAATGCTTTAAAAGTATTTTGAATAAATCAGGGAAACCATATAATTACAGTTACATACTATTATTTTTTGTCCTTGCTTTACCTGTTCAATTATATTTATATCGAAGTAAGAGATTTTTTGATTTTTTACTTATCGATTATTACATAGATAACTTCAGTAAATTTTCACACTTAAGACTTATTCCTTTAAATTACTTTAGTTTCTCTTTGGGTGATTACATCTATATAATTTTTTCAGTAATTATTATTTTTAACTATTGGCATAAAAGAATATTTTATTTAACTCACAAAAGTGCTTTTTTATTTGAATTACTTGCATTTATTAGTTTTGTAATTCTATTTTTTCAATTAAGCTGGGGATTAAATTATGAAAAAGAAGGACTAGTATCTAAATGGAAAATAAAAAAGAATTACAATGAATTAAAACTCGAAAAAACAATCAGCTTTTTAATAGATAAATCAAATGACCTACATTTTAAACTTGCAAAAAATGATTCTATGAAGATTGTATTTCCATTTAACAAAGAAAAAGTAAAAAAATATTTGAGTAATGAAAAATTTTTTAAAGTAAAGAGTTCTCTTTATAGTGGAATATTATGCTACACGGGTTTTTCAGGGTACATTAATCCTTTTACATTAGAAGCTCAAATAAATGAGAAAATCCCTATGCTAAGTTACATTACCACAATTGCCCATGAACAATCACATCAAATTGGAATTGCTGCAGAAAATGAAGCAAGCTATTTGGCTTATAAAAGAACAACAAGTCATAAAAATGATTATATTAAATATTCAGGATATATTTTTGCTCTAAGAAACTGCTTGTATGCCTTAAAGAAAAATAATCATAAAAGTGGAGTAAGGCTATCAAAAACAATATCTCCTGGAATAATTAAAAACATAAACGAATTGAATAAGTTTTGGCAGAAATACAAAAATCCTTTTGAGCCTTTCTTTAATTATTTATACGATAAATTTTTAAAAATTAATGGTCAAAAAAATGGAATATTAAGCTATAACGATGTTGTAGCTCTCATAATGTTCGATGTTAACGATCAAATGAATAAATTAAAATAATTATCTTTCACAAAATAATTAAAATTAATATGAGGAAGCTGATTTTCATCACTTTTGTATGTTTTAATTTTCTTAATGCTCAGGATTACTTTCCAGAAAACTCCGGTGTTAAAATAATTCCCAATACATATAAAGCTTTTACTAATGCAACTATTCATTTAGGACCTGGAAAGATTTTAAAAAACGGAACCTTACTTGAGAAAAATGGTAGAATAATTGATGTGGGAACTGATATCAAACTTCCCAATAACACAATAATTTATAATAAATCTGGAAAGCACATATACCCATCATTCATTGAAGTGTTTTCAGATTTTTCAATAAAAAAGCCAATAAAAAAAAATCGTTTAGGAAGAAGTGAACAATTCAACCCTGATAGAAGCGGATATTACTGGAATGACCACATCATGAGTGAATATAAAAGTATCTCAGATTATAGTTATGATAAAAAATTAGCCTCTAAAATGAGAAGTTTTGGATTTGGAACTGTGAATTCCCATAGATTTAATGGAATCCATAGAGGATCTGGAATTTTAATAGCTCTTAATGATAATCAAAATGATAATAAAAGGATTATTTCAGATAATTCTGCAGAACACTATTCTTTTAAGAAGAGTATAACTTCAAATCAAAGTTATCCTAGCTCAATAATGGGGGTAATGGCTCTAATTAGACAATTTTATTATGATTCCCAATGGTATTCTAATAATTTTGAATCAACCAAAGATCTTTCAATTGAAGCATTTCTTAGGAACAAAAAAATTCCTAAAATATTCGACTCTGGATTTGATAAATTAAATACAACAAGAATTGTCAAGTTGATAAACGAATTGGATATTGATTTTACAATAATTGGAAGTGGAAAAGAGTATGAGAGCTTGATAGAATTGAATCAAAATAAAATCAAGCTTGTTCTTCCTTTAAACTTTCCAAAACCTCTGGATGTAAGTGACCCTTTACTCACAAAAAAAATTAGTTTAAAAGATATGCGATTTTGGAATCAAGCACCTTCTAACCCTTCACGGGTCTCAAAAGCTGATATTCCTTTTGCATTCACTTCATCAAAAATTAGCTCTTCAAAAGAGTTTTTCGAAAATTTAAGAAAAGCAATACATTATGGACTAGATAAAAGTACTGCTTTGAAAGCCTTAACCACAATTCCAGCTGAAATTTTGGGTCATCAAGATAAGCTTGGAAAGCTAGACAAGAACTTTTTTGCAAACTTTATTATAACAAATGGAGAATTATTTGAAGAGGAAACTAATATTACAGAGAATTGGGTACAGGGACAACCCTACATAATAATTGATGAAAAAATAAAGAATATTGATGGAAATTATGATTTAAATATTGGAGATTTAAAATATAACCTCAAAATTAAAAATTCGATAAAAAACATAATTACAGAGATAAAAAAAGATTCATTTACATTTTCGGTCAAATCATCATATGAAAACGGATGGTTTTATTTAACTATTTTGGATAAAGAAAATAAAAAATACTCTCAATTATCAAGCAAAATTGAAGAAGATAATATTAAAGGAAAAGGAATTGATTTCTTTGGTAACAATATTAATTGGTTTACAAATAAATTAGAAGAGGAATTAGGTGAAAAGAAAAAAACTGAAAATAATTACTATAAACTTGTACCTGTTACTTTTCCAAATAAAGCATACGGAAACCGATCAATCCCTAAAGAAAAAAATACAATTTTTAAAAATGCTACTGTTTGGACAAATGAGTCCGATGGAATATTGGATAATACGGATGTTTTGGTAATTGATGGTAAAATTGCAAACATAGGGGAAAATATTCCTTATCCAGAAAATGCAGTTGTGATTGATGCAACAAATAAACATTTAACATCTGGTATAATTGATGAGCACTCTCACATAGCTGCTTCAAGCATAAATGAAGGTGGACAAAATTCTTCAGCTGAGGTTAGTATTGAAGATGTAATTAACCCTGATGATATAAATATTTTCAGAAATCTATCTGGTGGGGTAACAACAATTCAAATACTTCATGGTTCTGCAAATCCAATTGGTGGTCAATCAGCAATAATTAACCTAAAATGGGGAGAAACGATTGAAAATATGAAATTTAAAAATGCTGATCCGTTCATAAAATTTGCATTAGGTGAGAATGTAAAACAATCAAATTGGGAGAGTTACAGCCGATTTCCTCAAACCAGAATGGGTGTAGAACAAGTTTTCACTGATTATTTTCAAAGGGCAAAAGAATATGGAGATAAATGGATTGAATATAATGAAATGCCAATTAGAAAAAAGATAAAATCAAAATCTCCAAGATATGATAAGGAAATGGAGGTAATCTGGGAAATATTAAAAGGAGAAAGATTTGTTACTTGTCACTCTTATGTGCAAAGTGAGATTAATATGATGATGAAGGTTGCAGAAAAATTTAATTTTAAAATAAATACTTTTACGCACATATTAGAAGGATACAAGCTTGCAGATAAAATGAAAAAACATGGTGCAGGCGGATCATCATTTTCGGATTGGTGGTCGTATAAATTTGAAGTCAAAGATGCTATACCATATAATGGTTCCATTATGCACGACGCAGGAGTTTTAGTTGCCTTCAATTCAGATGATCCTGAAATGTCTAGAAGATTGAATCAAGAGGCTGCAAAAGCAGTTAAATATGGTGGAGTTTCAGAGGAAGATGCATGGAAATTTGTAACTCTTAACCCTGCAAAGCTTTTACATATAGATGATGTGGTTGGAAGTGTAAAGGTTAATAAAAATGCAGACCTTGTTTTATGGTCTAATCACCCTATGTCAATTTATTCCAAAGTTGAAAAGACAATGATTCAAGGGGCAATTTATTATTCCTCAGATAATATTAATAATAAACTAAAATCAATAAAAGAAGAGAGAACTCTATTGATTTCTCAGATGCTTGATGCAGCATCTAAAGGTACTGAAACAGAAATACCAGTCCTAAGTGTGAGTCAAGAGTTCCATTGCGAAACATTAGATAATTAGTTATGAGAAAAATATTTTTGGCAATTATTGGTTTATTGGCCGTTGGTATTAATAATGCTCAACAAACCCCTGCTGATAAACAAACAAAAAATATAATTATAAATAACTGTTTCATACACATTGGAAATGGAAATACTATTAAAGATGGAGCTGTAAGCTTCTTTGATGGTAAATTAACTTATGTTGGTAAATCAATTATTTTAAATGATACTTTGATAGGTGAATCAATAATTATTGATGCAAATGGAAAACATTTGTATCCAGGTTTTATAGCTGCCAACTCTACTTTAGGGTTAGTTGAAATCGATGCTGTTAGGTCAACTAGAGACCTAGATGAACTTGGTGACTTTTTGCCACATATAAGAAGTTTAGTTGCATACAATGCAGAATCAAAAATAATTGAAAGCGTTAGACCGAATGGAGTTTTAATTGCCCAGGTTTCGCCAAGAGGTGGGATTATTTCTGGTAAGTCATCTATAATGCAGTTAGATGCCTGGAATTGGGAAGATGCTGTAATAAAAATAGACGAGGGTGTTCATCTAAATTGGCCTTCACCCTATTTGATGGATTATAGAAAAAGAACACTTAAAAAAAATAAAAATTACTCAAAATCTATTTCTTCTATCAATGATTTTTTCAATGAATCTAAAGTTTCAAATTCAAAAACTAAATTAAATCTTCCTTATGAGGCAATGAAAGGTGCATATAGTGAATTAGAAACAGTTTACCTCCACGCTAATTATGAGAAACAAATAGTTGATGGAGTTAGTTTCTTAAAAACACAAAAAATAAAAAATATAGTTTTAGTTCATGGGGAAGAATCTGAAAGTCAAATTGATTTTCTAAAAAAACATAATATACCCATAATATTATCAAAACCTCACAGGCTGCCTAGAGATGAAGATCTAGATCCAAATTATCCATATAAATTAGCAAAAATACTCATTGATAAAGGTTTGTTATTGAGCATCGATTTGTCAGGTTCAATGGAAAGAACAAATACTAGAAATCTACCCTTCTTTGCCGGGAGCTTTGCAGCGTATGGTTTAAGCAAAGAGCAGGCGTTAAAATTAATTACGCTTAATGCAGCAAAAATACTAAAAATTGATAAAAACTTCGGATCTATTGAGGTTGGTAAAAGTGCTACACTATTTTTATCTGATGGAGATGCCCTTGATATGCAAACCAATAATATTAGTCTTGCATATATCAATGGAAGAAAAATTAGTCTTGATACTCATCAAACTAAGCTATGGAAACGCTACTCTAGGAAATATAAAAATCAACAAGATTAAAAATCTATTTTGAAAATCATATCAAGTCGTCAAAACTTAAGAATTAAAAATTTTCTAATACTAAGAGAAAAATCTAAAGAGCGAAAAAATCAAAATTGTTTTGTTATAGAGGGTAGACTTGAGATAGAAAGGGCTTTGATTGGAAATTATAAATTTAAAATCATATTTATTAGTGAGGGTTTTGAGAATATTTTTTTTGATTTTAAAGATCAAGTTGAAGAATTTATAATCATCGAAAAAAAACTATTTAATAAAATATCTTTCAGAAGTGGAAGTGAAAAGTACCTGGGTATTGGGTATTCTAAAAATCATGATTTAAATAATTTTAATTTAAATAAAAATGGAACTTATCTTATTGCTGAGGCAATTGAAAAGCCTGGAAATATTGGTGCATTAATTCGAACAACTGCTGCGCTGGGAATTAGCGGTTTTATTTTAACTGATCCTTTAACGGACATATACAATCCATTGACAATTAGATCAAGTCTAGGAGCAATCTTTAATCAGTCATTGATTATGTGTGATTCTAAATCTTTAATTAAACTTTTACTAGATAAAAAAATTAATATTTTATCAACTTTATTAAACGAAAAATCAATTCCATTTAAAAAGGCTAAATACTCTAAGCCCTGTGCAATAGTAGTCGGTAATGAATCCAATGGGTTAATGAAATTATGGGTTTCAAATTCAAATCAAAATATATATATACCAATGAAAAACAATATTGACTCCCTAAATGTTTCAGTGGCAGCGGGAATACTTGTTCAGCATGCATTAGATAATTAAAACTTTGGTCTTAAACAAAGAAAAAGTTAACTTCATATTATTATGATTAACGAAGTTGCTGAAAATAGAGAGATTGCTCAACAGTATAAAGAATTATTAAGAATAAGTTATCAAAGATTAACAAGTTCAGATAAGAAACTAATTCGTCTAGCTTTTGACGTTGCTGTAGATGCACATAAAAATCAAAGAAGGAAATCTGGAGAACCATATGTTTTTCATCCAATAAGTGTTGCAAAAATAGTCGCAGATGAAATTGGACTAGATTCTACTTCTATTGCATCTGCATTACTTCATGATGTTATTGAAGATTCAAATTATACAATTGAGGATATAAAAAAAACTTTTGGTAAAACAATTTCGAAAATTGTTTATGGATTAACTAAAATTTCAAACTTAAAAAAAGATAGTTACGATTCTATTCAAGCTGAAAATTTCAGAAAAATGTTACTTACACTTAATGATGATGTTAGAGTTATAATCATTAAAATTGCGGATAGACTTCATAACATGAAAACTTTAAATAGTCTACCAAAACAAAAAAGGGAAAAAATTGCATCCGAAACTCTTTTCATATATGCACCTCTAGCTCATAGAATTGGTCTTTATAATATAAAATCTGATCTTGAAGATCTTGGATTAAAATATACTGATTTGAGAAGATATAACCAGATTAAAAATAAAATCGAAAAAAGTAAAGAGAAACAAGATTTATATATCAAAAAATTTTCTTTAATGGTTAAAAATACTCTCAATAAAGAGGAGCTTAAATACAATATAGTTGGTAGAAGTAAATCAATTTATTCCATACATAATAAAATGGAACAACAATCGATTCCTTACGAATCTGTGTTTGATAAATTTGCTATAAGGATTATATATGATTCTGATATAGCGAATGAAAAATTTATAGCTTGGAAAATTTATTCAATTATCACTGACCACTTTATTCCAAACCCAACACGCTTAAGAGATTGGATTACTGCACCAAAATCAACGGGTTATGAAGCCTTGCATATAACTGTAAGTGGTCCTGAAAACCAATGGGTAGAGGTACAAATAAGATCAAAAAGGATGAATGAAATTGCTGAAAAAGGTTATGCCGCTCATTATAGATACAAACAAAAAAACAAAAAAGATATTGGGATTGAAAGCTGGTTAGATCGTCTACAAGAATTACTCAAAAGCAACAGTGTAGATGCTATCGATTTTGTTGATGATTTCAAATTAAGCTTGTACTCAGAGGAAATTTTTGTCTTTACTCCCAAAGGAGATCTGATCTCGTTACCAAAGGGATCTACTGGTCTTGATTTTGCATTTAATATACATACTGAAATTGGTTCCAAAACAAGAGGAATTAGGGTCAATCAAAAACTAGTACCTCTAAGTAAAGAGCTAGCTAGTGGTGACCAAGTTGAAGTAATAACATCCAATGCTGCAAAACCAAAAGCCAATTGGTTAGAGTATGTAGTCAGTTCAAAAGCTAGATCAAATATAAAATCATTTCTTAATGATCAGAAAAGGACAACAGCTAAATATGGTGAAGAAATTTTAAAACGAAAACTTAAACATCTTAAAATTAAATTCAATGATAAGGTCTCTGAACATATGTTAAGATTTTTCAAATTAAAGACAAACTTAGATTTATTCTATTTAGTTGGTATAGACTCAATTGATAATAATAGAATAAGGAGTTTTTCTTCAAACTACAATAACAAATTTTTTAATTTCTTCAAGAAAAAATTAAATTATGATTCTCTAAAAATATCCAAAAAGAAAAATAATTTTAACAAATTAGTTTTTGGAAATGATAATCAATCTCTTTTATATAAACTTTCATCTTGTTGCAACCCCATTCCTGGAGACCCTGTCTTTGGTTTTATTACTTTAAATGATGGTATAAAAGTTCATAAAAAAGGATGCCAAAACGGAATATCAATGCAATCCAAATATGCATATAGAATAATAAATGCAAAATGGATAACTTCAGTATCAGATACATTTATTTCGAATATTAAAATTACAGGAATTGATAATATAGGTCTTGTTAGTGAGGTGACAAGAGTAATCTCAAATATAATGAACGTTGATATTTATAATATAAATTTTATTGCTAATGACGGGATTTTCAAAGGGAATGTTGGGGTAAAAGTTAACAACAAAACTATGGTTAATAAAGTAATTAAAAAGATAGAGAAAATTAAGGGTATTGAAAAGGTAACTAGAGAATAAGTTATATATTTGTGTATATGCAAGAAACAAAATCGCATCAAGATATAGTAAAAGAAGTATTCGTTAAATACTTAAATCTTAAGGAACACAGAAAAACACCTGAGCGTTTTGCTATACTGTTTGAAATTTATGATAGTAACGAACATTTTGATATTGAATCATTATATATTAAAATGAAAAATAAAAATTACAGAGTAAGTAGGGCCACATTGTATAATACAATTGAACTTTTACTTGAATGCGGTCTTGTTAGAAAGCATCAATTTGGAAATTCTCATTCGCAGTATGAAAAATCATATTTTGACAAACAACATGATCATGTAATTTACACTGATACAGGAGAAGTTAAAGAATTTTGTGACCCCAGAATTCACCAAATTAAAGAAACAATAGAAGATATATTTGACATAGAAATCCATAACCATTCTTTGTATTTCTATGGAACAAAAAAAGAGCTTTGATACGCTAATTAATTATGGCTATTGATTTATTACTTGGACTCCAATGGGGTGATGAGGGAAAAGGAAAAATTGTTGATGTTCTGACTAAATCCTATGACATTATAGCTCGTTTTCAAGGTGGTCCAAATGCAGGACACACCCTTGAATTTGATGGTATTAAACATGTACTTCATACTATTCCTTCTGGTATATTTCATTCAAAAGCATTAAACCTAATTGGAAATGGTGTTGTTATTGATCCTGTTATTTTTAATCAAGAAATAAATAAGTTAAAGAAATATAAAATTGATCTTAAAAATAAACTTCTCATATCCAAAAAAGCTCATATAATTCTTCCTACTCATAGACTTTTGGATGCAACATCAGAAGCCTCGAAAGGTAAATTAAAAATTGGATCCACTTTAAAAGGAATTGGTCCTACATACATGGATAAAACCGGAAGAAATGGAATTCGTATTGGAGATCTTTTAAGAAAAGATTGGAAAATCAGATATGATTTATTGACAAAAAAACACTTAAAAATGCTAAGTTTTTTTGATGTTAATATTGAATTTAATCTACAAAAACTAGAAAACGAGTTTTTTGATTCATTAGACACACTGAAAAAATGTAAAATAGTCGATAGTGAAGAGTATTTAAATCAGGCCCAAAAAGATGGAAAAAAAATTTTAGCTGAGGGAGCTCAGGGCTCTTTACTTGATGTAGATTTTGGAACTTACCCATATGTTACATCCTCAAATACAACCGCAGCTGGAGCATGTACAGGTCTTGGGATTGCACCAAATAAAATTAAAGAGGTTTTTGGTGTGTTTAAAGCTTATTGTACAAGAGTTGGAAGTGGACCTTTTCCTACAGAAATTAAAAATGATTATGGTAAAAAAATGGCTGCTGTTGGTAATGAATTTGGTTCAACAACTGGGAGAGCAAGAAGATGTGGATGGATTGATCTAATAGCCTTGAAATATTCTATAGAAATTAATGGTGTAACCCAACTAATGATGATGAAAGGTGATGTTCTTTCAGGATTTGATAAAATTAAAATATGTATTGGCTATGTTCAAAATAATAAAAAAATCGATTTTTTTCCATACAATCTAGATGATCAGAATACTAAACCAATATTCATTGAAATGGATGGATGGGATGAAGATTTAACAAAAATTAAAAATCAAAATGAATTTCCCGACAAGTTCAAAGATTATTTTAAATTTTTAGAAAAGGAACTTCAAGTACCCATTAAAATAATTTCTGTAGGACCTGACAGAAATCAAACAATTCATGTGGATTAATCTAAAAATCTCAAATTTTGGTTAGATTATTTATTTTCATTTCGATAAATTTTTTATTTATACATCTAACCTTTGCCCAAGAAAAAAAGATTATTGAGATCCAAAAGGCAGGAAGTTCAAATCAAAATGAAAAATTATATCCAGGAGGTAATATTTTATTAAAGGATAATAGTACTAGAGTTCATCTATTTCATGAGGGTGCGTTAATTGTTTCCGATAAAGCTTTCTTTTATAATAAAAGGAACTTTTTCAAAGCAGAAGGAGAAGTTATTTTTACTCAAGGCGATACTCTCAAAATGACCTGTTCTGAATTGGAATATAATGGAAATTCAGCAAAAGCAAAAGCATGGGGAAATGTAGTTCTTGATAAAACCGATATGAGTCTGAAAACTGATACACTATATCTAGATAGAAAAAAAAATATTGGATTTTATAAAAATTTTGCGAAAATAATTGATAGCTCAAATGTTTTAACAAGTCAAAAAGGAATCTTTTTCATGAATGAAAATAAATACAGATTCACTTCAAAGGTTAATATTGAAAATCCAAATTATATCTTAAAATCTGAAAGATTAGACTATTACAGTGATATTGATAAGGCATTGTTCTACGGTCCATCAAATATTTATGGTAGTGACTATGAAGTATACAGTGAAAGAGGAACATATGATTTAAAACATGAAAAAGGTCATTTTAAAAAAAATGGGAGAATTAATTATGATGGAAAAATAATTTATGGGGACAGTCTCTTTTTTGAAAAAAATAAGGATTATGCATCTGCTACAAATCGTATTAAAATCTTAGATACAATTAATAATTCACTTATTCATGGGCATTATGCTGAAATACATAAGTCAAAAGATTCAGCGATTATTACAAAAAGAGCGATGTCTGTGTATTTAATTGAAAATGACTCATTATTTATTCACGCTGACACGCTTGTTGTCACAGGAGAAGAAAAAAATAGAATCCTAAGGGGTTATTATGATGTTAGAATTTTTAAATCAAACATTAGAGGCAAATCAGACTCAATATATTTTGAAGAAAATACAGGAAATATTGAATTGATTAAAAAACCTTTAGACAGAAAGGAATTACAAATATTTACAGAAGAGGATAAAAATCTAAGAAATCCAATTTTATGGTTTGGAGAAAGTCAAATGACAGGTGATAAAATTTTTCTTTTATCTGAGATAGAAAATAAAAAATTAGATTCATTAAAAATCATAGGTAATGTATTTATTATTGAAAAAGATAGCATATATAATGATGGATTTAACCAAATAAAAGGTGGAATTCTTAATGGTAACTTTGTTGAAGGTAATTTAAAAAATATAGAGGTAATTGGAAATACGCAAGTAATTTATTATCTGTATTCAGATGATAATGAGTTAATAGGAATAGATAAGACTTTATGTAGTTCATTGGACATGGTAATGGAGGATAATGAGATATTTGATATAAAATTTAATATAAAACCAGATGGAGAAGTTTTTCCTGATGAAGAAATTGATATTAATGAAAGAAGATTTAAGGGTTTTGTTTGGAAAATAAATGAAAAGCCAATGAGTAAAAATGATTTATTCAGTGAAGCTGATAATAAAATAATTTTACCATTAATAGATGAAATTGAAATGCCAAAAATATTAGATTTTGAATCAAATTTTGAGGAATGATAAAGGATTTTCTGGAATATCAAGCTAAAACAAGTCCAAATCCAATGGGTTTAGAAATTAAAAAAGCAAAGGGGTCTTTCATTTGGGATACTTCAGGAAAAAGGTATTTAGATTTTATTGCAGGTGTTTCTGCGAACTCATTAGGTCATAGGCACCCAAAAATCATAAAAGCTATAAAAAAGCAGCTAAACCATTACATGCATGTAATGGTTTATGGAGAGTTTGCTCAGAAACCTGCAGTAGATTTAAGTAAAAAATTAATAGAAAATCTACCTAAGAATTTAAATGTTCTATATTTAACTAGTTCAGGAACTGAAGCAATTGAAGGTGCTTTAAAACTAGCTAAAAGGGTAACTGGTAGAAAAGAACTTATTAGTGCAAAAAACTCATATCATGGAAGTACACATGGCTCATTGAGTATTACAGGTTATGAAAGTCAAAAAAAGGGATATAAACCTCTACTACCAGAAATAAAATTTATTGAGTTTAATAATTTAAAAGAATTATCATTGATAACTGAAAAAACTGCTTGTGTTGTACTTGAAACAATTCAGGGTGGAGCTGGTTTTATTACACCAAAAAATAATTATTTAGCAAAGGTTAAAAAAAAATGTAAAGAAGTAGGCACACTATTAATTCTTGATGAAATACAGCCTGGATTTGGCAGGACAGGAAAATTATTTGGATATGCGCATTATGGATTAGTTCCGGATATATTAGTAATGGGAAAAGGAATGGGTGGTGGTCTTCCAATTGGTGCTTTTTGTTCCTCAAAAAAATACATGAGGCAACTAGAAACAAACCCAAAATTAGGCCACATCACAACCTTTGGAGGTAATCCTGTCATCGCTGCATCAGCTTTAGCGAATCTAAAATTACTTTATGAAGATGGCATAATGGAAAAAATACCATTAAAAGAAAATTTATTTAGAGAAAAACTGAAACACCGTTCTATAAAAAAAATTAACGGCAAGGGGTTAATGCTTGCATTAATATTAAAGAACAATAAAACTGTAAATAAAGTCATATATAAATGTTTAAAAAAAGGACTTCTTCTTTATTGGTTACTGTGGGAAAAAAATGCAATTAGAATATCACCCCCATTAAATATATCTGAAAAAAATATTATAAAGGGATGTTCAATAATTATTGATGTTTTGAACGAAATAGACAGATAGAGTGTTAATTATTTTGTTGACAAAAAACATTAATGTATATATTTTGTAAAAAGAGGTTATTTAATTTTAGAGGATTAAAGATTTAATTTATGTTAAATTTTGAGCATGAAAATTTTGCAATACCTTTAGAAAGGTTCGAAAAAATGCTAAAAACTAATGAGCTTTTATTTTTTGACGCACAAGAGTTTGAGGGAATTGTTCAACATTACATCGATTATGGAAAATTAAATTTAGCAGATCGAGCTCTCGAGATTGGAATGGATCAACATCCAAATAATGGTGAGTTGATTCTTTTAAAAAGTGAAATTTTAATTTTCGAAGGTGATTTTAAACAATCATTAGAACTTTTAGATTTGGCTGAAAAGATATCCCCTCAACATGAGGAGGTTTTTATTCAAAAGGCCACAATTGCGTCCAAATCAAAAAAACATAAAGAGGCTATAAAATTACTTAAATTAGCCCTTAAATTCTCTGATGATTTATCTGAAATTTGGAGTTTAATTGGAATGGAATATCTATTAATAAAGAATTTTATATCCGCAAAATATTATTTTAAGTTATGTCTTGAAAAAGATCCTTTTGATTATCAAGCATTATATAATTTATTGCATATTTTTGAACAGCTATCGGAAGAAAATGAATCTATAAATTTTTTGAATAAGATACTAGAAAAAAATCCATATTGTGAAGTTGCCTGGCATCAATTAGGTAAAATATATTTCAAAAAAGATAATTATAAGGACGCTATATCAGCTTTTGATTTTGCAATTATTAGTGATGATACTTTTACAGGTGCTTATATAGAAAAAGGCAAAATTCTTGAAAAAATTGGTAAACTTAATTCTGCAATAGAAAATTATCACATAGCAGCTAAAATTAATGATCCCAGTGCATATGTATATCACAGAATAGCTTGTTGTCATAAAGTCTTGGGAAATATGGATTTATCTTTATCATTTTTTAAAAAAACTATTTCCATAGAGCCAAATTTTGAAAAAGGATGGATTGAAATTATTGATTTCTATTTTAAAAAATCCGATTATAGTAATGCATTAATTTACTCAAGAAAAGCAATAGATTCTAACGGTGATAATCCCCTTTTTTATTTTAAAGCCGGTCAATTACTTAAGAAAAATGGTGATTTTTCTGATGCAATTTTTTATTTTGAAAATTCTATTAATTTAGGATATGTTGAAATTGATGTTTGGAATGATTTATTAGATTGTCTGATAAAATTATACAGATTCAATCATGCTAAGAATATTATAAGTAAAGCTCTTGATCTATTCAAAAACTCACCTTCATTAATTTTTAGGTTAGGTGTTATTCAAATTAAGCAAGGCAACTCCAAAAAGGCTTTGAAGTATTTAAAATCTATAGATCAAAAAGTTTTAAGTAAATTATTAAGAAACGTCCTATATTCAGATCTTTCATCTATAATCTGAATAAACTATTACTATATTTAATTAATGAAAAGTTTAAATATTCTCATTAAAGGTGTCCTCATGGGTATAGCTGATCTTGTTCCGGGTGTTTCAGGAGGTACCATTGCACTTATTTTTGGAGTATACAATGAGTTAATTACTTGCTTATCTAAACTATCTTTTAAATCAATAATTAAATTGAAAAATGATGGGCTAGTTTCTTTTTGGAACTATGTCAATGGAAAATTTTTATTTTTATTATTTTCGGGAATTCTTCTTGGGATATTATTTTTCACCTACATAATTGATTGGTTAATTATGTATTATTCAATTTATCTTTGGGCTTTTTTTTCAGGATTAGTATTATCTAGCACTTATCTGATTTATAAAAGAATTAAAAGTCCAGATTACAACCTATTATTATCTTTTATTTTTGGAATAACAATTTCATTAATAGTAAGTCAATTGAGTGATAATAACTCTTATTTTGATTATGGTTATTTATATCTATTTTTTTCAGCCTTTATTGCAATTACGGCAATGATTCTTCCTGGTATATCAGGTGCTTACATATTGATTTTATTTGGTACTTATTCCGAAATAATATCGTTAATAAAAAAGCTCATTTTAATAATAATTAGGCAAGACTTTTCTAATGTAGAATCTATTTTTACAGAATTACTTATTTTTGGTTCGGGTATAATCTCTGGTCTTTTAATTTTTTCAAAACTTATTAAATGGCTTCTCTCAAATTATCACGACAAAACTTTAATTTTTATGATAGGTTTGATGATCGGTGGTATCAAAGAAATTTGGCCATGGCAAGAAAATGGTGAGATGGTATTTCCAAATAACCATGTTGGAGATAGCAATATATTAACAGTTATATTCTATTTTATTATGGGGGGATTATTCTTACTGGGATTAAATTTTTTAGAAAAAAATTTAACTGATGAGAAAGAGAAAAACTTTAAATGAAAAACTTTTATTAATTATAAAAGGCTATGCCATGGGAGCAGTAAATAAAGTCCCAGGTGTTTCAGGGGGAATAATTGCTTTGGTAGGAGGTTTTTATGTTGAACTTGTATATTCACTTCAAAAAATAAATATTACATCATTAAAATTACTGATATCCGGTCGATGGAATGCATTTTTAAATTATATAAATTCTGAGTTTTTATTTTATTTATTTGGAGGAAGCCTCTTAAGTTTTTTTAGTATGGCTATAATTTTAGATTATTTATTAATTAATTATCCAAATTATTTATGGTCAGTTTTTTTTGGAATGGTACTTTCTTCAATTTATTTTATTATTCCACTTGTCAAAAAATGGAACCTTAAATCTCTCATTTTTTTCATATTTGGCACTTTCATTGGATTATACATAAGTTTCCTAAAGCCTATGGATGGAAGTCAAAACTTATATTTTATTTTCTTTTGTGGTTTAATTAGTGTTTCTGGAATGACATTACCTGGTCTTTCGGGTTCTTTTATACTGCTTTTAATGGGGAACTATGAACTTCTTCTTGTTGATTCAGTAAATGCATTATATTTTTCTCTAATAGATTTTTTCGTAGGTAATTTTAATTTTCTCTATGATATTGAGCGAATTAAATTAATTAAAATATTAATTGTGTTTACTTCTGGTTCAATCGCAGGACTGATATTTTATGTTAATTTATTGTCTTACGTTTTAAAAAAATTTTATTCATATACTATTGCAATGATATGTGGTTTTGTGTCAGGTTCTATAATTTGTGTATGGCCCTGGAAAAGAGAATTTAAAAAGGAAATTAATTATTTTTTTCCTAAAGAAATAAATCAAGAGACAATTATGATGTTAATATGTATTACATTGGGAGTAAGTTTAGTATACATTTTGGAAAACTATGGAAAACAAAAAAATTAGAAAAATTGGTCTTGTTGGCAGAGGAATTAAATATTCTTTTTCAAAAAAATATTTTGAAAAAAAATTTAAAAATCTTAATTACGATAATTTTTTTTATAAAAACTACGATATAAGAAGTTTATCAGAGTTAAATTCGATTTTAAATGATAAAGATCTAATTGGTTTGAATGTGACAATTCCATATAAGGAGAAAATAATTCCCTATCTAGATAAACTCAGCACTAATGCAAAAAAAATTGGGGCAGTAAATACAATTTATTTTGAAAATAAAAGGATTATAGGAGATAATACTGATGTTATAGGCTTTGAAATAGCATTAAAATCATTTATAAAAAAAAAGATTTATAATGCAATGGTCTTAGGAACAGGAGGCGCATCAAAGGCGATAAATTTTGTTTTAAAAAATAATGATATTAACACATTAGTTGTTTCAAGAAAACCAAAAAGAGATCAAATACATTATAAAGAAATAAATAAGGATCTTTTGTCAAGTCATCCCTTGATTATTAATTGCACTCCCCTTGGAACATCCCCTGAAGTGAATGAATTGCCACCTCTACCCTACGAATTAATCAATAGTGAAAACTATTTGTTTGATCTAATCTATAATCCCAAAACAACCTCATTTATGAAAAAAGGATTAAATAAAGGAGCAAAGGTAACTAATGGGTTTAAAATGCTTATTGAACAAGCTGAAGCATCATGGAAATTATGGGAATAAATACAATTTTTTTTGTAAATTTTAAATAATTATAAAACAGGTGAAAGTTGAAAAATAAAGAAATAATAAATAAAAAAAATATAGATATTTTATCTATGAAGGTTATTGACCTGAAGACTTTAGCAAAAAGTTTAAAAATTTCTAATTTTTCAAAAAAAAGAAAATCAGAACTCATAGATCTGATATTAAAAACAAAAGAAAATAACGACAAACTAAAAGATGTCAAAAAAACTAATAAAAAACCTAAAAAAGATATAGAAAGGAATAGCTCAAAGTTACTTGAGATTCTCAATGAAAATATTTCAAATTTAAAATGGTTTTCAAAAAGAAATGAAATTGATAAAATTATTCTAGAAATTGAAAATATATACTCTAGTGTATTAGAAAGTAAAATACCTGAAAATAATGATACAGATTTAAAATCGAAAGAAAAAAAAGAGTTTTATGATTTGATAAACATATATAAGAGAAAAAAAAGGGAGTATTATAAAGAACTTGATATTAGTAAAAACAAAAATAGTGAAATAAAAAAAGACTTAATTGAAAAAATTAAATCCTTAATAGGAGCTGACGAGTCAATCAATACTATTTACAAAAAATTTAAAGATATTCAAAATAAATGG
>ERZ802830.1155-NODE-1155-length-25564-cov-16.7571_pt1 | contig 25564 bp, 24 predicted proteins | sample MGYA00345654_ERZ802830 | MGnify/ENA primary metagenome ERZ802830 (study PRJEB30503, sample SAMEA104212375) | marine metagenome | biome: Westerlies Biome; feature: [SRF] surface water layer (ENVO:00010504) within the epipelagic zone...; material: water...
CATAGATATTCGACCAAAATTTTTTCGATCAGGGTAGCTAGGATGAGCCCCAATTGTTACGTTGTGTTGTAAAGCACAGTCTATTGTTTGTGCCATAGTTCCTGAATCACCTGCGTGATAGCCGCAAGCAATATTGGCTTGATCGATAAATGGCATGACGGCACCATCGACATTGGAATGCTCGTGCGATGAGTTTTCACCAAGATCACAATTTAAGAGAAGAGTCATCGAGCTATCCTAACTAAAAATCGAGTGTCTGTAACTATGCTTGTTCGAGAGTACTATTTAGTAGGTCAGTTACGAGCATGCAACCGGGACTGTGCGTAATGCAAAGAGGAGGCTTAGCTTGCTCCAACGCAACCTGTGGCGTCACTCCGCAAGCCCAAAAAAGGGGCTCCTCTCCTTCTTTTAAATTAACAGCATCTCCATAGTCAGGTTTGTTTAAATCAAAAATACCGATCTCACTAGGATTTCCGTGATGAATAGGAGCGCCATGAACCTTTGGGAAACGAGTGGAAATTTGTTTTGCTAGCTCAGAATCACTTGAATTGAAAGGCCGCATGCTTACTACCATTTTTCCATAAAAGGCGCCAAACGGCTGACAATCGATATCACTACGATACATCGGTACATTAACACCTTGACTTATATTTCTTACCTCAAGTCCGCTTGAGATGAGTGCTTCTTCAAATGAAAACGAGCAACCTAGCAGAAAAGCTACTAAATTATCTTGCCAAACGTCTGTAATATCTCGAACTTCTCTGCACAATTCACCATGTTTAAAAATTCTATAGCGAGATATATCTGACCTAATGTCAATATCTTTCCCCAGATCAGCTAAGATTGGATCTCCAATAACTGATTTGCTGATTAATGGACAGGGCTTTGGATTGGCTTTGCAAAAGCCTAGGAAATCTTCTGCCCAATCTGCAGGCAGGATAACCAGATTACACTGAATAAATCCTTGACAGTATCCTGAGGTCATTCCATCGAAATGCCCATTGCGGATCATTAAGCGTAACTCGTTGGGCGTTAGTTGGCTTAACATGATTTATCCAAAATTAATTTTTCGCTATCTTTTTGCGATATTTTTAATGAAGTCAACGATCTCATTGAGTTTGATGTCAACATTCTCTGAGGCCCTGCGATGACGATATTCAATAATTCCATCTTGTAGGCCTCTCTCTCCGATCACGATTCTGTGTGGAACTCCTATTAATTCAACATCAGCTAACATAACTCCGAGCCTAGCTTTAGGCTCATCCATGAATAATGTATCAACTCCAGCATCCATAAGACTCAGGTACAGGTTCTCACACACTGCTCTCACGTGCTCTGATTTGTGCATATTGATAGGCACTATGACGGTTTGAAACGGCGCTATAGCCTCAGGCCAAATGATTCCGTTGTCATCATGATTTTGTTCTATTGCAGCGGCAACAATGCGACTAACTCCAATGCCATAGCAGCCCATACTCATGAATTGTTCTTTTCCATTTTCATCCAGAACAGTTGCTTTCATTGCTTCACTGTATTTTGTTCCTAGTTGAAAAATATGACCCACCTCGATACCACGCTTTATCTCCAGTTTTCCCTTTCCATCAGGACTGAAATCGCCAGATACTACATTGCGAATATCAGAGATAGATAGTTCTCCGCAATCTCGATCCCAACTGACATTTTTAAAATGATAGCCGTCTTTATTTGCTCCACATACAAAATTTGAAACACACGCAGCGCTGGAGTCAACAATTAGAGGTAAATTAAGATCTATAGGTCCAATAGACCCTGGATGGCAGTTGAGAGCTTTTTTTATTTCCTCCTCACTTGCAAGACATAGATCGCCATTTATCCCTAAGATATTTTTGACTTTTAACTCATTGAGTTGATGGTCGCCTCTTAGAGCTAGAGCGACTAATTTATCTTTGCCAGAATCTTCGGTAGAAATGATCAACGTTTTAATGGTTTTGTCAGCGGTTAATGACAAAAACTTACAGAGCTCCCCTATGGTATGCACATCCGGAGTTGTGATCTCAGTTTTAACATCCGCCGCTTCTTTCTTTCTATCTAGAACAAGCGATGAGGCTTTTTCTATATTTGCCGCATAATCACTCTCTGTTGAAAAAACAATGGCATCCTCACCGGAATCGGCCAGAACATGGAATTCATGTGAGAGACTACCTCCTATGCTGCCTGTATCTGCTAGCACAGCACGGTAGTCGAGACCGGTTCTATCGAAGATGGTTGAGTACGTTTGATACATAAGTTGATAGGTTTCTTGCAAGGATTCTGCATTGCTATGAAAGGAGTAGGCATCTTTCATACAAAACTCTCGAGTTCGCATTACACCAAATCGAGGTCTTCTTTCATCTCTAAATTTAGTTTGGATTTGATAAAAGTTAGCAGGCAGCTGTTTGTAGCTACTAATCTCGCTTCTAATTATATCGGTGATGACCTCTTCATGTGTTGGTCCAAGACAAAAATCACGATCATGTCGATCGTTTAATCTCAGAAGTTCTGGGCCAAATTGACTCCATCGGCCTGATTCCTCCCACAGATCGGCTGGCTGCACAACTGGCATCATTAACTCCAGTGCACCTGATCGATCCATTTCTTCTCTCACTATAGTTTCAACTTTTCGGAATACTCTCAGTCCCAAGGGCATCCAAGAATAAAGCCCTGATGCTACCTTTCGTATCATACCTGCTCGTAACATTAATTGATGACTGATAATTTCTGCATCTGCCGGAGATTCTTTTTTGGTTGTAATTAAGTATTTACTTGCGCGCATGATTTCTTTTAAACCTGAGAAGGGAAGATGATGTTACCATTTTCCTGTTGATATTTGCTCTGTTGCACATCTGAGGAGGTAAGGATAAAGAATGTTTGAACTTCATGCTAGTTTAGAATCTGATAGCGTTAGGATAGGAGATCTACCTCTGAGTTCTGTTCGTTTGTGTAACGACTCAAATTATCCGTGGGTAATTTTAATTCCTCGGCGAAAGGATATTGAAGAGATATATCAATTAAGCCCGGATGACAGGCATCAGATTCTTTTGGAGTCCTCCTGGATATCAGAGTCTTTGGTAGAAATTTTTTCACCTGACAAACTAAATATTGCTACCATCGGAAATATCGTATCCCAATTACATATGCATCATGTTTGTCGATACAAAAAAGATGCCTGCTGGCCTAAGCCTATTTGGGGTCAGGTTAATACGATACCTTACGACAATAGAATTCTTAAAAAAACGATAGAAAGCATACGTCTAAGGCTAGAACCTAATTTAATTTCTATATAATTTTCTAATTCAATTATGTAATACTCTTTTTAGTTTATTAAGCTATTCATGTTCAAAAGCCACCTAATGAATACCATTCTCACAGGGCTATCCCTCATGTATACTGCGAACCCCTGACAAGTAGAGGGGGAAGGCCTGATTTAACATTTATCAGATTGGAACCGAAGTAATGCCGATTTATGAGTATCGTTGTCAATCATGTGGCCACGAGCTAGACAAACTTCAAAAAATGAGCGATCCACCGTTGATAGATTGCCCCGCTTGCGGTAAGCCGACTTTGAAAAAGCTCATTTCAGCATCCGGATTTAGGTTAAGCGGAAGTGGTTGGTATGAAACAGATTTTAAACAAGGCAGTAAAAGAAACATCGTGGATGATAAATCATCGGCTACAGAAAAGCCCGGTGATTCTTCAACTCAAAAATCGACTGAAACTGAAAAAAAGACGGCGAAGGATAGTAATAATAAAGCATCTAATTCTCAGTAATTAGGAAGCGTAGGAATAAATTAAATGGATCGAACAATATATTGTGGCGAAGTGAGAAGCTCTCATTGCGATCAAAAAATCATATTAACTGGATGGGTCGATAGACGCCGCGATCACGGAGGCGTTATCTTTCTCGATCTTCGAGATAGAGAAGGTATCGTTCAGGTAGTCTTTGATTCTGATGCTGGAACATTTTTTGATACTGCAGATAGAGTAAGGTCAGAGTTTGTTCTTAAGGTGACCGGGGTGGTTAGGCCAAGAACTGCAGACACGGTCAATACGAGCATGGATACTGGTGAGATCGAGGTTTATGGTACTGAACTGGAAATACTAAACAACGCTCAAACTCCGCCATTTCAGATGGATGAGTTTGTCACTGTTGGTGAAGACGTTCGGTTGAAATATCGATATATGGATTTGCGTCGTAAAGATATGCAAAGTGCATTACGTTTTCGTTCAGCAGTTACCTCTTCGATAAGGAATTTCTTAGTTGATGATGGATATTTAGATATAGAGACTCCAATCATGACGCGGGCAACTCCTGAAGGTGCAAGAGATTACCTCATTCCATCAAGAACACATCCGGGTGAGTTTTTTGCAATGCCGCAATCCCCTCAACTATTTAAGCAAATGCTTATGGTTGCAGGATTTGATCGTTACTATCAGATTGCAAAATGTTTTAGAGATGAAGATTTACGCGCAGATAGGCAGCCAGAATTTACTCAAATTGACATCGAGGCCTCTTTTGTAAGCGAGGACGATATTATGTCAACAACTGAAAGGATGATAACGAGTGTCTTCTCTGAACATCTAAATGTCGAGTTCTCTAAATTTCCCCAAATGACTTATAAGGACGCGATGCATCGTTATGGATCCGACAAGCCTGATCTGCGCATCCCACTGGAGTTAGTTGAAATCAAGGATTTGTTGAAGGATATTGAATTTAAAGTGTTTTCAGGGCCTGCGAATGATCCCCTATCCCGTGTAACTGCCCTGAAAGTCCCTGGAGGCGGAGATTTATCGAGAAAACAGATCGATGACTATACCAAGTTTGTTGGTATCTATGGAGCAAAGGGATTAGCTTGGATTAAGGTGAACTCGTTAGAAGATGGAATCGAAGGACTTCAATCGCCAATTATCAAGTTTTTAGGTGACGATGTAACATTATCGGTTATGGAGAGAGTTAGCGCTCAAAATGGGGATATTGTATTCTTTGGTGCAGATATCGCTTCCGTTGTAAGTGAAGCTCTGGGTGCTTTAAGATGTAAGGTTGGCGAAGATCTAGACCTCTACACCTGTGACTGGGCTCCTCTCTGGGTGGTTGACTTTCCGATGTTTGAGATGACTGATTCTGGTGCTTTGACACCACTGCATCACCCTTTCACTGCTCCATCTTGTTCTGCTCGAGAGCTTGAAAATGATCCGGCTAATGCATTATCTCGAGCTTACGATATGGTATTAAATGGAGTCGAATTAGGGGGTGGATCGATAAGGATTCATGACCAAGAAATGCAGGCGGTTGTATTTGAGGTGCTTGGAATAAATGATCAGGAGCAGCGAGAAAAGTTTGGCTTTCTGCTGGATGCTCTCAAATTTGGAGCCCCCCCTCATGGTGGAGTCGCCTTTGGCTTAGATCGCCTTATAATGCTAATGGTGGGCGCTGAATCAATTCGAGATGTCATTGCCTTTCCTAAAACTCAATCAGCAGCGTGCCTGTTAACCGATGCCCCAAGTAAGGTTGATAGAGCGCAGCTAAGAGAGCTCAACATCCGTCTTAAGAATAAAGATGACTAATTTGATTATGGATTTTATAAAGCTGTAGGAAGTGTCACTGAAAGTGAGTGATTTAAGTGCTCTAACGAGTAATCATTTAAAGAGGAAAAACAGATGAAAGTTATTAAAAAAACGAAAGAATATACAATATATCAAAAGGGTTCGGGCCGATATGCAGTGAAGGATTCGGATAAGAACTGGGTCAATGCTGACGAAAAAATTAAGATCCTGCTAGCTGAAGCGCTGATTAAAGCAGTTATGCCATCAGAGTCATCTGCAGAGAAAGCTCCGGCTGAACAAGCTCCAGTCGAAGAAGCGCCAGTGAAAGAAGCGCCAGTGGAAGAAGCGCCAGTGGAAGAAGCGCCAGTCGAGGAAGCTCCGGCTGAAGAAGCTCAAGTGGAAGAAGCTCTAGTTGAGGAAGCTCCGGCTGAAGAAGCTCCAGCTGAAGAAGCTCTAGCTGAAGAAGCTCCAGCTGAAGAAGCTCCAGCTGAAGAAGCTCCAGTCGAAGAAGCGCCAGCTGAAGAGGCTCCAGCTGAAGAAGCTCCAGTCGAAGAACAGCCAGCTGAAGAAGCTCCAGCTGAAGAAGCTCCAGTCGAAGAAGCTCCAGTGGAGGAAGCTCTAGTTGAAGATAAGCCCAAAGGAAAAGTGAAGGCGGCGCCCAAAGCTAAAGCTAAACCCAAGGCTAAAGCAGCTCCAAAGGCTAAGGCAGTCCCAAAAGCTAAGGCGAAGGCCGCTCCAAAAGAAAAGCCAGGCAAGAAGAAAGTCGACTAGTCAGGCGTCTAATATCTGCGACAAGCCCTCTGGATTTTATTCAGGGGGCTTTTTTAATGGTTGACTCATGGCGGCGGTGTTGCAACACTCACTAAAAGCTGTATTGAGTTTAGTTATGGTAAGAATTTTAGGCATCGATCCGGGATCCAGGCGAACAGGTTATGGAGTAATAGACTTTGATAAAAGCAAAGTTACTTATGTCTCGAGTGGAATCATAAGGTTACCAAATAAAGATTTACCTGTTAGATTAAAAATCATCTTTGATGGCGTTACAGAAATAATTGAACAGTTCACTCCTCAAACTATGGGAATTGAAGAAGTATTCTTTGCAAAAGACCCAAGAGCTGCACTAAAACTAGGTCAAGCCAGGGGTGCAGCCATTATAGCCGGTGCGAATGCTCAACTGAGCGTTGGTGAATACTCTCCCAGAAGTATAAAGCAGGCAGTTGTCGGAACTGGTTCAGCGGACAAAAAACAAATCCAGATTATGGTTCAACAGCTACTAAAGTTGCCAAGTGCCCCAGCTGAGGATGCAGCAGATGCCTTGGCAGTTTGTATTTGTCACGCCCACAGTATGAATGCAAGTTCAATTATAGGTGAAGCTGTCTCTGGTTTTTCCAAGGGCAGATATAAATAGTAAATTACACTTCAAGAGAATTTAAAATTATATGATTGGACTAATTAGAGGAATAATTTTTTTCAAGCAGGCCCCTGATGTAATTATTGATGTTCAAGGATTGGGTTACGAGGTGCTGGTTTCATTGAATACATTTTTTGATTTGCCAAACGTCGGAGACGAGGTGACACTCCACACGCACTTCGTTGTTCGAGAAGATGCACAATTATTATTTGGGTTTTCAACTAGTGATGAGAGAGTTTTATTCAGACAATTGATCAAAATTAATGGAGTTGGCCCAAAAATGGCCTTAGCGGTTTTGTCAGGAATGCCGGCTCATGATTTTTCTAGGGCAGTTCAGAGTAATGATATTGATACGTTGGTTAAACTCCCAGGAGTGGGTAAAAAGACAGCAGAGCGACTAGTAATTGAATTGCGAGATAAGATTAGCCTTGTTTCCGAGAATCCAGATGCACTTACTGAGTCTAACAGCTCTAAATCTGATATCAGACAAGAAGCAGAAAGTGCTCTTGTAGCTCTAGGTTACAGACCTCAGGATGCTTCTAAGATGATTAATAGTGTTAATGAGGATTTAATAGACAGCCCTGAACAATTAATTAGAGCTGCTCTGAAATCTATGGTGGCTAAATAAAATTTATTTCCTAATGAGCTGAAAATAGTCTCTTTAGTGAAAAGAACATGTATCCTTTACCCTTAAGCAAGGACATGAATTAATGATAGAACCTGACCGTTTAATTTCATCAGATATTTCTTCATCTGAAGAGCGTTATGACAGAGCGCTGCGTCCTGTGAGTTTGAGCGAATATGTGGGTCAGCCATCGGTAAAGCAGCAACTCGAGATCTTTATAGAAGCCGCCAGAGGACGTTCCGAACCACTTGACCATACACTTGTTTTCGGTCCTCCAGGGCTAGGAAAGACAACGCTTGCCCATATCATAGCTAATGAGATGCGAGTAGATCTAAAAACTACATCGGGTCCCGTCTTGGAAAAAGCTGGAGATCTTGCGGCGCTTTTAACTAATTTAGAGGCAGGGGACGTACTGTTTATTGATGAAATTCATAGGCTAAGTCCGATTGTTGAGGAGATTCTTTATCCTGCACTAGAGGACTATCAGCTTGATATTGTCATTGGAGAGGGCCCAGCAGCCAGATCTATTAAGTTAGATCTTCCTCCATTTACCCTAGTCGGCGCTACAACGCGTGCTGGACTTTTGACTTCCCCACTGAGAGATCGATTTGGGATCGTTCAGAGGCTAGAATTTTATTCAATAGATGATCTTGCCCATATTGTGGCTCGAGCCAGTAGTATTTTAAAGGTAGAGATTGATGAGGCAGGTGCATATGAAATAGCCCGTCGAGCTCGTGGCACCCCTCGCATCGTTAACCGCCTATTGAGGCGAGTTCGAGATTATGCGGAGGTAAAAGGTGACGGAGCCATAGATAGAGATATTGCTGATGCTGCCTTAAATATGTTGAATGTGGATCAAAGTGGCTTTGACCATTTAGATCGAAGACTACTACTGATGCTCATGGAAAAATTTGACGGTGGCCCGGTTGGTGTTGACAGTTTGGCTGCAGCTCTCAGTGAAGAAAGAGGAACAATTGAGGATGTTCTTGAACCCTTCTTAATCCAGCAGGGATACTTGATGCGAACTTCCAGAGGAAGAATGGCCACTCGGATGGCTTACGAGCATTTCGGTATAAAAAGTCCGAAAAAAAATCAGCAACAACTGGATATTATTGATGAATGAATTTTCTTTATCGATACGGGTCTATATTGAGGACACAGATGCTGGTGGTATCGTCTATTATGCCAACTATTTGAAATTTATGGAGCGTGCTAGAACAGAATTCATGCGGGAATTAGGTTATGGGAAGCCTGCATTATTTGATGGATTGCAATTTGTGGTTCGAAGTCTCTCTGTGAACTATCACAATCCATCAGTATTGGACGATCAGATTATCGTGACAGCAAAGTTGCAAAAGGTCACGCGGGTTAGGTTTGTGATGAGTCAGACTATTACTCGCGATGGTATCTTGTTAGCGGATGGGCATGTGGAAGCTGCCTGTATTGATGTTACTACTAAAAAGCCAACGCCAATTCCTAAGTTGATGTTTGAAAAATTAACGAGCCAGTTAGGCTAAAAAAATTTGGAGTAAATTTCAGTGAGCCAAGACGATCTATCTATTATCTCTTTAATTCTCAATGCAAGCTTTTTGGTTCAGTCGGTTATGGCTATACTCTTTGTTGCTTCAGTAATGTCTTGGATCATGATAGTTCAGAGAGGTATATTTTTGCACCAGGCGCAGAGCAATTTTGTCGAGTTTGAGGATACATTTTGGTCTGGCGTTGATTTAGAGCAATTCTATCAACAGCTAACTATTAAAGCGAAAGAGGATGGTGTAACTAATGGGATTGAAAACGTTTTCAGAGCGGGTTTTAGAGAGTTTACTAGGTTAACTCAAACAGACAAGGCCGACCCTGATGCTGTGATGGAAGGTGCGGACAGAGCTATGCGCGTCGCGCTATCTCGTGAAGATGAGAAATTGGGCGCTAACTTACCATTTCTTGCCAATGTTGCATCTGTCAGCCCCTATATTGGTCTCTTTGGCACCGTATGGGGAATTATGGTGACGGTAAGAGGCTTGGGTATGATGCAGCAGGCTACTCTCGCGGCGGTTGCGCCTGGTATCTCTGAAGCTTTGATTCCCACAGCGATGGGTCTATTTGCCGCTATTCCAGCGGTTATAGCCTATAATCGATACGCTGCCAAAGTTGAAGCTATAAATACCAGCTATGAAACGTTTTCAGATGAATTTTCTAGTATTTTGCACAGGCAAGTGTATTCGCGCTAGAAAATTTTTCGGAGTAGATTGATTTGAGTAAGAAAAAGAAAAAACGTAGTTTGGTCGCGGAAATTAATGTGGTCCCCTACATTGATGTCACTTTAGTTTTAATGGTGATATTTATGATCACTGCTCCCTTGCTTATGCAGGGCGTTAAAGTCGATTTGCCAGATTCTAATTCGAGCCCCATGGAGAAGAGTGATCAGGAGCCTTTTATCGTTTCAATCAAAAGCGACGGTACTTATTGGATTGATGAAAAAGGAGAAAATTCGGCTAAATCTCTCGAATTAGTGAAGGAACGAGTAGCTAAAATTATTGGACAGCAACCCAAAACTCCAATCTTAGTTTGGGGGGATAGCGCTGTCGATTATGGTGTCGTTGTGAATCTCATGAGTGAACTTCAGATCGCGGGTGCAACGTCGGTAGGGTTGGTAACTGAACCTCGTTCACTCTGAAATGAAACTATACTTAGATTATGGCATGGGGATCGTTGTAAGTTTAGTACTTCATGGCACACTTATTAGTGCGATTTACCTAAACTGGAATCCTGAAAGTAGCAGAATTATTATTCAGCCTGACTACATAAGAGCAGAGCTCGTTCAATTGAATTCAAAGAGAACTGCGACAGATCATCTTAAGCAGTCAAAATCGGTCCAGAAGAGAGTAGATGATCGCCGTCGGTTGGCAGAAAAAAATAAAGCGGCACAAGCGGCCAAAAGGAAGAGAGCTAAAGAGATTGATGCACGAAAACGAAGAGAACAGTTAGAAAAAGACCGGCAAAAGAGTATTTTAGAGCAAAGAAGAAAAAAGGATCAGGCTGAGACAGAGAAGCTGGTTGAGTTGGAGCGTCAGAGACGTCAAAAGGAATTTGATAAAGAGCAAGCCCTGCAGAGGTCAAAAGCCGAAGCAAAAAATGAAGAGCTTCAAGCCAACAGTTACCGACAAGTGATACAGAGAAGACTATCACAGAATTGGAGTCGTCCACCAAGTGCGCGAAGAGGTATGGAGGCCACTATTAGATTACAACTGGTGCCAACGGGAAGGGTTGTGGGTGTTACAGTCCTTAATTCGAGTGGCGATGTTGCATTTGATAGATCAGTAGAGCAGGCCGCGTTTAAAGCTGCTCCTTTTGAGGAGTTACAGTTAATGTCTCCCGCTCTTTTTGAAAACAAATTTAGGCAAGTCGACGTTTTATTTAGTCCACAGGATCTCAGATTATAATCAAAGGAAAATTAATGCGATTTAGGTTAATGATACAGATATTAGTTGTCGTCTGCTTATTTGCTTTTGTCTCTTCGAAGGCTTGGAGTGAACTAGTCATAAAGGTTACTCAAGGAAATGATACGCCTTCGATTATTGCCATCCCGCCAATGGTATTAAAAGGTGGTCAATTAAGTGAGGATGTAAGTGCCATTATCGAAGCTGATTTGGAGCGAAGTGGTTTTTTCAAAGTCATTGATAGGAACAATATGCTTGCATTTCCATCTGCTGACGATGATGTCTATTTTCGTGATTGGAGGTTGCTTGGTAGTGAGTATCTTGTGGTTGGGAATGTTACAGAGATTCAGAGATCAAAATTTGAGCTGAGTTTTAGTTTAATAAATGTTAACAGTCAGAAAATTCTTTTTAGGCATGGTGTAAGAGGTGCCAAGGATCAATTGAGAGATTTAGCTCACCTTGCTAGTGATAAGATTTATCAAGAAATTACAGGAATTCGAGGAGCTTTTAGTACTCGGTTAGCTTATGTGACAGCGGATGTAGAGAATGAAAAACTAGTTTATCGACTAAACGTATCAGACTCAGATGGAGCGAGAGAGAAACTTATGCTCTCGTCCTCGGAGCCTATAATGTCTCCATCTTGGTCTCCGAAAGGGGATGAGCTAGCTTATGTGTCTTTTGAGACAGGTAGGCCAGCAATTTTTCGTCAAAATTTAATTAGTGCCAAGCGAATACAACTAACCAATTTTAGGGGGTTAAACGGCGCACCAGCTTGGTCTCCTGATGGAGAAAAATTGGCAATGGTCTTATCTAAGGATGGAAATCCCGAAATCTACGTACTTAACTTGGTGACGAACAGGTTAGTCCGGTTAACACGACATTTTGCTATTGATACTGAACCTACTTGGACTCCAGATGGAGAGAATCTATTATTTACCTCAGACAGAGGTGGCACTCCGCAAATCTATAAACTTAATGTCGTAACTAGGTCAGTGGAAAGGATAACATTCCAAGGGAATTACAACGCGCGGCCGAGTCTTGCGCCCGATGGACGAACTTTGGTGGTTGTACACAGAGAAACTGACATTTTTCATATAGCAGCACTCGATTTAGAGACTGATCGAATGTTAGAATTAACGGAGACTAGACTAGATGAGTCGCCAACTATTGCACCAAATGGTGCGATGTTAATATATGCTACAAAACAGAATGATAGGGGAGTGTTGTCTGCGGTTTCCCTAGATGCAGGAATAAAATATTTCTTACCTGCAAAGTCGGGTGATGTCAGAGAACCGGCATGGTCGCCTTTCTTGCGCTAGAAATACTATTAAATTTTTGAATACATTTTAAGGAGCTCCATATGAAAAATTCTCCAACTACACTCACAATGGCAACTATCTGCCTAGCTTTATTAATTAATGGCTGTGCTGAGACTCCCATCGATGAGTCAACGTCGTCTATTGAAAATACATCCATTCAAACTGCAACGGTTGAAACTGCTGATGAAACAGCTTCACAGATGGTGGAAGAGCAAGAGGAAGAAGTGATTGAGCAACCCACTAACACAGCCGCCACAGTTTTTTACTTCGAATTTGATAAGGCTATCCTGTCGTCTGATACTCGAGCTTCGCTAATTGAGCACGCTCAGTTCATGAAAAGTTACCCAAGTAATATCAGGCTTGAGGGTCATGCTGATGAGCGCGGGACTAGGGAATACAATATGGCGCTAGGTGAGAGACGAGCAAACTCCGTGAAAGAGTTTATGGTATTGCAAGGAGTCCCCAGTAGTATGATTGAGGTGATTAGTTATGGTGAGGAGAGGGCAGCTTCGTTTGGAAGCAACTCCGCCGCTTGGAGTATGAATCGCCGCGTTGAATTGAAATAATAAGACTTTTGCAAATATACGGGGTTCGGACATGATTTTAAGTGAAGGATTATGTCCTCCACCTCAGTTTTAATGGTTCATTTTAAAGTGTCTCTATGAAAAATTTAGTTGTTTCACTGGCCGTCATTTTTTTCTTTTCCGTCTCTGCGAATTCACAAAATCTTACGCCCATAGTCGAAGCCAATTCATCTCTGGATGGACCCTCTTTGACAGAAGTCTCGTTGCCTGAAGAGAATCAGGCATCAAAATTAGCGTCTAATCAATTTGATGTTATGCAAGATCTAAGAGATGAGGTTCGAAGTTTGCGAGGGCTAGTTGAAGAATTGTCTTATGATTTGCAAAAGATGAAGCAAAGGCAATTAGATGATTATTTAGATATCGATCGTCGACTTTCAATTCAGAATATAGAGGTCAATTCAACTGAAGTGCTAAACAGCGAGGGTGAGTTGGTTATAGCTGATAATGTTGATGATCCCTCGCGGCCAATTTTGACTTCAGGAGATCCGGTTTTGGATCAGACTCCTGTTTTGGCTGATTCTGTTAGAGATTATGAAGTAGCGGTGAGGCAGGATTATGAAGCGGCCTCAAATAAATTATTGAAAGATCGTAATATCGATTCGGCAACGGTTGCCTTGAATATGCATCTTGTCGATTTTCCAGATAGTCCTTTCACTGCCAATGCCCACTATTGGCTCGGTGAGATTTATCTGCTGAAGGGAGATACTGAGCTTGCTCGAAACGCTTTTAAAACGATTGTTGATCAGTTTCCTCAGCATCCTAAATCAATGGACTCGAACTTTAAGCTTGGAAAAATCTACTTCCAGCTTGGAGATAGAGCTATCGCCAAAGAATTTCTTTTAAAAGCTATCGAGAGTCCAGGCGGCACTGCTACTAAAGCTCAAAAGTTCTTAGAACAGAATTTCTAGTACCGAGTACAAGTCTTATGTCTCAAAAAGCCGTTATTTTGGTCTCAGGTGGGCTGGATTCATCCACCGTATTAGCGATAGCCTTGGAGCAGGGTTTTGAGTGCTATACCTTGAGCTTTGACTATGGGCAGCGACATCGTTCTGAACTTGAGGCAGCAAAACGTATGTCTGAGATCATGGACGTCAAAGAACACAAGATAGTTCAACTCGACTTGGGTTCTATAGGAGGCTCAGCACTCACAGATATCGATATTGATGTCCCTGAGACTGAGACTAGCGGAATACCGGTGACCTATGTGCCAGCTAGAAACACGGTATTTCTCTCAATTGCTCTAGGTTGGGCGGAGGTGCTTGGGGCGAATAAAATTTTTCTTGGGGTGAATGCAGTGGATTATTCAGGTTATCCAGATTGTCGTCCGGAGTACATATCGAGCTTTGAGTCGATGGCTAATTTGGCTACCAAGGCAGGCGTGGAGGGTAATAAGCTAAGCATCGAGGCGCCCCTAATAGACATGTCAAAAAGTGACATTATAAAGTTGGGCGTGAGTTTGGGTGTTGACTATAGTCAGACTGTTTCTTGTTACCAAGCTAGCCTTGAGGGCTTGGCGTGCGGCAGGTGTGAAAGCTGTAGGTTACGTGCAGAAGGGTTCAAACACGCAGGGATTTTAGATCCGACTAGATACAAAAATAGTGCTTGAATTTTACCTTTCCATCAGTATCATACGCACCTCCTCTGAGGGCCGTTAGCTCAGCTGGTAGAGCAGTTGGCTTTTAACCAATTGGTCGCGCGTTCGAATCGCGCACGGCCCACCATTAACTTCTATAAAGATCCCTCAACTTGCTAAGTTTACACAGTTGGGTACACTAACTTCCTTGCCACATCCCTACAACCGCCAACACAGAAGAACATCTATTATGTCGAAAACATCAATTTTGAATAAAGATTCAATGTCTTTTTTAGAAAATTATTTAAATAATGCGGCTCCTACCGGTTATGAATGGGAAGGGCAGAAGATATGGATGAGCTATTTGAAGCCTTATGTTGATGAGTTCATCACTGATACCTATGGCAGTGCGGTTGCGGTCATAAATCCTGAAGCCGAATATAAGGTCGTTATTGAGGGTCATGCAGATGAAATTTCTTGGTATGTAAATTATATCTCCGATAAAGGTATGATTTATGTGGTGCGCAATGGGGGAAGTGATCATCAAATAGCGCCAAGTAAAATAGTAAATATCCATACCAAAAACGGTGTTGTGAAAGGTGTTTTTGGTTGGCCCGCTATTCATACGAGAAATAAGAGTAAGGAACAGGCTCCTACGCCAGACAATATTTGTATTGATTGTGGGTGCCAAACAAAAAAAGAGGTAGAGGAGTTGGGAGTCCATGTAGGTTGTGTGATCACCTATCCCGATGAATTTCATGTGTTAAATGAATCAAATTTTGTGTGCAGGGCCCTTGATAACAGGATGGGGGGATTCATGATTGCAGAGGTCGCTAGACTACTGCATAAAAATAAAAAAGAGCTACCTTTTGGTCTATATATCACCAACTCGGTTCAGGAGGAGGTTGGTCTTCGCGGGGCTGAAATGATCACACAAACTATTCAACCTAATGTGGCCATTATTACAGACGTTACTCATGACACCACTACCCCTATGATTGATCAAAAGAAAGAAGGCGCGGTTCGGAACGGAGATGGACCGGTCATCGCCTATGCCCCAGCCGTCCAACAAAAACTTCGTGATTTGATTACAGATACTGCGGATACTAACAATATTCCTTTTCAGCGAGCAGCTTTGTCTCGCGCTACAGGAACGGACACTGACGCATTCGCATATAGCAATGGTGGTGTGCCCTCTGCCCTAATTTCTCTCCCTTTAAGATATATGCATACAACGGTTGAGATGGTGCACAAGGATGATGTTGAGAACGTAATCAAGTTGATATATGAAACTCTACTAAATATTAGAGGTGGGGAGACCTTTTCTTACTTCAATTAAGGTTTGACCAATCTATATATTTCGATTTTATTTTTCGCTACATCGCGGCATAGTTATTGCATTCTTCAGAATATGAGGGCGTCGTTCTCGGTTTTGGAGATGAGATTATTAACCCACTTTGGAAGGACTATTACAGCGATAATTTCTTTGATGAAATGATCGCATCTGATGGCATGCCAAGGAACGCATCCAAAGGGTTGTATGACTTTTTCAACAGTATCGATGAAAAAGAAATGCAAGATAGGAGAACAGCTGGGGAGCTTGCGATTCGCGAGATGGGGGTAAGCTTTACCGTATATTCCGCAGATAGCAATACGGATAGAGATTGGCCTTTTGACGTCATCCCCAGAACTATTGAGGGTTCGGAATGGGATCCAGTTTCAGAGAGTTTGAAGCAGCGCAGCAGGGCGCTAAACGAATTCATCCATGACGTTTACAATGAGCAACGTATCTTCTCTGATGGGATCATACCCTCTGAAATCGTCTTAAAATCACCAAATTTCAAATCTGCTTGCTTGGGTATGTCGCCTCCGTTTAGAGCATGGGCACACATCTGTGGCACAGATTTGGTGCGGGATACAGATGGTGAGTTCTATGTTCTTGAGGATAATCTTCGCGTGCCCTCCGGCGTAGCTTACATGTTGGAAAATCGCGAAGTAACGAAGCGCATATTACCAGAATTATTTGAGCACTATGACATCAGACCTGTGGATGATTATCCCTTGCAGCTCTATAAAATGCTTGCATCACTCTCGCCTAGAAAGAATCCAAAGCCCACTATTGTCGTCTTGACTCCAGGTATTTTTAACTCTGCCTATTTTGAACATGCATTTTTAGCACACAGCATGGGTGCGGAGCTCGTTGAGGGAGGGGACTTGTTTGTTGATGATCATAATATCGTCTTTAAGCGAACTATTGACGGGGCCGTCAGAGTCGATGTGGTTTATCGCCGGATAGATGATGATTTCATAGATCCTGAGGTCTTCCGTCCAGATTCTATGGTTGGTGTTCCAGGAATTATGCGTGCTTGGCGTGATAATAATGTGGCTATTGCTAACGCACCGGGTAGTGGGGTTGCTGATGATAAAGTTATCTATTCCTTCGTACCAGAAATGATCAGGTACTATCTGGATGAGGAGCCGACCTTGGCCTCTGTCGAAACATACCTATGTATGAATGAAGCCGACCGAATTTACGTTCTCAACAATATAGAAAGACTTGTCGTAAAGCCTGCCAATGAGTCGGGTGGCCAAGGTGTACTCATCGGTCCTCACTCTAATCGTGAGGAAAAAGAGAAGTGTAAGGAGAGTATTGCCAAGCAACCTAGGAATTATATTGCCCAACCAACGCTGTCTTTATCCACGGCGCCGACGTATGTAGATGGAAAGATTAATCCTAGGCACCTCGACTTACGACCCTTTATTCTCCATGGACGAGACATCTGGGTAACTCCCGGAGGGTTGACTAGAGTTGCACTAAAACGGGGTTCCTTAGTTGTAAATTCTTCTCAGGGAGGTGGTAGTAAGGATACATGGATTGTCGAGTTAAAGGAGTAAGTTATGCTCGCAAGAGTGGCAGATAGAGTGTACTGGATGGCCCGATACCTGGAACGTGCAGAGAGTATTGCTCGAGTTACTAATACATTTTCCCATTTGATGATGGATCTTCCCATTGGTACTGAGTTGACATGGCGTACTTTACTTGAGATTTTCGAAGCCGACAAAGACTTTAGAAAGCAAGAAATAGCTTACGGGGAAATTAGTACTCTTGAATATATGATAGCTCGGCCCGAAAATATGAGTAGTATTTTTTATTCAGTCAAGGCTGCTCGTGAAAATGCGCGAACAACGCGTGATGTGCTTCCTGAGGAGGTATGGGAATCAGTCAATGAGCTTTATGTTTATAGTAAAGAGTTCGCACACAAATCTATTGACCGTCGTAATCGGTTTAATTTTCTAACCAACATCGTAAAACGCTGTCATGCCTTGAATGGATTGTTGATGACATCACAGATTAGAGACCATACCTACCGATTCATAAAGCTAGGTCACTTGTTGGAACGAATCGATATCACCACGAGGGTCGTCGGTACTGTTTATAGCGCTGTTGAATCAAGAGATGTTAAAAATCGTGCATTCGATTCATTAATTTGGGCGGGGTTGTTGGAGTCGCTTTCTGCCATAGGCAATTACCGGCGCTCAATAGGTCCGATGGCTGAGCCGCATGCTGCTATTAATTTTGTGTTTCTCCAGGGTCGTTTACCGCGGTCTCTTGTGTTTTGTTTTTCAGGGATTCGAAAGTCATTGACCTGTCTTAATGGACATGAAAAAGTTATTGAGCCCATTGATGAGGCACTTGTGATGCTCGATTCATTTAATGCTGAAAAGATGTCTCCTAAGATGATGAAAATCTTTGTTCAAGATTTACAGATCTGTGCAGAACGCTTAAGTCTGGGTGCAACTTCAATGTGGTTCTCTTCTTCGTCATCATGAAAAGATTTTATTGCGATTGCAAAAATGAACTATTTTTTGAGAATAGGTACTGTGAAAGCTGTCAAAAAGTTGTTGGTTTTGATATCGAATCCTTTGATATGGTTACGCTCAATACAATCGATCATGAGGTTCTTGAAGCTTCAGATGGTCGTATGTTCCGTCGCTGTGATAACTGGATTAGCCATAATGTGTGTAACTGGTTGATTCCTCATGGTAATGATCACTCTCTATGCGAAGGATGCCAATTGAATAGGACGGTGCCCAATCAGATGATTGTGGATATCTCGCCACCTATAAATTATCTTCGATGGTTGCGTCTTGAGGAAGCAAAAAAGCGGTTAATATTCACCCTAAGAGGCTTAGGTTTGCCCTTCGTGAGTGGTTGGGTAGACCCCCAGCAAGGCATTTTGTTTGATTTCTTAGAGCCTTTACAGTGTGGTGGAGGTGAGTCATCTGACATTGTCACGACAGGATACGCTGGAGGTCTTGTTACGATTAATAGTGTTGAGGCAGACGATGTCGCTCGCGTGAGCGCCAAGGCGGCGCTTAATGAGCGTCAAAGGACAATCCTTGGTCACTTTAGGCACGAAACGGGACATTATTTTTGGGATAAAGTATTTAGGGAATCTTCATCATATGCCGATTTTGAAAGGATCTTTGGTGATCCCTCAGCCAGCTATCAAGAAAGTCTGAGTTCTTACTATCAAAATGGACCGCCAGAGGGTTGGAACGAAGATTTTATAAGTGCCTATGCTAGTGCGCACCCCTCAGAGGATTGGGCTGAGACTTGGAATCATTACTTGCTCATTCATGATGGCCTTGAGACGGCTTTTGAAATAGGACTAACGCCACTCTCACCAAGATATTTAGATATTAAAGACACTCTTATTGCTTGGAGAAAGTTCGCGATTGAGATAAATCATGTCAATCGTAGTATTGGACTTCATGATGCCTATCCGTACGTAATTAGTAAAAGTGTGGAAGAAAAAATGGCTTATGTAGATTCACTTGTGGTCAAAATATCGAAGGTTTAAGAGCATATACGGCCGTGATATAGCAAAACTAAAAGATTACTCTTACCATCATCTTTCGATGGTAAGAGTCCCCAGCCTTATTAAGAGCTAATATCAACCTCGCTCACTGTAAACTTCATGGTTTTAGCAACAAAATCAACAATACCTGTAGCAAAATTTAGCTTGCCGTTGCTTGTTGGATCGAAGGTATACATTTTAAAGATCTTGCCTTGTTTGACATAAGCTCCTTGGAGAGTTGCAGTTACAATTTCTTCTCCGCTTTGTGTCCATGCAAACCCAGTAAATTCGCCAGCAGTACCAAGATCTTGTTTGTCCGTAAAGACATAGGACAAGTACACGCGGCCATAGGGTCCAGCATCACCAGAGGCTGAGACTTCGAAGGTCTTCCCTCCATCTCTTGTAAACGTTGAATCAATAACGAAATTTCCTTCAAAAGAGTCTTCACTTAACTTCATTTCCTGCGCGTTGGCACTAAAATGTAAGGTAGAGAGAAGTATAGATAGTAGTAGCAGTATTCGTTTCATTGAGCACCTTCCTTTGATAGCTGAGTTGAGGGATCACATTAGCATTGCTTTAAATAACATTCAAAACATTGTCTGGCTGTAAAAGGTGCGCTCTGAAGGTTACACCGAATTAACCGTGTCGGAATCTTGAGCTCTGATCAATAGCGCAACTCTAAGAGTTGATAGGTCTGCTTAAGTATAATTTGAACGCACGATTGACACCTACTGTCGCATAAGATTGCTGAGTTGAGGTAGTGTCAGTTTCGATACCTTAGACTTACGATCTGAATTTTAACAGGCTGACACTGAGTCTTTTTCAAAACATAGTCTGAGATAAAAAGGTCCATAATAGAGTTGTTCTTCGATAAATGGCTTTGTCATCGGATTAGAACCTTAAATTTCAAGGGGGTGGGTTTGTGAAAAATAAACTTTTTTCGATTTTAGCTACAGTGCTGATTCTTCAGGGTTGTGGCGGTGGTGGAGGAACCTCTTCTCCAGCCCCTGAGCCTCCTGCCCCTCCCTCGGACACTACGCCTCCCGTTATTACGATCTTAGGTGAATCCGAAGCTTCTCATGAGCAAGGGACAGAATACACAGACGCTGGAGCAACTGCATCCGATGATGTTGATGGCGACATTGATGTTACCGTCTCAGGATCTGTGGATGAGGCAGTCGCGGCAACTTATTCGATTACTTATAGCGCCTCTGATAGCGCGGGAAACTCTGCTTCAGCGACTCGGACGGTAACAGTTCAGGACACGATTGAGCCAGTTGTTACTCTTATTGGTGATGCAAGCGTAACAATCGATGAGGGTTCGGTATTTTCAGATCCAGGTGCAACAGCAACTGACTCGGTTGATGGAGTCTTGGATGTGGTGGTGACTGGCGAAGTAGGATCTGAAGTCGGTGCTTATACACTAACATATTCCGCTACGGATGCAGGGGGTAACGCCGCTAGCGTAGATCGTTCGATTACCGTTGTTGAGGTTGATACAGGAGGCGGCTCTGAGGAATCAGATGTCTTTATTATTGAAAATGGCTCCGTTGCCGATATTTGGGGCGGAAATGATCTTTTGTCATTTTTCGATGAGAAGAACGGTTATGGGGACTGCACGGATGAGGCATCTGGGACAGAAACCTGCCAGAGCGTTGACTGGGAGGTTGTTGATGATCCGGTTCGCGGAAATGTATTGGAAGTTACCTACTTGTCAGATGCGGGGCATGCCGGCCTAGTTGTTGGGCCGACTTCAGCAGTCGATCTGAGTGACTATGCTTCTGGTAGCCTATCTTTTGATATCAAAATACTAGATTCTGGGGCTGCTAATCTTTCTGGTGGTTTTCTAATAAAAGTTGAGAGTGGTAGTGACATCTCTGGAGAGCTACCAGTGCCTGGCATCACAGCTTCGGGATCATGGGAGGCGATTGATTTTCCTGTCTCGTCACTCACAGCGAGCGGTGAATTAAATCTTTCAGCGATTACCGCCCCAATGGTATTTTTCCCCGCTTTCCAAACGGGTGCTGGGCTTGTGTACCAAATAGATAATATTCGGTTCACAGGAATTGATGATGGAGCAACTCCTCCAACCGACCCTACAGGTGGCGGGCCAAATAGCCCCGTCGAATATAATCTTATGCAGTATGGCGCAGGAAACGTCTCTGATGTGATTAACCCTGCAAGCTATCGCTGTGTCGTTGATTACGGGAACTGGATCTATAACGCAGGTTTGGTAGAGCCTGGTATAGCTGCATGTAATGCGGCAACTCGAATACCAACTGGAACTCCTACCCCTTTATCCCCACAACTCACAGATGCCGCGCTCACAAAGCCTGTTCCAACTCACAAGTGGTGGGGCTCCATACCATTCTTGGGTGAAATGACGATAGGTGATGCCAATGATCCTGCCTACTTAACGCCAGATCCTATTCGTGTGCGAGTAAGTAACAAGGGCGCTCGCGTGATGGGAATACCCGGAGGTTATAAAGTTATTGGGAACTTCCCAAGATATGACGGGCCAGTTCCCTTTGATGAGGTTTTTGATGGAATAGCCATTGCCAATTCAGCTTACAGCGATTTGGATGCCTATTTGAAAGATCATAGTGACGGATCGGTTACTGTTCAATGGAAGGCGGGTGACTCAGCTGTTATGGACGCCACCTTTGTGCATGGTTCTCCCTATGCATACTTCAAAGTGTATCAAGGTTCTGCATTGATACGCACAAAAGCATCAGATAGTACCGAGAAGGGTACTTTCTACAGTGAAGGCGATAACCTCGGTATATGGACAGATGTTTCCGGAGTAAGAAATTCATTTTTGGTGACTGGTGAAGGCGCTACAAACTTCTCAAATATAGCAAGCAATGAAATTACGATTGATAGTGCATCAAATGAATTCACATTGGCTTACTTACCTACTTTGTCTGGTGTACCAAGTGACGCTATGTCTAGTTTCTTTGTTGCGAATGCTCGCAACATTGTGGCATCAGTAGATATCGACTATGTAGTTGATCGAGATACAAATATGGTGACTGTTAGTCACTCATATCTTGACGAGCAAGGAATCGAAGTTGAGACGATCGCTGGGTTGCATCCGTTGCATTGGAAGCACTCTTCTCAACAAACTTCGGATTACAAAATTCGCAGCGCGCGGGGCATGATTAAATTCGCAGCGCTGAGTAATTTTAGTTATCAGATTCCTTATGTGGGTGTTTTACCAACTCTGCCGTCTATTTCTAATACATATGATGAGAATGTATTGAGGAATTTGGTCAAGGACTTTATTGATCAGGGGGAGAGCTCATGGATCGACAGCACAGATACATACTGGTCTGGGAAGGCCTATGGTAGAGCTGCAGAGCTCGCAGCAATTGCTAGATCTATTGGTATGGAGGACGAGTCTAATCAAGTTATTAATTGGCTCAAGGCAGAGCTTTCTGACTGGTTTACTGCTGAGACAGATGGTGAGCTGGATATCTTCCGTTATTTTGTTTATGACGAGGAGTGGGACACCTTGCTGGGCCTCGAGGAGGCCTATGGGTCTCATCAACGTCTAGCGGATCATCATTTTCATTATGGTTACTTCGTCAGAGCTGCGGCTGAGGTTTGTCGCATAGACGCATCATGGTGTGGTGATGACCAATTCGGACCTATGATTGAACTTCTTATCCGAGATTATGCGGGTAACAAGGATGATGAAATGTTTCCGTACCTCCGTAATTTTGATCCAGCCAATGGTTTCTCCTGGGCGGATGGCAAGGCTGATGCTCTTCAGGGCAACAATAACGAATCCACCTCAGAGGCGGCCAATGCCTATGGGGCGATCGTCTTATATGGCTTGATCACGGGAAATGAAGCCCTTGTTGATAAAGGAATGTATCTCCACGCGTCAACCGCCGCCGCCTACTGGCAGTACTGGAATAATATTGATGGATATAAGAATAGGGGCGGAGATGAGGATAACTTCCCCTCAGGTTATGACAAAATTACCACCTCCATTATTTGGGCAAGCGGGGCTGATTTTGCTACCTGGTTCAGTGGTGCCTATGCACATATCCTAGGCATCCAAGGACTTCCTTCTAATCCATTGATCTTCCATGTCAGTCAATATGCGGAGTACATGAGGGATTATGTAGCTCTTGGTTTGACTGAATCTAGTAATGGAAAGCCGTCAGGATTAGTGGACGACCAATGGCGAGATCTTTGGTGGAATCTCTGGGCGATGACTGACGCCGACTCGGCAATATCAGACTATGACTCGGTTGGATCAAATTATGCTGCCGAGGCTGGTGAATCAAAGGCCCACACTTATCACTGGATGCATACATTTAGCGCTTTGGGACAGTTAATGACTGGCACAGGTGAATTAACCTCGAATAATCCAGCCGCTCTTGCTTTTGATAAAAATGGAGTTAGGACCTACGTTGTTTATAACTTTACGAGTGAGTCTCAAGCAATCACATATAGCGATGGAATGAGCTTAACTGCCGCACCAAATGGCTTCACCATAGCGAGTTCAGATGATTAGTTTTATTGGGCGCTGCAGCTTCTTTGAAAAAGAGGCTGTAGGTGCTCAAAGTCAGTGATTGCAAATAGCCTGATTAGTCCTAAATTAACAATACGCATCATATACTGCCGCTCGCTTATTCTATAAACTTCTCTCACACTTTGTGATAGAAACGCTCATGTTTAGTCTATTTAAAAAGAGAAATTTTTCGCTATTTTGGTTTGGTGAAATGGCGTCTGTGATCGGTGATCATATTAGCTTGATTGCCTTTCCTTGGCTTGTCTTACAGATGACAGGAAGTCCTGCGCTGACGGGCCTTGTTTTTGCTGTTCAAGGGATTCCGCGGGCGATCCTAATGTTAGCAGGAGGCGCGCTTGTGGATCGCACCAGCCCGCGATTAGTGATCTTGATTACTAACGCACTTAGAATGATTCTAGTGATGTCCCTTGCCTTCATGATCTATAACGACGCTGTTCAGGTGGCCACGGTCTTTATGCTGGCTTTTGCATTCGGTATAGCAGATGCATTTTTTTATCCCGCAAGTACCTCGATCATGCCAAGCCTTGTTGAAAAACACGAGTTGCAAGCCGGTAATGCCGTCTTACAAACTACCCTGCATTTGGGTATGACAGTGGGTCCTGTCATTGCTGCTCTAATAATTGCTGGAGAAGTGTCATCGGTAAGTCATCAAAATATAGATACAGAAGTTGTTAACAGTTATGAAATGGATCGCGAGGGCCTGGCTAGGGCATTTTTTGTTGATGGGCTGACGTTCGCCGTATCTTTCTTAACTCTTCTCTTTGTCAAGGTACGCTCCTTGGATGATAGTGATGATTGCGAGGAGGCAAGCTCTCTTTATTCAGAGATTAAAGATGCGATAACTTGGGTTAAGTCTATTCCTGCTGTTCGCTTCGGATTTATTGGTATGGGAGTTATCCATTTCTTTTTTATGCCAATGGTTTTTGTGGGAATTCCTGTATGGGCAAAAGCACGCTTCGTTGAAGGGGCTTATGTTTATGGTTTAGTGACGGCTGCATTTGGTGCTGGAGCGCTTATTGGTGCCGTGGCAAGTGGTTATCTGAAGGGTCCAAAAGATAAAAATCTGATCCCCAATATGTTTACAGCCTATGTTTTTAGTGGGTCGACTTTGGGATTAATTATCTTCTATGATGCTTATTGGTGGGCCATGATGCTGTTTTTTGTTTCAGGAATTTTTGAAGCCTACTTCTATGTTTACTTTACAACTTGGTTGCAAAAAATAGCACCCGAATACCTATTAGGCAGAGTGATGAGCCTACTGATGTTGATGTCGATTGGTTTGTTACCTATTGCTGATGCAGTTATGGGTTTTGCAATAGAACTAAGCTTAGATTACACAATGGTGGCCAGCGCATTATTCCTTATGATTTTTTGTGGCGTGGTCGCCGTGCATCCAAAGTCGAGAATTGTAACTCCAGTTTAATTGCTAGTAGTAATTATTGTTGAATTATTGTGTGTTTAGAGTTGACCTTTGATTAATTTTTAGGTGTTGGTTTTATGAGATTAGGCATATAAACTTAAATTTCGGGTATAGCGAAATTTAATTTACGGGTTTGAAATTTAAAAGAGGAAATATGATGAGAAATATTTTTATGATTGGTACAGCTTGCTTTGTCCTAGCAGCTTGCTCTGGAAATAATGATGAAAT
>ERZ802830.1156-NODE-1156-length-25557-cov-7.70222_pt1 | contig 25557 bp, 21 predicted proteins | sample MGYA00345654_ERZ802830 | MGnify/ENA primary metagenome ERZ802830 (study PRJEB30503, sample SAMEA104212375) | marine metagenome | biome: Westerlies Biome; feature: [SRF] surface water layer (ENVO:00010504) within the epipelagic zone...; material: water...
ATATTTAGTGGAAAGTTAGCATTAAATAATGGGTTTATTAATTTAAATAACGCTGATAAAGAAAATAATAAAAAAATTAATTTTAAAGAAAGAAATTATGAAAGAAATTGGCCAGAACTATTTTGGGAAAAAGATAAAAATATTGAAATAATTTCTAATGAAACTATATTAAATTCTTTTCTTTTAGGAGGAAATTCCCCAAATTATCTTGAAAATTTAAGTTTTAAGAATCTAAAATTAAAACTTGGTCCAGATTTTAGAATTCAATATGCAGGGATAGTTAAGGCTAATTTAGATACCAAGTTAGATTTAAATTTTAATGGAAAGGTTGGAGAAGATTTAAATGCTAGAGGCCTTATTAATTTAAGTAAAGGTACAGCAAATTTATATACAACACCATTCAAATTAGATAAAAATAAAGAAAATTATATTTTATTTGCCTCTAGAAGTGGCATTGTTCCTTTTATTAACTTTTCACTAACTAGTAAAGTTCCAGATTCAATAATACCAATTAGTGAAAATAATCAAGATCTTAATATTTCAAGTGGTCTTGATGCAAATGTTAGTTCAAGTGGTTTTGGAGCGGTTGGAATCGGTAATACAAGACTTATAAAAATCGAAGCATCATATGAAGGATTTTTAGATCAATTATCATTTGAGGATGAAAATAGAAAAATACAATTAAGAAGTACTCCAAGTTATAACAGATCTCAAATTATTGGTTTGATAGGAGGAAACTCTGCAAATTTAATAAATAGAGCATTTATTTCTCAACTTAATACTGCAAATGGATTTAGTGATAAATTTCAATTGTCTTTGTATCCGGCTGTAATAGAAAATAATGAACCAATTAATAATGTTTTTTCTAATGAAAACCTTGATGTAGATGATACTGATAAATCATCTTCAAACGCTGGGTTGTCTACTCAAGCTTGGATTGCCGAAATAGGTCTTGATATTACTGATAGAATTAACTTTGCTGTTCAAGCTACTCCAGATAGAGATGATTTACCACCTTTAGGAATACTTACTTTACAAGCTAATCCAAACTTAGAATTATTAGGTTCTCTAGATGCCGAGGGGGAGTGGAAAAGTCAAGTTCAATTATTTTTGAGATATTAGTTCCTAAAATAAAAGTTTTAAGAATGCTTATTTTCAATTATTATTAGGTTAATTAAACTTAATTATGACTGATATATTTCAAGTACCAACTCCTGATAATGAACTTTTAGAAAAAGCAAAGCAACTTCGTCTGGCTTCAATTAAAACAAGTCAAACAAATAATGATGACAGAATTAGAGCCTTGAACTTAATGGCTGATTATTTAGAAAAAAACTCTAAAGAAATAATTGAGGCTAATATCGAAGATTATAAAAAAGCAGAAATTAAAGGAATTTCAAAGTCCTTACTTTCTAGATTAAAGCTATCAAAAGAAAAACTTAATTTAGGAATTGAAGGGGTAAGAAAAGTTGGGAATTTGATTGATCCAGTTGGTCAAATTCAAATAAAAAGGGAACTTTCTAAAGGTTTAATCCTTGAAAGAAAAACAGTACCCATAGGAGTATTAGGAGTGATTTTTGAATCAAGACCCGATGCTGTAATGCAAATAAGCTCTTTGGCTATTAGGTCTGGAAATGGAGTAATGCTAAAAGGGGGAAGTGAAGCAAATTTAACTAATATTGCAATAGTTTCTGCACTTAAGGAGGGTTTGCAAGATTCAAATCTTGATGAAAATTCAATCTGTCTTCTCACAAGTAGAAAAGATAGTATGGCAATGTTGAATTTAGAAAAATATATAAACTTAATAATTCCAAGAGGAAGTAATGAACTCGTTAAATTTATACAAGAGAATACAGAAATTCCTGTCTTAGGTCATGCTGATGGAATTTGTCATTTATATATAGATAACGAAGTAAATATCGATATGGCTTTAAAAGTGGCTTTAGATAGTAAGATCCAATATCCAGCTGCATGTAATGCTGTTGAGACTCTTTTAATACATAAAGATACTGCCTCTGAATTTTTGAATAAGGCTATTCCAATGTTTAACTCTAACGATGTTAAATTAATTGGAGATAAAAAATCTTTTCAATTGGGTGTTGCTTTTGAAGCTAATTATGAGGACTGGCAAACTGAATATTTAGATCTTATTCTTTCTATAAAAATTGTTAATGATTTAGAAGAAGCAATTGCTCATATACAAAAATTTAGTTCAAAACATACAGATGGAATAATTACGGAAAATGTCATTAATGCTAATAAATTTATGAGCGAGATAGATAGTTCAGGTGTTTTTCATAATTGCTCAACAAGATTCGCAGATGGTTTTAGATATGGCTTTGGAGCAGAAGTTGGGATATCTACACAGACATTGCCCCCAAGAGGCCCAGTAGGACTAGAGGGGCTAGTAACTTATAAGTATTTTTTAAGAGGAGAAGGCCATATTGTTGATGATTTTTCATCTGGAAAATTAATCTATTCACATAAAGATGTTTAACTCTTAGAAATGGAAACATATTTAAAAATTAAGGATATTAAACTTTGGGCAAGAGTTGGTGTTTTAGAACAAGAAAGGGACCTAGGTCAACTTTTTAGTTTAGATGTATTTTTATGGTCTGATTTTGAAAATTGTACTCAAAATGATGATATTAAAAGTACAGTTGATTATTCGAAATTAGTTAAAATATTAAAATATCAATCCAAGAAGATATGTTGCTTTACGATTGAGAAATATTCAAATGAAATTTTAAAAATTATTGATGAAGAGTTTCAACTTAGCAGAATTAAAATTATATTAACGAAATGTAAACCTCCAATTACTGGTTTTGATGGTGAGGTCTCAATAGTAAGAGTTTTTGAAAATAATTAACGGTATTGTCAAAAAGAAATCCCATAATATTAATTCATGGTCTCTGGAACACAGCAGATATATTTTCTTCGATAACTTCAAAACTTGATGAAATTGGAATTGAATATTTTGCCCCAACTTTAAAACATCAATATGGAATGACATCTATTGTTGAATTAACTAATTTATTAAATGATTTAATTTTAGAGAAATATGGGTATGAAAAAAAGCTTGATATTTTGGGTTTCTCGATGGGTGGAATAATTGGTAGATATTGGATTAAAAAATTAAATGGTTATAAAAGAACTAGAAGATTTATAACTATTGGGTCGCCTCATAAAGGAACTCTCGCATCTCAATTAATTCCTAAATATCCTTTTAAAGGAATATCTGAGATGAAAATAAATAGTCTCTTATTAAGAGAGCTTTCTAGATCCGATTATCTTCTTAGTGGAATTGATTGTATTAGCTTTTTTACTTATTGGGATCTTATGGTTTTTCCTGGATGGAGAGCTAGTTTGAACTCGGGGGAGAAAATTTCATTAAAAATATATAAACATAAAAATTTAGTTAGAAATCCAAATGCCATCGATAAAATTGTCGACACACTACTTAATTAACAGATGATAGACCTAAATGTCTTATCAAAGAGTCGGTTTTTGGTTCTCTGCCTCTAAATAATTTAAATACCTCTAAAGGAGGGATACTTCCTCCAAGACTTAAAATTGTATCTTTGAATTTTTTACCTATTGCCTTTATATTTTGGTTATTTTCTAAGTCTGCCTCTTCAAACATAGAAAAAGCATCAGCACTCAAAACCTCGGCCCATTTATAAGAGTAATATCCAGCTGAATAACCTCCTGCAAATATGTGACTAAAGCAACAAAGAAATTTATCTTCTTCTATTGGTTTAATTACTGTTGTATTTCTGGATATTTCATTTCTGATCTCATTAGAATTTTTATCCTGATTATTATATAGATTGCTATGCAATCTTATATCTGTAATTGCAAAATGTAGTTGTCTTAGAGTAGCCATCCCGCAATTAAAAGTTCTATTCTTTACTAATTTTTCGAAATTCTCATTAGATAATTTCTCCCCAGTTTTATAGTGTTTCGCAATATTTAATAAAGTGTTTTTGTGAAAACACCAGTTTTCCATAAATTGACTTGGAAGTTCAACAGCATCCCATTCTACATTATTAATACCGGCTGCTTGTGGAAGATTTACTGTGGTAAGCATATGTTGAAGACCATGACCAAATTCATGAAACAAGGTCTGAACTTCATCAAAACTCATCAAGCTTGGTTTGTCTTTGGATGGCGGAGTTTGATTGCAAACTAAATAAGCAACAGGTAATGTATTTCTACCAATATTGTTTTTGTTAAGGCATTCGTCCATCCAGGCTCCTCCCCTCTTTGACTCGGGACGAGAGTAGGGATCCAGATAAAATGAAGCTATTTTTTCGTCGTCTTTATTTAGGATATTAAAAAACAAAACGTCATCATTCCATATAGGAGCTTCATTTCTGGCTTCAATTACTTTAATGTCGAAGAGCTTTTCACTAAGTTTAAAAAGACCTTTTAAAACATCATTCAGAGGGAACCAGGGCCTAAGTGATTCTTGATCTAAATTAAGTTTTTCCTTTCTGAGAAGCTCCGACCAATAGCTAATGTCCCATGATTGAAGATCTTCAGAGATAGGGAATCCATTATCTTTTGAAAACTTATTAAGTCTAACTAATTCATTTTTGGCTGTTTTAAAGGCAGGCTTTCTAATCTCCTCTAAAAGTTTTTCAACATTGTTAATTTCCTTAGCCATTTTTGTTGAAAGGCTTAATTCTGCCCAGCTTTCATAACCAAGGAGTTTAGCCTGTTTAGTCCTAAGAGATAGAATTTCTTCAATTATTTGAGAGTTATTTTTTTCTCCATGAGAGGCTCTGCTTACAAAAGCTTTATATAATTTTTCCCTGAGATTACGGTCATTGGCATATGTCATAAAGGCGGTATAGGTCGGAATATCTAAACTTAATCTCCATGGCCCATTTTTTGAATCAGCTTCTCCTTCTTTTTTTAAGAATTTGTGAGCTGATATTGACATCAATTCTAAAACCCTTTCTGGAACTCCATCTACTTGAGATTTATCATTTAGGATTAATGACCAAGAATTAGTGGCATCTAAAACATTATTACTGAAATTTGTAGATAGTTTTCCAAGCTCTTCAGAAATAACATTGAATTCTTTCTGGTTATCTATATCTAATGAAATACCTCTATGTTCCATTTCGAGAATTTCTTTATCTAGAATTCTATTTTTAATCTCATCAAAATTATTTGTTTCTTTAAGCTTTACCAGAGAATTATAAATAATTTTGCTTTGTCCAAACTTATTACTTAAATTAATAATTTCAGGTAGAAACTTTGAGTAAATTTCTCTTAAGCTTTCGGAATTTTTTACTCCATTAATATGGCTTATAACTCCCCAACTCCACCTTAAAATTTCATTTACTTCATTTAAAGGATTAATTACTTTGTCCCATTCTAAATTTTCTTGCTCCAAATAATTAGATAAAAATTTCTCAATGTTTTTGAAATCTAGATTTATTTTATCTATTACTTTTGGGAATTCTTGATTAATTCTATCTGAAGTAAATTTATTAAATTCTGGTAATTCTCCGTAATTAAAAATTGTAGATTCCATTTTATCGAAGATTAAAATTGGCTAAAGTTTGAGATTAACCCGACTAACTTAGCTAAAGTAAGTTGTTGACTGAGAGCGTTTGTTGAAGATTCATATAAATTTATGGCAATTTTTGGCCAAAAACCAATGACTAAAGTAGGCAATAATAAACTGAACCCAATTGTCAACTCTCTACCATTCATTTCTTTTACAGTAGCTAGCGCAGGTATTCTAGGTCCGAAAAATACTCTTCTACACATCGAAAGAAGATATATTGGCGTTAGGACAAGACCAATTGCTGCAATAAGAATTGTGATTGATCTAAAAAGTGAACTAAAACCCTCTTGACTTGTGATCCCTAAAAACACGGTGATTTCGCTTATAAATCCACTCATTCCAGGCAAGGCAAGAGAAGCTAATGAGCTCGCCAGGAAAAAAGCAAATGTTATTGGTAAGACTTTTGCTAAACCACCCATGTTTGGAATTGACAGAGTATTTGTTCTCTCATAGAAGGATCCTGTAACGAAGAACATTGCTGCTGCTATAAGCCCATGGCTTATCATTTGAAGCATTGCTCCGCTTATACCTAAAGCATCAACTGCTCCAATACCCAGAAGAACAAAACCCATATGACTTACTGAACTACATGCGATTCTTCTCTTTACGTTATCTTGTGCGAATGCATTTAAGGCTCCATAAATTATATTTATAATCCCAAGAATAATTAAAGCAGGTGCAAGTTGTAGATGCACTTCGGGTAATATTTGCACATTGAATCTTAAGAGAGCATATCCCCCCATCTTTAAAAGGATTCCCGCTAGTAACATTGATACTGGAGCATTAGCTTCCCCATGAGCATCAGGTAACCAAGTATGCAATGGGAAGATAGGAAGTTTAACTCCAAAACCTATTAAAAATCCTAAATAAGATAATAATGCGAGACTACCTGTTACATGTTTATTTGTTAATTCCGTAAGATTTAGGGTAAAGGTATCCCCGCTCAACGCAAGTGCAAGTCCACTTATAAGTATTAGTAAGGATGCTAAAGCGGTATAAAGAATAAATTTTGTAGCTGCATATAATTTTTTCTTGCCTCCCCAAATAGCAATAAGAAGGTAAACAGGAACCAGTTCTAATTCCCAAGCTAAGAAAAATAACAAGAAATCTTGAGATAGGAAAACTAATGCTTGAGCTGATGCCTGAACTAATAAAAGAGCAAAATATAAATTAGATTTTTTCTTTATCTTCCAACTAGCTGCAGCTGATAAAAATGTTATTAATCCACTCAAAGCTACTAATGGTGCAGATAATCCATCTACGCCAAGAGACCATTCTAAACCTATTGATGGTAGCCAAGTTAATCTTTCAACAAGTTGTAGCGAGCTATTTGTTGTATCAAATTTTTGGAAAAGTACTCCAATTATGAGAAGAAAATCTATAAATAAAAAACTTAATGAGATATTTCTTGGGAGTGTATTATCTTCTCCTTCCTTAGAACTTAAGAAAGGCATTATCAATGCCCCAATTAAGGGTAATAAAACAATAGAGGATAGTAAAGGAAAAGATTCTAAATTCATAGAATAATGAATAATTTTTTTATTCTAGTTGAAGTTGTTCTAGCTTGAGACTATAACATTAAAAATGTCTAAGTAAAACTACTTCCCAGATATATCCCAGAATTGACTGCCTGTTGTTTGGAAGTACAACTATGGTGATATACTTGCACCGCATGAGTTTTCCCAAGCTTTTACCATGGCTTGACTGACTTCTCTGCCATTATCCTTTTTACACAAAGCTAATATACTTGGCCCTGCCCCACTAATTGCACAGCCCAAAGCGCCAGCTTGTAGTGCGGCATCTTTAACTTCCAATCCACCTTTAATAAGCTTCCATCGGTATGGTTCATGTAATTTGTCAAACATTCCCTCTTTTATTAATTCATCATTACCTGTTTTTAAGCCGTTTAGTAATAACGTAAGTGCTCCCATATTTGTTACAGCATCAGAAATAGGTACATTCTTCGGCATTACTCTCCTTGCTTCACTAGTACTAAGACGTATAGCAGGTATCGCAACTACAGTTTTAATGGAATCGTGCCAGTCACATCTAATAATTCTCCATCTCTGAGAAGATGACCTGGCAGTTAAACAAAGACCCCCCAAAAGAGAAGGAACTACATTATCAGGATGACCTTCAATATCAATTGCAAGTTCTAAAAGTTTTTCTTTAGGTAAAGGGGAGTTCATAATCGCATTTGCTCCGATTAGTCCCGCAACTATTGCTGTGGCACTACTCCCTAGTCCGCGAGCGGGGGGAACTGCTAATTTCACTCTAGCTTCAAGGGCAAAAGGTTTGATATTTGCACTTTCCCATACTTTCTGTGCAGCCCTAAAAACTAAATTTTCTGGGCCTCCTCTTAAATGATTACCATCAGTACTCTCCATTATCAAATCAAATCGATCCCCGCCTCCATCTATTCTTGTAAATATAAATTCGTTATATAAATCTAACGCTGCGCCTAGACAGTCGAATCCAGGACCTAAATTAGCAGTTGTAGAAGGAACTGTTACTATAATTTTTTTTCCTACTTCTGGAGAAGACATATGAAGATTATTCTATTTGTGAAAGCATTTTTGCTCTGCAGGCTGCGCTAAATAATCCAAACTCTTCATCTAAGATTACATTCACAGGTATATTTTTAAGAATATCTTTTAATCTTCCTTTATCTGAAAATTGTTTCATAAATAAACCTGATTTAAAGTTTATGAAATGTTTTGGAGCGGTTCCTCCAGAAATCCATAACCCTCCATAACATAATTCTTGAAGAGCAACGTCACCCAACAAAGAAGCATAAGCATCTAACCATATTCTCTCAACTTGGATCATTATGTTATCCCCTTGATTAGAAAGATTACAAATTTCTTGAGGAAGTTCTTTTCTCAAATTATCAGAATATTTTAATTCTTTTAAGTATTTTTGTAGAGGATGGTTTTTGGCATCAGGTTTGCTAAGTCTCCACTCAGCTATTCTTGATAACCCAGTCCCACTAATGATTCTTTCACAAGATATTCTTTCAACTTTTAAAGAATATTTGAGCCAATTCTTTAATTCCCATTCTAAATCTGACTTTGGCGAGTATTCAACATGACCACCTTCGCTAGCTAAAACTTTTACTTCATTTCCAGATATTATGCCTTTTGCAATGCCTAGACCAGTTCCTGCTCCGACGATTGCATGTAAATCTTTATTGACCCCTACTGACCTGTCCCCCTTTTGAATAGCAGAATATTGATTTTTTTTTAAAAAAGGTATTCCATAAATTTGCACTGCAAAATCATTTACTAGCTCGCAACTTTTAAATTTAAATTTCTTTTTTAATCCATCGCGAGAAATATTCCACGATAAATTAATAATTTCTGCATTGTTATTAGATATGGGACCTGCCACTGCGAAACAAGCAGAAAAAGGATGATTAATGTTTTTGCATTCATTTTTTAAGAAATCTTTTAGAATTGTGTCAAATGAATCCCATTCAGAAGATACATATTTTTTTTTAAAAATTAAATAAGGAGTACAAGTATTAGCATCGTTTTTGAAAATTCCTAAAAGAACTTTTGTACCTCCTAGATCACAAGCAAGAAAATTCATTTGTCAAAATTATTCTGTTCTTCCTTTTTTTTCTATTAAATTATTCATTAATTTATAAAGATCATCTAACTTAAAAATTCCTAAATTTTTTCCATCCAAGGCTCTTAAAGCAACTGAATCAACTTCTTCTTCTTTATCGCCAATAACTGCAATTAACGGAATTCTTCCAATAGTTGCTTCTCTTATTTTATATCCTATTTTTTCATTTCTAATATCAACTTTCGAACGATATCCCTTAGTATTTATTAATTGATTAAATTTCAAACATTTCTCAATATTCCTATCGGTAATGCTCAACAAAATTATTTGATAAGGTGCAAGCCAGATTGGGAATTTGGCTTCATATTGTTCTATTAAGATTCCTATAAATCTTTCAAAAGATCCCAAAATTGCCCTGTGTAGCATTACTGGATTTCTTTTTTCGTTATTTAAATCTACATAAGTTGCATCTAATCTTATAGGCATTGAGAAATCAACTTGAATTGTTCCACATTGCCAAATTCTATCTAGACAATCTTTTAAAGAAAATTCTATTTTTGGACCATAAAAAGCCCCTTCTCCAGGCTGTAATTCCCATTTAATACTTTTATTATCAAGAGCCTTCATAAGTGCCTCTTCTGATTTATCCCAAATATTTTCACTACCCACCCTTTTCTCAGGACGGGTTGATAATTTGATAATAATTTCATCAAAACCAAAAGTTTTATAAACCTCGAAAACAAGATCAATGAAAGTAGAAACTTCAGCTTGTATTTGTTCTTCTGTGCAGAAAATGTGTGCGTCGTCTTGAGTAAAATTTCTAACTCTCATTAAACCGTGCAATGCACCAGAGGGTTCATTTCTATGACAAGAACCAAATTCAGCAAGGCGAATAGGTAAATCTTTATAACTTTTTAAACCTTGATTAAATACTTGAATATGGCAAGGACAATTCATTGGTTTTATTGCATAAGTTCTATTTTCTGATGCCGTAGTGAACATATCTTCTCTGAATTTATCCCAATGACCTGATTTTTCCCAAAGAGATTTATCAACAGCTTGAGGGGTTTTAATTTCTAGATAATCATTTTTATTAAGTATTTCTCTTACATATTTTTCAAGAACTTGGTAGATTGTCCATCCATTTGGATGCCAAAAAATCATACCTGGAGATTCTTCTTGTATGTGAAAGAGTGAATGTTTTTTTCCAAGTTTTCTATGATCTCTTTTTTCCGCCTCTTCGATTCTTGTTAAGTAATCATTGAGTTCTTTCTCTTTAGCCCAAGCAGTTCCATATATTCTCTGTAATGATTCATTTTCACTATTACCTCTCCAATATGAACCAGACAACTTTAATAATTTAAAATGTCTAAGGTGGCTTGTATTTGGAACATGAGGCCCCCTGCACATATCAATATATTCTTCGTGTTTATATAAATTGATGAGACCTTCATCAGGAATTTCTTCGATTATTCTTAACTTAAAAGTTTCATCTCTTTCTTGAAAAGTTTTAATTGCTTCTTTTTTGGTAACTTGTAAAATCTCAACATCATAATTTTTTTTAATTAAGTTATGAATTCTGTTTTCTATTTTTATTAAATCCTCAGGGGTAAATCTATATTCAGAAAAAATATCATAATAAAAGCCATTATCAATTACTGGACCGATTGCCATTTTTATATTTGGATAAAGTTGTTTAACGGCATGACCAATCAAATGAGCAAAGGAATGTCTAATTATCTCAATACCTTCTTTATCAAGGGATGTAATTATTACCACTTTAGAATCATTATCTATGGGAAGTGTTGCATCAAAAAGAACATCATTTACTTTTCCTGCAATTGTTGCTTTGGCTAAGCCGGTTCCAATACTCTGAGCTATTTCTTTAATCGTTACAGGCTTTTCAAATACTTTTTTAGATCCATCTGGTAATGTTATTTCTGGCATGATTTATTTCTCTATTTCAAAGAATCCTAATTCAGATTTAACTCTACTAAGGGTTTTATTTGCCACTGCTTCAGCGTTCTCTTTACCATTGATAAGGATCTTATTTAACTCATATGGATCGTTAATCAGAACATGATATCTTTCCTGAATAGGTTTAAGCGATTCTATTATTTGTTCTGTAAATATTTTTTTAAATGTCCCCCATCCTGTTTGTGAAAAATCGTTCTCTAATTCAGAAACTTCTTTACCACTTAATAATGAATAAATCATTAAAAGATTTCTGGATTCAGGCCTCTCGGGATTATTAAATTCCATTCCCATATAACTATCACTTTTAGCTCTTTTTATTTTTTTTGTAATTATTTCAGGAGTATCTAACAAATTAATTCGACTACCCTCGTTAATGTCACTTTTGCTCATTTTTTTTGATCCATCATTTAAGCTCATTATCTTTGAACCTTTTTTCATAATTATTGGTTGAGGAATTTTTAATATGTTTTCTTCCTTACTAAATTTGGCATTAATTCTCTGTTGTGCAATATCTCTGGCAAGTTCTAAGTGTTGTTTTTGATCTTCCCCTACTGGAACATAATCAGCATCGTATAACAAAATGTCAGCAGCCATTAAGATTGGATAATCAAATAATCCAATAGAAACATTATTACCTTGCTGAACAGATTTTTCCTTGAATTGGATCATTCTTTCCATCCAATTTATCGGAGTCATGCAATTTAATATCCAACAAAGTTCTGAATGTGCAGATATCTGGCTTTGAACAAAAATAGAACAAATTTTAGGATTTATACCACAAGCAATATATAAAGCTGCAGTGGAAAGTGTATTTTTAGAAAGTTGTTTGGGGTCATATTCTGTAGTAATTGCATGTAAATCCACTACGCAAAGAAATGTTTCATGCTTCTCTTGGAGTGAAACCCAATTGCTTATTGCGCCAAGCCAGTTACCAATATGTAAATCTCCTGTAGGTTGAACTCCAGAAAGAATCCTTTTTTTATTTGTCATCCACTTCTTCTTGTTCTTTTTTGATTTCTTTGATTTCTTCTTTGATTTCTTCTTTGATTTCTTCTTTGTTAGGTTGAGTCTGTTCAATAGGTGTATTTTTAACTGGCCTTGCAAAAGGATCAGGAACTACTTTTTTACTTGTGTTTTCAAAAGCTGTCGCCTTACTCGGTGACGATGTGTTTTTGTTATTTCTTGCAAATTTTGTTATCGATTCCATTAAATCTTTATCTTCAATCATTTCGCTAAGTGTTCTAACTGAAAATCCTAAAACTGCGACTGTCGACTTGAGTTGAAAAGCCTCCTGTATTGATCTAACAGCTTTCATTTCATTATCACTTAATCTTATTCGAAATCCTCCTCCATCTCTATTTCCTCCAGATCTGTTCCTAAAGCTAGATCTATCATTATTACCACGGCTTCTGTAGTTCTCTTGACCATAATTATTGTCGTAATTGGAATTTGACATCTTAGAGATTCTTTTTTTTATTTAAACAGTCTATTAACTTAACACCTAGTTATGCAAGAAGTCTTAAATTGAACTTTAAAAATTTTTATCCATAATTGAAGAGTTATGTAATCTTTCTTTTTTTCATTCACAACTTGCACTAAAGTAGAAGAAGAAGGATATAAAATTATTGTGTTTGATATTAGTAAAGAAAACTTTTTAAAGAATTTAATAAAGTTCCCCAAAAAAAATATATTTATAATTCTACTTTTTTTAGGTTTCGGAGAATGGTTTTTAAGTGATTTAATAAATTTTGCAGGCGGTTCAATAGGCTTTTTTATTTTATGTTTTGGGGGATATTTTTACTTAAAAAGTGAAAAGCCAAAATTTAATGAGCCAAAGGACTTAGATGGTTGGATAAAACTTTGTAATGAAGATTTAGATTTCTTCGAAGAAATTGAATTACATAATAATTTAGAAAAACAAAATATTAATAGAAAAAAAGCTTTTGAATTAATACTTAATAGAGATAAAAAAGAGGAGATTTACTGTATTGGGCAGAAGAATTTTGACTCTAGTGCAACATTATTTAAAAATTACTTTAAAGAAGATAAGTTTAAATTGAATTTTATGGAAAAACTTCCAAAATATAATTCTTCTGAAATTGTTCCTGAAGTAATTTTAAATAGCGATGCTATTTTGTATTTTTTAAAATTACCTTTATCCGCTAATGATTTTTTGTGGTTAGAAAAACTTCCTAATAATATGCCCATTTGGTTAGTTGCATCATTTACAAAAGGATTAGATTTTAATAATGAAATAGAGGAAGTTAAGGCTCAGATTTCAGGAGAATATGCAAACAGAATAATTAGATTTGACAAAACTAAAAATAGCATTGCAAATATACCTTTTTCTTTGCGTAAGTTTTTTATAAGTTCAAATAATAATATTGAAAATACTAAAAAAAGACTTTTGAAGAGATTGCATATGAATTGGCAATCTGAGATTGAGGGGATAAGAAGAATGCAGTTGAAGGATTTACAGAGGAGAAATCAAATTATCGTTGCTACTTCTGTTTTCTTGTCTCCGATTCCATCAATAGATGTCTTATCAATGACTGTTTTAAATTCCTTAATGATTAAAGAAATTAAGTCTATATGGGGATGTAATTGGTCTCCAGAAATATTGGATAAAGTATCAAAACAAATAATCAAGACTGCAATTGCACAGGGAGTAATTGAATGGAGTGGTCAGACTTTAATAGGCTTAACAAAATTGCATGGCCCAAATTGGTTAGTAACTGGTGCATTCCAAGCAATAAGCGCAGCATATTTAACAAGAGTAGTATCAAGTTCATTGGCCGATTTCATGGCTTTAACAAAAGGAGTCTCAGAACCTGATTTGGAATTTATAAAAGAAAACTCCGATAAGATCGTTGAAAGAGCCTTTGAAAATGAAAAAATAAATTGGAAATCTTTGATACCAGAGTTAAATATTCCATTGATTCGATTAACCTAATAATTCCAAAATTTAGAATTATTGTAAAGAAAATTATGAAAAAAAAGTTATTGCTCTTTGTATTTTCTTTCCTAATATTTCTTACTGCAAATTCTTGCAAAAGGAATGCGTTTGAAAAAGAAACTAACAAAGAAGTAATTTTGGCAAGTTTTACAGTCCTAGCAGATATTATTGAAAATGTTGCTAAAGATGAGTTTGTTGTTAAATCAATTACTAAACCAGGAGTTGAAGTTCATGGTTATCAGCCAACTCCAAGTGATCTTATAAAAGCTTCCAAAGCCTTTGTTTTTATTGATAATGGATTTGGATTTGAATTGTGGGCTGAGAAATTTGTTTCAAACTTACAAATTAAGAGAGTAACTATTTCAAATAGATTAGAACCGATTTTTATAAGTGAAGATTTCTATAAAAGTAAACCTAATCCTCATGCTTGGATTTCTCCTAAAAGGGGAATGATTTATGTAGATGTTATCGTTGATTATTTATCAGAATTAAAACCATCGGAAGCAGAATCATTTAAAAATAACGGACAAATTTACAAGAATAAAATCGCTAAAATAGATGAAGATTTTTCACTTTTTATTAATAATCTTGAGAAAAATAATAGGTATCTAGTAACTTGTGAAGGAGCATTCTCTTATCTCACAAATGATTACGGATTAAAAGAAGCTTATTTATGGCCAGTTAATGCTGAAAGTCAAATTACACCGAAAAGAATGGCAAGAACAATTTCTTTGGTAAAAAATAAAAATATCCCATCGGTCTTTTGTGAAAGCACTGTAAGTAATGAATCACAAATGGTTGTTGCCAGTGAAACAGGAGCAAAGTTTGGGGGAGATCTTTTTGTTGATTCCATTTCTCAAGATAATAAGAGTGCTAATACTTATTTAAAAATGCTTCAACATAATTTGACTCTTATTAAAAAAGGGCTCAATTAAAAATATGGATGAACTTAATTATAAAAGTTATAGAATTGAGGCAGAAAATATCTGTGTTGATTATCACGGAAAAGTTGCTTTATATGATGCGAATTTAAGATTAAAGGCTGGACAAATTTGTGGATTAGTAGGAATGAATGGTGCGGGGAAAACAACTTTTTTTAATGCCTTAACTGGTTTTGTAAATATCTCAAAAGGTAAAATAAGAATAAATGGTGAGTCTTTAAGAATTGCTCAACAAGATCAGTCAATTGCATATGTTCCTCAAAGTGAAGGAATTGATAGTCAATTTCCAGTAAGTGTATGGGATGTTGTAATGATGGGTCGATATGGGTCAATGAATATTCTGAGATCGCCAAGAGAATCAGATATTCAAGCTGTTAAGGATGCTATAGAAAGAGTTGATCTTATGGAACTTTCATCTACCCCAATTGGCAATTTATCTGGGGGACAAAGGAAAAGAACTTTTTTAGCAAGAGCTATTGCACAACGGGCATCAATTCTATTACTTGATGAACCCTTTGCGGGAGTTGATATTAGAACTGAAAAACTTATATCAGAATTATTTATTCAATTTAAAAATGAGGGAAAAACAATTTTGCTATCTACTCATGATATGATTCATGTTCGTGAATTTTGTGATTTAGTCCTTTTAATAAATAAGACAGTTGTTGCATATGGAGAGACTTCGGAAGTATTTACCCCAGAAAATATTACAAGTACTTTTGGAGGGATGTCGCCAGATGTCTTGTTTGGACCTGAATCTTAAAATCTAGTTTTATGGATCTATGCTTTTTATCTACAAACATAACTTCTTTTGTAGCAGATCCTTTATCTCATGAATTTATGAGAAAAGCTCTATTGATGAGCTCATTAGTAGCAGCTGTTTGTGGATTTTTATCTAGTTATTTAACACTTAAAGGTTGGGCTTTAATGGGAGATGCGGTATCTCACTCTGTAATGCCTGGTGTTGTTGTGGCTTATGCTTTGGGACTTCCTTTCTCGCTTGGGGCTTTCATTTTTGGAGTGGGTTCTGTAGCTTTAATAGGCTTTGTTAAACAAAAATCCAGAGTTAAAGAAGATACCGTAATTGGCTTGGTTTTTACAGGTTTTTTTGCTCTTGGAATAGTTTTAGTTTCAAAGATTAAAAGTAATATTGATCTTCACTCAATTCTTTTTGGTAGCCCTCTAGGGATTTCTCTCTCAGATGTAAAACAGACGGTATTTATTTCTCTATTAGTGGTAATACTTTTGTCAGTTTTTAGGAAAGACTTAATACTTTATTGTTTTGATCCAAGACACGCAAAAACAGTAGGAATTAATGTCTTATTTCTTCATTATTTATTACTTACATGCTTGTCTTTAGCGGCTGTAGTTGGATTACAATCTGTTGGAATAGTTCTAGTTGTTGCAATGCTGATTACTCCTGGTGCAACGGCATATTTATTAACAGATAAGTTTGATAATATGACCATCATTTCAGTAATTAGTGCAATCATTTCAAGTGTATTTGGAATTTATTTTAGCTTTTGGTTTGATCTTGAAACTGGCGGCTCAATTGTATTAGTTCAAACGTTTATATTTTTATTTGCTTTTTTATTTGCTCCAAGATACGGGATATTTAAATTTAAAAAACTATTCTCTAGTTATTAGTGAAAAATGGATAATTACCTAAATAATAAAAGTTGGAATTGGTGGCCTTTATTTCCCCTATATCCATATGGAAAAAAGAAAACTATTCTTAGAGAAATAATTCCTAACGAAATATGGTCTTTGGAACAGATTCAGGGTTTATATTATGTTGCAGTGCCAATCAGAATGACAGTAATAAAGGTTAATAATGGACTAATGCTAATTAACCCTTTACCCCCTACGAAGGAACTTGTAAATTCATTAGAAGAATTAATTTCAATTTATGGAAAAGTAAAGACAATTGTGCTCCCTAGTGCTTCTGGATTAGAACATAAAATTGGATTACCAGCATTAGTTAGAGTTTTCAAGGATGCTGAGATTTGGTTATGTCCTGGCCAATGGAGTTTTCCTATTAATCTTCCTTTAGATTTTCTTGGAATCCCATCGAAACGGACAAAGATACTTTTTAAAGATGGAACTCCTTATGAAGAATGTTTTAAATGGTGTTCATTAGGACCTTTGAATTTAGGACTTGGAACATACCAGGAGGTGAGTTGTTTTCATCTTTCAACAAGGACACTACATGTTACAGACGCTATAGTTGGCATCGAATCAACGCCTCCAGAAATATTTGACTTCGACCCAACCCCTTTATTATTTCATTCGAGAGATCGAGGCGATGAACCTATTCTTGATAACGTTGAATCTAGAAAAAAAGGTTGGGCAAGAATTGTATTGTTTTCATCTTTTTTAAAACCAGGAAAATTAAATATTCCCTCTCTGAAACAAATTATCAAATACTCTTTTAAAGAAGGTCTTCGAAATAAGAAATCACATTTTGGAATTTACCCTTTTTTATGGGATGAAGATTGGGAATCATCTTTAGTTGAAATAATGGGTGAAAATATTCCAAAAATTCAGATTGCTCCTGTTTTGCAAAATTTAATATTTCCTAGATCAAAACAAGTACTTCTTGGATGGCTAGAAAAAATTAAAACTTATGAAAATATGGAATATTTGATATCAGCTCATTATTCTGCCCCTATTAATTTCAAAGAAGAAAATTGTCAGAATTTGATAGATGAAATTAATTCAGATAAATGGAATAAATTACCAGATGATAATAAATTCCTTGTTAATTTATATAAAAAATTATTTGAATTGGGGATAATTCCAAAAAAAGTAAATGTTTAGAGATTTATTCTTCCTCAATGGACATGTCTTCATCACTTTTTAGTGTTTGTTCAAGCTCTTTCCTTTGCTCCATTTGTCTCAAGAAATATCCTGTCATCATTGCAGAAGAAAGTAAATTAGCGATATTATCTTTTGAAGATGTTATTTTTACATCAAATTGATCAGATGGCAACATCCCTAGAAGACCTTGAACATTGTGCCTTATTATTTCTTGAATATCTTCACTAGCCGATTTGGCTACTCTCTGCAAAACTTCTGGAGACTGTTTTTGTAGATATTGAATCAAATCATTCTCATCATTTGGATCATTATTTTCAGTAGCTAGAAATTCAGGATTGAACATTTAGGCATCTTCAACTTATAAAAACCCTACAACACCATGAACCCTTTAAACTGCATTATTAAGACTAGGGAACCGAATAGGGCCAATTTTATTTAATGGCCAATATCTAAAAATAGCCTTTCCTATTACTTTTTCATAAGGAAGAAATCCCCATATATGAGAATCCATACTGTTATTTCTGTTATCTCCCATTACCCATAGTGATTTCTCAGGAACATAATATGGACCTGTTGAATAGTTGATGTTCTTATCAGAAATATAATTATTTTGAGCAATATCATTTAAATATAAATTACCTTCTTTTACTTCTACTTTATCTCCAGGGACCCCAATTACCCTTTTGATTAACGCAATATCTGATTCATACCCAGCTTCAATTAATTGTTCTGGAACATTAAAAACAATGATTTTATTTTTTAATTTAGATAAGTTTGATTTAGAAGTGATTTTTGGAGTTAACTTTTCAACTAATATTTTGTCTTGGATTTGAAGGGTCGGGAGCATAGATCCTGAGGGAATCCACCTTGGTTCGATTACTTGCCATCGTATAATTAAAGCAATTATTATCCAAATAAAAAGATTTTTAAAATCATTTAGTATTGAACTTTTTTTTTCTGCTGGATTTTGCATTGTTTAATTATTTATTTGTAAAAAGGAATTTCTAAAGTATTTATATAAATTATGACATCATCTATAGAATGCCAAAATTTCTTTAGAAGTTTACAACTTTTAGATCTTTTTACAAAAATAGGGGTTAAAAATTTAATTTTATGTCCAGGCAGTAGATCAGCTCCTTTAGCAATAGCCGCAGGAGAGTTAAATAAACGTAAGATCTTAAATGTATTTAATTCCATAGACGAGAGATCTGCTGGGTTTCATTCGCTTGGAATTTCTACTGCATCTGGAGATGTTTCATTAGTTGTTACGACATCTGGAACTGCAGTTGGGAATTTATTGCCTGCAGCCATTGAAGCAGATAAATCATGTAAATCAATTGTATTCATAACAGCTGATAGACCTTCAAGGTTAAAAAATTGTGGTTCTAATCAAACAGTAAATCAAGAGGAATTTTTGAATTCAGTTTGTAGAAGTAATTTGAGTACTAATTTAAATGGAATTCATGAAAATAATGATGATGACATTTTGAAAATAGTAGAAACTATAAAAAAACAAATACTCCAATCGCCTGGACCTATTCATTTAAATATTCCATTTGAAAAACCTTTAGATATATCTTTGAATAATAAAAAAAAGAATTTCGAGGTTTTTGAAAGATTTTATTTAAATAAAACCTATCAATTCTTAAAAAATGATAATCAGAACAAAAATATTCAATTTTCTGAAAAATTTTTTAAAAGGATAAATTTGTCTAATCCTGGAATTATTATTGTTGGCCCATATCAGGGTTCTACTAAAGATTTGGATTCTTTTAATAGTGCTTTAAAAAAATTACAAGAAATTACAGGATGGCCTGTTCTTGTTGATCCTGTTTCAGGCGTTTCAGCTGAATTGAGAGGTTTAGTTGAAAATTGGGAATTAATTCTTAAAACAAATAAAAATATTATTCAATGTGATCAGATCTTGAGGCTTGGTCCTCTTTCATCTTCTAATGATTTAGAGGATTTTTTATTAAATTTTGAAGGGTTACAAATTCTTGTAAAAGAAAATAATATAAGAAAACTAGATCCTATAAAAAAATCTTTAGAATATGATTTTGGAATAAGAAATTTTGTTAACCAACTTTTAGGAGCATTTTCAAATGACAAAAATAAGAATAAACCTTTAATCAATTTGGGAAAAATCTTAATCAAAGAAGGAGCAAAAATAAAGGAAATTTTAAAAGAACAACTATTTTCAAATACTGAAATAACAGAATATAAACTTGCAAATTTTGTACCAAAAATTTGGCCAGAAAATTATCCTATTATGCTCTCAGCTAGCAGTCCTATTAGAGATTGGCTCACATTCTCTGAAAATGCGACTTTAACAAGAGAATGTTTTAGCTTCAGAGGGGCTTCAGGTATAGATGGAACTTTATCACTTGCTTTAGGTATTGCAAGAATAACTAAACCTGTACTTCTGGTTACTGGAGATTTGGCATTAATTCATGATATCAATGGGTTTCTTATTGAAAATGCAATTGAATTAAATTTAACTATCTTATTAATCAACAATAATGGTGGAAATATATTTAATAAGTTATATAAAAATAATTTAGAAGAAGAGGAATTAAAGAAACTTTTCATAATGCCTAAATCTATAAATTGGGAAAACCTAGCAAAAGGTTATCAAGTACCAATTAAAAATGTTTCAGATTTGAATAAATTAAGAGAAGCTTTTGAATGGAGCCTTTCTATGCAAAAATCAGTAATAATTAAAGTCGATATTAATGTTGAAAACGAAATGAAAGGAAGAAATTTAATCTTAAAAAAAATTCTCACAAGTTAATGAATTTACTTTTTCAAACTATCTAAATCTATGAAAATTTTACCTGGAAAAACTAACTCAAATTGGACAGAATGGAAATCCTATGAAGATATCTTGTTTCATAAGAGTGGAGATGGGATAGCAAGAATCGCAATTAATCGACCTGAGAAAAGAAACGCATTTCGTCCAAAAACTGTTTGTGAGATGTTAGATGCTTTCAATCTTGTTAGAAACGATGAGAAGATCGGAGTTGTACTTCTAACAGGTGCAGGTCCAGATAAAAAAGGGGTGTTTTCGTTTTGTTCAGGAGGGGATCAAAGTATTAGAGGTCAAAATGGATACGAAGATGATGAGGGTAATCAAAGACTAAATGTATTGGAATTGCAAAGGTTAATAAGAACTTTACCTAAAGTGGTTATAGCTTTAGTGCCCGGTTTCGCAATAGGGGGAGGGCAAGTTTTACAGCTTATTTGTGATCTAAGTATTGCTTCTGAAAATGCAATATTTGGACAAACAGGTCCTAGAGTTGGGAGCTTTGATGCAGGATTTGGATCAAGCTATTTAGCAAGATTGGTGGGACAAAGAAAGGCAAGAGAAATTTGGTTTTTGTGTAGAAAATATAATTCTAAAGAAGCCTTAGAAATGGGTTTGGTAAATGCGATTACAAAGATTGAAGAATTAGAAGCTGAGGGTGTAATCTGGGCAAGAGAGATTCTACGAAATAGTCCAACTGCTATTCGAATACTTAAGGCGTCATTTAATGCTGAGTGTGATGGAATAGCAGGTATTCAAGAATTATCTGGGTACACAACTCAGCTATTTTATTCAACGGATGAAGCAAAAGAGGGCAGAGATGCCTTCCTTGAGAAACGGCCACCTGATTTTTCTGATTACGGATGGACGCCTTAATAGCTTCTTACTCTTTAAAAAGCACTTTTTATAATAAATAATCTAATGAGAATTCTTCTTGCTGCTGCTGAATGCGCTCCAATGATCAAAGTTGGAGGCATGGGAGATGTAGTTGGTTCATTACCACCCTCATTGATAAAACTTGGTCACGATGTAAGAGTTATAATCCCTGGCTATGGCAAATTATGGAATCTACTAGAAGTATCAAGCGAACCAGTATTTAGAGCAAATACTATGGGAAATGATTTCTCTGTGTATGAAGCAAAACATCCAATACATAATTACGTAATATACCTAGTTGGACATCCAACTTTTGATTCGGGCCAAATATATGGAGGAGAAGATGAAGACTGGCGATTTACATTTTTTGCTAGTGCTACTGCTGAATTTTCCTGGAATTGTTGGAAGCCCCAAGTTCTACATTGCCATGATTGGCACACGGGTATGATTCCAGTATGGATGCATCAAGATCCTGAAGTAAGTACTGTTTTTACGATACATAATTTAAAATATCAAGGACCATGGAGATGGAAGCTTGAAAAAATGACCTGGTGTCCATGGTATATGCATGGAGACCATACAATGGCTGCTGCAATGTTGTATGCAGATAGAGTTAATGCAGTTTCTCCAACATATGCTGATGAGATAAAAACTCATGAGTATGGAGAAAGTCTTGAGGGATTATTGAATTATATTTCTGGGAAATTAAGAGGTATCCTCAACGGGATTGATCTAAATGAATGGGATCCTGATAAAGATAAAGTGTTGCCTGCACAATTTAATATTAAAAATTTAGAAAGTAGATCAGAAAATAAGATTATTCTTCAGAAAGAAATGGGACTTGAGGTCAATAGTAAAAAATATCTTTTAGGTATGGTAAGTAGGCTAGTGGACCAAAAAGGTGTTGATTTAGTTTTGCAAGTTTCCCGAAGATTACTCGCATATACAGATTCTCAAATTGCTATTTTAGGTACAGGTGATAGATCTTTAGAATCTGGATTATGGCAATTAGCATTAGATTATCCTGGAAGATTTTCAGTGTTTCTTACTTATGATGATTCTTTATCAAGGCTTATATATGGAGGATCTGATGCATTCTTAATGCCAAGCCGATTTGAACCCTGCGGTATCAGTCAATTACTTGCTATGAGATATGGATCAATTCCAATAGTAAGAAGAGTTGGAGGCTTGGTTGATACTGTTTTGCCTCATGATCCAGAAAATAATAGTGGTACAGGTTTTTGTTTTGATCGATTTGAACCGATTGACTTTTATACTGCTCTAGTAAGATCGTGGGAGGCATTTAGGCATAAAGATAGTTGGAAATCATTACAACTCAGAGCGATGAGTCAAGAATTTAGTTGGCAGAGATCGGCATTAGAATATGAATCGATGTATAAAGATGTATGTGGCATAAAGGCGCCATCCCCGGATATTGCTGAAATTGAAAAGTTTTCTTATGGGCAATCTGCTGATCCTTCTCTTAAAAAAATGTGATCTAAGTTTTAATGGATTTTTCTGTAACTGATGTTAATAAGATTTTAGGTAATATAAAAAATTGGGATAATCTTACAAATCAATTTCAAAGTTTTAAAAAAATTAGTATAGATAGTCGTACAATATTAAGTTGCGAACTTTTTATTGCTATAAAAGGTACAAATTTTGATGGACATAATTTTCTTAGTGAGGTTATAAAAAAAGGAGGAAAAGCTGTTGTAATTAAAGATGGGATGCAAAATTTATTACCTAATAAGTTCCCTTTTTGGACCGTTCCGGATACTTTAGAGGCTTTTCAGAAATTAGCATTATTTAAAAGAAGAAAATTAAATATACCTGTTGTAGGAATTACAGGATCAGTTGGTAAAACAACTACAAAAGAAATGATGGGAGAGGTTTTAAAGCAATTAGGGAAAATCAAATTAAGTCAGTTAAATTTTAATAATGAAATTGGGGTAGGACTCACCATACTTGATTCTGACTTGAAAGATAAAACTTTAGTACTTGAGATGGGGATGAGAGGCCTTGGGCAGATTGAAAATTTGTCCAAATTTTCTGAACCTGATATCGCAGTTATTACAAATATTGGAAGCTCTCATATTGGAATACTAGGCTCAAAAGAAAATATCACTAATGCAAAATGCGAAATAACTAAACATTTAAACCCGAAGGGCGTTGTAATTATTCCTGCAAATGATTTGCTTTTAGAGGAAACTTTAAAAAAAAATTGGAATGGAAGAATTATTAAAGTAGAACTAATAGATAGAAATCAAAAAGCTCAGAGTATTAAAAAAAGTAATTTACAAGGATTTTTTAATAGATCTAATAATTCTGTAATGATAGAAGGTAAAATCTTTGAAATATCTTTTCAAGGTTTTCACAATGCATTTAATTTTTTATTTGTGTATGCGGTTGCAAAAGAGTTCGGAATAGAATTCAAAAATACTAACAAATTTAATTTTGTCAGTTTAAACGGAAGGAATAAAATCCTGAAATCAAACAAGACAACTATATATGATGAAACCTATAACGCTTCTCCAGAATCAGTAAAAGCATGTATTGATAATTTATTAGATAATCCAAATAATCATTTTTTAATTTTTGGTAGTATGCAGGAATTAGGTAATAAAAGTAAAAAATACCATAAGTATCTTTTTGACTTTATAAATAGATCAGACATAAAAAAATGTATTTTTATTTGTGATAAAAATGAAGAAATCTATTATGAAGATTATTTAAAAAAGAGTACTAAATTTTTATTCCTTAATGAGATAAACAAAGTTGGTGAAACTATAAATAAATATACAAAAAAGGGCGATTTCATCCTTATTAAAGGTAGCCGTTGTTGGCAGCTTGAAAAAGTTATTAAATCAATTGATTAATTTTAGGATTTGTTTTTTTTCCAATTTTCAATATTTACTTGTTTGCTTCTCGCAATAGCTAAGGAATTATTTTGAGAATCTTTAGTAATTACTGAGCCTGCTCCAGTAGTTACTGAGTCACCAAGATTAATAGGGGCTATTAAAACTGTATTGGCTCCAATACTGGAGTTTTTACCAATATTAGTTTGATATTTTTTGGTGCCATCAAAATTTGCTGTAATAGTTCCTGCTCCTATATTGGTATATTTGCCAACTTTAGAATCTCCAATATAACTAAGATGATTAACCTTAACTTCCTCATCTAGTTTGCTATTTTTTATCTCAACAAAATTACCAATTTTACTGTGAGAAGAAATTTTACAATTTGGTCTTATATGACTGTAAGGACCAATTTTTACATGGTCAATTATTTTGGAATTAAAAATCGTTGAATTTATAATTTCGCAATTATCATGGATTATTGTATCTTTTATAAAAGAATTTGGGCCAATTTTACAGTTATTAGAAATTTTAGAATTTCCTCTTATATGAGTATTTGCTTCGATTATTACATCGAGACCTATTATTGACTCTTCACTTATTGTGCAACTCGCTGGATTGATAATAGTTACTCCTCCAAGCATATGTTTCTTTTTAATTAAGGTTTGAATAGTTTCTTCGCATTCTGATAATTGAACTCTATTATTAATTCCTTGAAGTTCTCCATTGTCTTCAACTTCAAAGCTATAGGAATTTTTTAGTAAAGTAATAGTGTCAGTTAAATAGATTTCTTTTTGTTTATTGTTACTTTTTAAATTATTAATTATCTTTGATAAACTTTTCCAACTAAAGCAGTAAATTCCCGCATTCGTCAATAAATTAGAACGTTCATGTTTATTGCAATCTTTTTCTTCGACTATCCTTTCAATTAAATGATTTTCAGTAAATACTCTTCCATAGCCATGAGGATTTTTTTTTCTAGAAGTTATTAAGGAAACATCTGCTATTTTTGAGTCATGATACTTTATAAGGTCTTTCAAAGTTTCGGCTTTGATAAGTGGCACATCCCCATTTAGAACCATCAAGTTACCTTCATGTTTTTTTACTTCCTGAGATAGAACTTGAATAGCATGACCTGTTCCTTTTTGCGGGTTTTGAACAATAAAGTGAAT
>ERZ802830.1157-NODE-1157-length-25551-cov-12.518_pt1 | contig 25551 bp, 30 predicted proteins | sample MGYA00345654_ERZ802830 | MGnify/ENA primary metagenome ERZ802830 (study PRJEB30503, sample SAMEA104212375) | marine metagenome | biome: Westerlies Biome; feature: [SRF] surface water layer (ENVO:00010504) within the epipelagic zone...; material: water...
ATCTTATTGCTAATAAAGTTGATATTTTAACCATTGGTCAATACTTAAGACCAACTATCAACCACCATCCAATTGAAAGATGGGTCACACCTGAAGAGTTTGAAAAATATAGAGAAATAGGATTAAAAAAAGGTTTTCTTGAGGTAATGTCAGGACCTATGGTTCGTTCTAGCTATAGAGCAGAAAGAGCCCTTGAAAAAAATAATGCAGGACTTTAACTCAGCTTTAAATTCTTCACTTGTATCACTTATGGAAACTATTTTTATAGTAGCTTTTATTTTTTCATTCACCTTAGCCTGGTATTTATATAAAAATAAAAGTAATTACCTGATAACTGCTCTTCCTTTACTTGTACTTGCTTCTCACCAACTTGAAGAATATATTTTATCTCCCTTGATGTTAGGAGATAAATACCATTTTTTAGAATGGGCCTATAGATCTGGAGTTTATATTTCTCCCATCGAAGTTGTTACAATCAATACAGTTCCATATCTTTTATTACCATTATTATTCCTCATAAAACCATCAACAAAAATATTTGCCATTTTGTTTTTATTTAATTCTTCTTTAATGCTTTCAAATGGAATGTTTCATATAGGCCTAGCTACAGCCCAAACTGATTATAGTCCTGGCATGATAACTTCCTTATTAATGTTCATACCTCTATACATAAAATCACTTTCCCTAGCATCTAAAAACTTTTTGCCAATGAAAGCACAAATTGCATTAACAATATACGGTTCAATTGCTCACTTTCTTATGATTTGGCTAGTTAATATTTTCTAGGTCTTTATATGTATATTATTTGTACACATATAATGCAGAATACTTAATCTAAGAATATATACTCTATAAGAGAGGTAATTTTATATGAATATGAAAGAAGCGTTTGTTTCGGTTTTTCTTAAGTGGAATGATTTTAGTGGAAGGGCGTGTAGAAGTGAGTTTTGGTACTTCTGCTTAGCTATTACTCTTATAGGTATAGTACTCACAATTGTTGAATACTCGACTGGCATGATGGATCCTGTAACTATGTTTGGACCTGTGAGCTTTTTATTTAACATCTTAATTATTATTCCCTCAATATCTGTTACTTCAAGAAGAATGCAAGACAGAGGTATTTCTGGTTGGTGGCAGCTTTCCTACATAACATTTATTGGTTTGTTAGTTATAATTATTTTGTGCATGCTTCCTGCAAAAGAGGATGAAAATAAATGGGGAAAAAATCCTTTACTGGACTTGTAATCTAGATAATTAGATTTGGGAAAATAAGTACTAGGAAAAGTATAAGTAACTGAATAAATATAAAAGGAATGACACCTTTGTAGATTTCAGACGTTTGTATGCTTTCATCAGCAACCCCCCTCAAATAAAATAATGAGAATCCAAACGGCGGCGTTAAAAATGATGTTTGAAGGTTAATTGCAAACAATATAGCCAGCCATACTGGATCAAAGCCCATCATAAGAAGCGGCGGCGCTATCAAAGGCACTATCACATAGCAAATTTCTATAAAGTCTAAGATAAAACCTAATAAAAATATTACAAGCAATACAAAGATCAATGCAGTGTATGAACCTCCAGGTAGAGAACTAAATATAAGATTTATTAATTCGTCTCCGCCAACACCCCTAAAAATTAATGAAAATATTGAAGCGCCAATAAGAATAGTAAAAATCATGGTGGATACAACAGCAGTCTTTTCAGATGTTTCTTTGATAAAGCTTAGATTTATTTTTCTATTGATAAATGCTATTACCAGTGCTCCAAAAGCTCCAATGGCTGCTGCTTCTGTAGGAGTAGCAATGCCTGCAAAAATTGACCCAAGCACAAGGAAAATTAAAGTAATAGGAAGTGCAAGAGTTTTAAATAAATCTATTTTATTAATGCGTTTTTCGTCTGAGTAATTTTTAATATTTAAATTAGTTTTATTTTTATAAATTGTGTAAAAAAGATAACCAAGACAGATCATTATTCCTGGAACAATCGCACCTATAAAAAGATCACCAACTGTAACTGTTTGTTGAGAAAAGATACCCATATCGTTTTGAGCTCTTTGATAGGCATTTGACATAACATCACCCAAGAGAACCAAAGCAATGGATGGAGGTATGATTTGGCCTAATGTTCCTGTTGAGGCAACAAGACCTGCTGAAAAACTTTTTTCGTATCCTTGGTTGATAAGAATTGGTAGAGACATAAGCCCCATAGTTACAACAGTTGCCCCAACGATACCTGTGCTAGCTGCTAAGAGAGCTCCGACAATTATTATTGATATTGATAAACCACCTTTTGTTCTCCTAAAAGCAGCTGCCATGTTCTCTAACATTTTTGCTGCAATACCTGACTTTTCTAAAATAGTTCCCATGAAGATAAATAGCGGCACTGCAAGCAAAGTAACATTATTCATAATGCCAAAAATTCTTATGGGTATGCTTTTAAAAATTGTTGGATCAAATATTCCAAATGGGATACAGATCAATGCAAAGAGTATTGATACCCCTGCAAGGGTAAATGCAACAGGATAACCAATTAATAATGCAGCACATATTAATAGTAATAAAAGTAGGGGTATTAGTTCCATCTGTTTTTAATAAACTGATAAAAAAGAGTAATTAATAGCGTGATTGGAAATAATGCAATCAAAGTTTTTTGAATATATACAAATCCTAGACCACCTGCCTCAGTAGATACCTCTTTAATCTTCCATGCCATAGTAATTAACTCAATTGAGAAATAACCAACAACAAAACATAAAGGCAACAAGAAAAGAAGACTAAGGAAAAAATTTATTTTAGTTTTGTATAAATTTGATGATTCTCTATAGAAGATATCAACTCTTACATGCTCATCTTTATATTGAACATATCCAGCACATCCTAAAAAGACTAATGCATGCATATACATTACTAATTCTTGAATGCCTGTTAATCCGATTCCTAGGAAATATCTAGCCACAATTATAACTATCATCAATATTGTCATAGTGGGAATCATCAATGATATGAATTTTCCTAAAGAATTTATTATTTTTTCGATGTTTATCATTGAATATGTCTTTATATATTCGTTAGAATACATTCATGATTATAGTACTTTCTCCAGCAAAAACACTTGATTACGAATTTGAGACTGATGGAAACCATTCGGTGCCATCCTTCTTAAGTCAGTCGTCTAAACTTATAGGTCAATTAAAGAAAAAAGAACCTAAAGATATTGCATCACTAATGGGACTCAGCGATAAGCTGGCAACATTAAATTATGATAGATATCAATCTTGGACAGCTTCTAAAAAAGCCTCCAATGATTCAAAGCCTTCTTTGCTTGTTTTTAAAGGAGATGTTTATCAAGGACTTCAGGCTGAAGATCTAACCAAAAAAGAAATGAATTTTGCTCAAAAGCACGTGAGAATTTTATCCGGTCTTTATGGAATCTTAAGGCCATTAGATTTAATGAAGCCATACAGACTAGAAATGGGAACTAAATTAGAAACATCACAAGGCAAAAATCTATACGAATTTTGGGGTGACAAAATACAAAAGAATGTTTTGGATGAATTAAAAAATCAAAAATCTGATCTTTTAATTAATCTTGCTTCAAAAGAATATTTTACTGTTTTAGGTAAGGTGCCTGAGGACGTTAATGTTATTTCTCCAGCCTTTAAGGATTATAAAAATGGCAAGTATAAAATTATTAGTTTTTACGCAAAGAAAGCAAGAGGGCTTATGGCTAGATGGATTATTCAGAATAAAGTTACAGATTTTGAAAATCTAAAAGACTTTGATGTAGAGGGTTACAAGTATTCAAAGGTTGAGTCCACTTCTACAACACCTGTCTTTTTAAGAAAACAGTCTTAAGAATCTGATTCGTTAAATTTCTTTACGTCTACCATTTTATTGAATTCAGCTTCTCTTTTTTCCATATTTGCTGTCATGGCTTCAGTCATATCTTTTTGACTTAACATAGCTCCACTCCATAAGGCGTTATATTCTAAGCTATCTTTAACTGAATGGTCTCTGGAATAATTCATTACTGCCTTTAAACCATAAATTGCAACAGGTGATTTTGTAGCAATTTCTTTAGCAAGAGTATTTGCAGCCTCAAGCATTTTTGCTTGTGACTCATAAGTGTTACTTACCAATCCTGTATCTTTTGCTTCATCCGCATACATTCTTCTTCCGGTATAAGCCATTTCCCTCATTTTAGAATCAGGAATTATTTTAGGCAGTCTTTGCAGCGTTCCAACATCAGCAGCCATGCCAATATTAATCTCTTGAATACAAAAGAATGCATCGCTTGAGGCTAATCTAATATCACAAGCTGTTACAAGATCTACAGCTCCACCAATACAACCCCCATGAATAGCAGCAATTACTGGGACTCTAATCTTTTCAAGAGTAGAAATATAATCTTGAAGCTCTTTGGCCACTCTATAAACAGCCTCACCAACTCTGGCATGATCAGGTTTTTTATCTTCAGCAATATTATCTACGCCATTAGAAAAAGCATTAAGATCCATTCCAGCACAAAAATGCTTACCTGTAGATGACATAACAACTACTCTAATGTCTGAGTTTTTATTTATTTCTTCTAAAACATCTCCAAGTTCAACCCAGAAATCTCTAGACATAGTATTTAGCTCATCTGGTCTAGATAAAACAAGATTTGCTACGTGGTCTGCAACATCGACTTTAAAACATTTGTATTCGTTGGTTTTCATGATTTACTGACCTCTTCAATAGACTCATTCACGATTGCTCGCATTTTTTCTACATGCTCAAATGTTTTGCGATGAGATAAAACAATTTTTCTATCCTCACTTAAAAGCACTAACATCTTTTTGAGTTGCTCTAAATTTTCTAATACTTTATTTTCCATAAATATAATTTTGTAACTAAATTTTAATCAATAGGCATTATAATGCTCTTGCACTATGAAATCACTAGCACAAATTTTTTTTATTTTAGTTTTCACATTAACTAATAGCATTTGGAGCTCTGTGGATGATAAATCCTTCCAAGAGCAATCCATGCTTTCTGTTCTTTATGCACAAACCTCTGCAGAGTTTTCTGCTAACAATATTCAAACATACAACAATGCAAAATTAGCTCTTGATAGAGCATTGGCTGATAAATCATGGACTGCAGCGTTAGAACAATATGGTAATTATGAAGACAAAATGCCTGCAATTATCCTAGATGTCGATGAAACAGTGCTGGATAATTCAGCCTTTCAAGCAAGAACAATAATAGAAGGACTTTCTTATCCAAATGGATGGGTTGAATATGTAAATGAGGAAAACTCTAGTCTAGTCTCAGGAGTTAAAGACTTTTTACTATATGCCAAAGAGAAAGGAGTAAAAGTTTTTTATGTCACCAATAGAATTCATATATTAGAAAAGGCGACTAAAAATAATATCAAAGCATTAGGCTTGCCGTTTGATGATGACACTGATGTTTTGTTAATGCGTGATGAGAATGGATGGACAAGAGATAAAACCTCAAGAAGAACTCTTGTAGCAAAAGATCATAGAATTCTTCTTTTAATTGGAGATCAGCTTACAGACTTTATTAGTGCAGAAGAGTCTTATGTTTTTCATTCAGAAAGAAAGAAGATTGCTGATAAATACTCAAATATGTGGGGAACAAAATGGTTTGTAATAACTAATCCTATGTATGGTAGATGGGAATATTCAATTTATGATAATACAAGTCCTGAATCCGAAGAAGATGCGGAAGCCATAAGAATTAATTCACTTCGCCCATAAAAAGATGAAAAACATAGCTGCAATAATTTTTACTTTGCTTGCACTAATTGCTTGCAGCAAAGAAAAAACTGAAACAGTAAAGATGGGCAATAAAGACTCAAACTTACTAGAAATAAAAAACTTTTCGGAATCAAAAAAACCAAAAAATATAATCTTAGCAATCGCAGATGGAGCTGGATTAAATCATATTACTGTATCAAGACTAGCTATTGGGGGCCCAGATCACAAACTTTATATTGATCAACTTCCTGTTGCTGGTACTTCTTCAATACATGCATATGAAAACCTTATTACAGACTCAGCCGCAGCAGCTACTGCTTGGGCAACAGGTAATAAAACCAAAAATAGATATTTATCAGTTGATAAGGATAAAAAAGAACTTACAACTATTTTTGAGATGCTAGACGACAAAGGATATCTTAAGGGAATAGTTGCTACATCTTCTGTTACTCACGCTACACCAGCTGCATTCTATGCTCATATCGATTCAAGATATAAAGAAAAAGAAATAGCTGATCAATTGCTCAATTCTTCAGTTGATATAGCATTAGGCGGAGGGCAAGAATTCTTTAATTTAGAAGAGTTGGATAAAAATCATTATCTTATGACTGAGAAAGTATCTTTAGAAAATAATTATGATGGCTTAAAAAATATAATTGGCTTGTTTGATGAAGATGGGATGGAGAGAGGGCTTGATATGCCAACCCAAAGAGAAATGACAAACTATGCTTTAGATTACTTAGATGATAAGTGCAACGGATTTTTTTTAATGACTGAAGGTAGCCAGATAGACTGGGCAGGACACAGTAATGATGTCGAGTACATGATCAGAGAATTTAAAGATTTCGATTTAACAATTAAAGACTTAATAAATTTTGTATCAGCTAATAAGGATACACTTTTATTAATAACGGCTGATCATGAAACAGGTGGATTACAACTCATGAAGCAAAAAGACGATTCTTTTATTGTTCAATGGGGAACAGGTAGTCATACAGGTGTACCTGTTGGAGTCTATGCCTATGGACCAGGAAGTCAAAATTTTAGTGGTGTGATGGATAATACTGATATTTTCTATAAGATTTTAGAAGTCTTAGATTATCAAAATTTAACAACCTCAACGTGTGGTTTAAACGATGATTGATAAGACATTTATTGACTCTCATCTAGATGGTCTCAAAGAATGTGTTGTAGATGCATCAAAAGCAATATTAGATGTTTATGAGAGTAGTGATTTCGGCGAAATTAACAAAAAGGATGGATCTCCTTTAACAATTGCAGACAAGAATGCAAATGAAATTATTTTAAATAGATTAAACCAGTTAACTCCAGACATACCCATAATTTCTGAGGAGACCTTTGAATTATCTTCACTGAATAATTTAAATGAAACATATTGGCTTGTTGATCCTCTCGATGGCACCAAAGAATTTATAAATAAAACAGATGAATTTACAGTAAACATTGCTTTAATTAATGATAAAAGTTCTGTATTTGGCATTGTTGCTGCTCCAGTTACTGGAAAAATTTGGCACGGCTCAAAGTTTGATAGAGAAACCAAAAACGATGCAGGTTCAGATAATATTAGAATCGTCATGAGCAAAAGTCATAAAAATGAAAATGATGAAAAATTTTTAGAATTTTTAGATATGAATAAAGTATCTTATCAAATTGTTGAAAAGGGGAGCTCTCTTAAACTATGTAGCCTTGCTGACAATGAGGCTGATATTTATCCAAGGTTTGGACCAACTTCCGAATGGGATATAGCTGCAGCGCATGCTGTTCTAGCATCTTATGGAGGGTGCGTTGTAAAGGTAGAGGATAATGAAGAATTAAATTACGCAAAAGAGTCATCTATTCTTAATCCATACTTTATTGCATTTAGAAATAACGCATTAAAAAGTGAATTTTTGCCTGTTTTGAGAGATTTTTTTAAAAAGTTGGTATAATTTCCTATTAATCATAATTAATTAGTATAATTAATTATAATTTATATATATAACATGGGCACACAATTACAACCATCACAGCTTAATAGTCCAGGAAAGGATATCGAATCATATCTTTCTTCTGTGCATGCTATTCCAATTCTTACTAAAGAGCAGGAACAAGAGCTTGCATTAAAACTCTATGAAGAGGATGACTTAGATGCTGCTAGGCAACTAGTTATCCATCATTTACGATTTGTTGTTCATATTGCCAGATCATATCAAGGGTATGGATTACCCCTAGGAGATATCGTTCAAGAGGGTAATGTTGGCTTAATGAAAGCAGTTGATAAATACGACCCACATAGAGGTGTTAAATTGGTTTCTTTTGCAGTTCACTGGATAAAGGCAGAAATCCATGAATATATTCTAAGAAATTGGAGACAGGTAAAAATAGCAACTACAAAAGCTCAAAGAAAGCTCTTTTTTAATTTAAGAAGTAAAAAGAAATCCTTAGACTGGTTAACGAAAGAGGAAGCTGAAAAAATCGCCAAAGATTTAAATGTCGAGGTAAAAGATGTTTTACATATGGAAAACAGACTTTCCTCTAATGATTCCTCATTTGATGCTCCAGTTTCAACAAGTGACGATGAGCAAATGATGTCCCCGTCGCAATATTTAGAAGACAAAAGATATGATCCTGAAGTTATTGTTGCAAATGAACAGGCTGCTGATGTTAATAGTCAGGATTTAGCACATGCTTTAAAAGTTTTAGATGACAGAAGTAAAGATATCCTTCAAAGAAGATATCTGGCTGATAAAAAAGCAACCCTTCATGACCTTGCTGAAGAGTATGAGATTTCTGCAGAAAGAGTAAGACAGATTGAAAATACTGCCCTTAAGAAACTTAAGTCTGTAATGGTAGATTTCGCCTAGATTGAAAAACAATTAATGCGCCTTAAATTCTTGCCGTCTTTTGTAAAAAGAAGAGGGCGAATAACAAATAATCAAGAAGAAAATCTAAAATCGTTACCTGATTACTCTATAAGTACTTTTGATGATATCGATCCTGATCCATCTAAGTTTTCACATTGTTGTTTGGAGATTGGCTTTGGAAATGCTGAACATCTTTATTTTCAGGCAATAAATAATCCAGAAGTGCTTTTTATTGGCTCAGAAGTATATATGTCAGGAATTGGAACTCTCATAGGGAACATTCAAAAAGAAAAAATCATCAATATAAAAATTTTTCCAGATGATATTAGAATCTTGCTTGATGAAAACAAAGATAAACAAATCTTTGATGCTGTAAAGATTATATGTCCTGATCCTTGGCCAAAGGAAAGACATCATAAAAGAAGACTAATCAATGCTGATTTTCTCAAATTACTTCACAATTCAATAAAAGCTGAAGGAAATCTTTTTATTTCAACTGATTGGGCAGATTATGCAGAAGGCATAAAAGAAACTTTAGAAAAAAGCACTTATTTTGAACCATCAGATGATTTCTTCTTAAAAAAAGAGTCTCTAACAAAATTTGAACAAAGAGGAGTAGATGAAGGAAGAGAAATCTTTGAGTTTAATTTTCAGAAAAAAAACTAGAAGCTTTTTTTATACAAAGCCAATAACTCTTCCGAAGCAATAGCCCTATGGCTAATTTTATTTTTAATTGCACCTTCTATAGAGGCCATTGAGCAGTCATAATTTTTAGGATAAAAAATCTTATCATAGCCAAAACCACCTTCACCTGAACTATTAATAGATACCTTTCCATGAATTTCACCCTGAGCAATAATAGGCATAGGATCTTCATGATTTTTAATACCGACTAAAACACAAACATAATAAGCGTCTAGCTCTTCTAACTTAAGTTCATTCAACTTATCGATTATCTTATCTCTGTTATCTTTGTCACTTGCAGCATCTCCGGCATATCTTGCAGAGTAGATCCCAGGCTCAAAGTTTAATCCTGGAACAACAAGACCAGAATCATCTGCAATAGTATATTTTCCTGAATTAGCCGCCCCATGCTTGGCCTTAATCAAGGCATTTTCAAGAAATGAAGTACCATCTTCTATTGCATCTTCTATATTTAAATCTTTTAAACAAAATAACTGATGACCATCAAATAGCGTATTAAATTCTTTAACTTTACCGATATTAGATGTTGCTACTAAGATTTCCTTATTCTTTTTCAAGTAAATAAACTCCCTCAGTCGCAAGAAGGTTAGGGCTCATTGAAACAAGCGTACTTTGTTTTCCTCTAGAGTTTAAGAAGACCTTATCTTTAATTTTAATTCTTTCTTTTTTACAAAGACTTTCAAAGTCTTCAATTGTGCACAAGTGAATATTTTCAGTTTCATACCAACTAGAAGGCAGCTCTGGTGTGACCGGCATCTTGCCAGAAGCTAAATTTATTCTACATTTCCAATACCCAAGATTTGGAAGAGTTACGACACATCTTTTTGAAAGCTTAAGCATTCTATTTAAAGCAAGACTTGGATCTTTAAGACACTGAATAGATCTTGCCATTATTGAGACATCGAAATTTGATGATTCAAATTCATGCAAACCTTTGTCAATATCTTGTTTTATAACTGGAACACCTTTGGCTATGCATTCTTCAATCTTTTTATTATTTATTTCTACCCCATAACCCAAGATTTTTTTTGTTTTCATTAGCTCTTTCAACAACGAACCATCTCCACAACCAAAGTCTATAACTTTGCTATCTTTAGGTACCCAAGCGGTTATAATTTTTGTTAGTTTTTTTGCCATTATGATTGTATGAATTTACTTATGATTTGTGAGTACTGATCATTATGAAACAAGAAACTATCATGCCCATGCTCACCCTCTAAAACTACATAAGATGATTTAATATTATTATTCATTGCAGCAATTTGTATTTCTTTTCCTCTTTGAGGTGGATAAAGCCAGTCTGAATAAAAACCAATAATCAATAATTCTGCAGTAACTCCTTCTAAAGCATTCTCAAGACCATTCAATTTTCCGGCAGCGTCATATCCGTCCATAGCTTTTGTCATTAATATGTATGTATTTGCATCAAAAACTTCTGAAAATTTTTCACCCTTGTACTGCAAATAGTTTTCAACTTCAAAATCTACATCCTGATCAACTTTTGAATCATCGTCCTGAAACTTTCTTCCAAATCTTGAATCCATATGCTTTTCTGATAAATATGTAATATGGCCTAACATTCTTGCAGTTTTTATTCCATTTTTAGGAATGACCCCTTGTTCAATATAGTCACCTTCATGAAAATTTTGATCTTTTCTAATTGATTCACGAGCCACTTCATTCATAGCAATATTTTGAGTACTTGATTTTGCAGCAGCTGCAAAGATTCCTGCTTTCTTGATTTTATTAGGATATGCAATTGACCATTGAAGGGCCTGCATACCGCCTAAGCTTCCACCAAGAACCATTTCCCAAGAGGATATATTTAGTTTATCCATGAGCATTTTTTGTGAGTTGACCCAATCAGAAACACTTACTTGAGGGAAATTGCTTCCATATGCTTTACTTGTTTTGGAATCAATACTTTTTGGACCAGTAGAACCTGAACATCCACCTAGGTTATTACAACAAATAACATAAAATTTATTTGTATCAATTGCCTTATCAGGTCCAATCAATTGATCCCACCAACCTTTTTCGTTATCGTTATTTTTTCCTGCAGCAAAGTGATTGCCTGAAAAAGCATGACATACTAATACGGCATTAGTCTTTGATTCATTTAACTCTCCATAACTTTCAACCATTAATTCAAAAGTATCTAATCTGTCTCCAGACTCTAAATCTATTCCATCAGGAAAAGACATTAATTCAGTTCTTGTCTTCACACGATGGACCTTAAAATATCAGCCAAGAAGCTCTCGAGAAGATTTATTAGTATTAGAATAAATAATGGCGAGAAATCTAGACCTCCAGCAGAAGGAATATACTTTCTAACAGGAGAGAGTGTTTTGCGTGATATCTCTTCAATAAGCTCTATAAAAGGGTTTGATTTTTCTGGAGATACCCAGCTTAAAATAACACCCCCGATTACTCCAAAGAAAATTATCCTTAGCATTATCATAAGAGTTTGTATTATTGCTACACCAACCAAAGTTAAAGTTTCATACTGACTGCCAAAAGCAATAATTAAAGAAAGCAGTTTTAAAGCCACTGCAATAATAAAAATGTTTATCACTTGGCTAGGAAATATGCCAAGCACTTTAGAAATAGGTTTGTAGACTTTTACAAAAATAGCAACAATAGGATTGAAATAGTTTACCTTAAGAAGACTGAAAATTAATAAAAATACAAAAAGATAGTTTGTTATATTTAATAAAAGAGCAGCTATTTCAAGATTAGAATTCATTAGAAATTTCCTTTGATCTTTTAATTGCAGCACTAATTCCCTTCTCAAATATCTTATCTAATTTTTCAGATTTAAAAGACTTTAATCCAGCTTCAGTTGTACCTTTTTTGGATGCGACTGCATCGATCAGTTCATCAAGATTATCATTATTTTCAATGGAAAATCCAACGCCTTTAATAAGATTAACCATGGCAGCATTTACTTTTTTCTTGTCTTGATTACACAAACTCATTAGTTTCTTTTCATAGGATTTTAATAAATAAAAGAAGTATGCGGGCCCACTTCCAATCATGCCTGTGAATATATCAATTTTTGATTCATTATCAAGATTCATAACGATACCAATTTTTTTAAAAAGCTTAGATACCTTAGCAAGATTGTTCTTGCTAAAACTTGAATTATATATAGCTGTAATGCCTAAGTTAAATCTTGCAGATGTATTTGGCATTGCTCTGAGAAATTGTATATCTTGATTAAATTTCAAATATTTTTTTGATTTTATTCCTGCTACAAAACTAACAATTTTTGGATCTTCAAAATCATTTAGTATTTGTTTATAGGCATCAATTGCATCTTTTGGTTTTACAGCAAGAATAAACAAGTCGACTTTTGTTGAAGTGTATTTTGTGAGATTTTTAATTTTAAGTTTCTTGAGTGCCTTTTGATTTTTTAAATTTCTATCGATATAAAAAATATTACTAGCTTTAAAATTAGCATTAATAAGACCTTCTGCTACTGCTTGAGCAATGTTCCCGCCACCAAATAGAACTATATTTTTCATGCTCTTTTACCAAAAATAGACTCACCAACTCTAACCATTGTAGAGCCATTAATTATTGCATTTTCAAAATCTGATGTTGTTCCCAATGAAATAGATTTAGCCTCAGGAAAATAGCCCTGAAGATCAACACTACATTTTAATATTGAATCCATCATTTCTTTTTGCTCAATCTTGTTTTCAGTTAATTTTGGGAGAGCCATTATGCCCTTTAAATTTATATTTTTCATAGATTTCATCAATTTGGCAATGTCTATGAGCTCATCTGGGCTGCACCCACTTTTAGTGCTTTCAGATGATATATTTATTTGAATGCATGCATTAATTGTTTTTTGAATCTCTTCACATTCAGCATTCAGCTTTCTAATTATTTTTTCTCTGTAAAGCGTGTGAACCCAATTAGCACAATTTGCAATTATCTTTACTTTATTTGATTGGATTGGGCCTATAAAGTGCCAAATTACATCATTGAAGTTTATTTTTGAAACTTTATCCTGAAGCTCTTGGGCATAATTCTCACCAAAATTATATATCCCACTTTCTATAGCGCTTTCTATCATGGAATGATCTTTTTTCTTCGAAACTGCTATAAGAGTAATCTCATTAGGATTTTTACCAATAGCCTCACAAGCTGAATTAATTTTACTTTGAATATTTTTTATATTTTGATCTATATCTGTTTGCATACAGTTCTCATACGAGGGTCAAAACCTTTTCTAGTAATTTTTTCTTTTGCATTATTTGCTGCAGATCTATTTTCATAAGGCCCAGATATAACACTATTAAGTAACTTTCCTGGATTAAGAGAGCTATATACCTCATTAATAGAAATATTTTGAATTTCTATCTTTAGCATGTCTTTCGCTTCGATTGCATATTTTTTATTTCCATAAGCTCCAACTTGAACAAAATATTTACAAGATAAAGAATTTTGATCTTTTTCCTCTTCAATCAATATAGAGTCATTCATTAATGATGAGGGAAAATCAATGGTGACAGAGTTTCCAGCAGTTTCTGGCTTGATCGAAGAGATTTCAGTTCTAAAATAAAAGAATGATACAAAGGCAAGACAAAAGCTTATTAATATCAAATAAAAAATTGTACTATTTGAAATTACATTAGCATCAGGTCTTTTTGAGCTAAATGTTCGCCTAGATTTATTTTTTACTCTTTTAGGTGTTTTTCTATTTGCAAAATCCTTCATATCATTACATTTTTTGCATAGGCTTTATTCCAAGAAGGTCAAGACCATTTGCAATCGTCTGCCTCACAGCTGATAAACAATATACGATTGATTGCATATTATCCTTAGACTCAGAGAGAACATGATTGTCATTGTAGAAACTATGAAATAACTGTGACAAGTCTCTTAAATAAAAAATGATTAAATGAGGCTGAAGAGTTACAGCAGATTTATTAACCACATTAGGATATTTAGATATTTCATGAATCAAGTTATCACATTTTTTATATAGACCTTCCTCAATAGCCTCAACATTAATATCAAGATCTGGATTCATTTCTTTATATTTTTTCTCTAAAGAAAATATTCGAGCATGCGCATACTGAATGTAATAAAAAATATTTTCCTTACTATCTGATTTTGCTAAATCTAAATCAAAATCCAAATGCTGATCAGCTTGTTTTGACAAGTAATAAAATCTTGCAGCGTCAGCCCCAATTTCTTCAATTAAATCTTTTAAGGTAAAAAATTCTCCCGTTCTGGTCGACATCTTTACTTTTTTTCCTTTTTTAAATAAGTTTGCAAATTGAACAAGCTTTACAATTAATTTCTCTTTGTTGGAACCAAGGGCCTCTATAGATGCTTCAATTCTTTTGATGTAACCGTGATGATCTGCACCCCAAACATTTATTAAATCATCGTACCCTCTGTCAACTTTATTTTTGTGATAGGCAACATCAGATGCAAAATATGTTGCTCTTCCATCGTCTCTAACTAAAACTCTATGTTTATCATCACCACTACTATCTGTATTAAGCCATACGGCTCCATCTTTTTCGTAAGCCATCCCATCAATTTTTAATTTATTTATTGAATTAGAAATCTGAGAAGAGCTATCACTAAGTTCGCCAAGAGAAGACTCATTAAACCAACTATCAAAATCAACATTAAAGTCCTTCAAATCATTTTTTATTGACTTTATTATGCTTTCAAGAGAAAAGGATTTTACTAATTTCCATATTTTTTCATCCAATCTTTTTAGATCAACTATTATTTGATCAATCTCCTCTTCAGGATCTGAAGATAAATCTTTTAAAAATGAACCCACATCATCATATTTAACTATGTTATTTATAATAAATTCTTTGCCTATGGATTCGATATATTCACCCTTGTATGCATTTTGTGGGAAAAAGCCATTAAGTTCTTTCTGAATTATTTTTAAAATAACGCTTGCAGTAAGGATATCGATTTGTCTTCCCGCATCATTAATGTAATATTCTTTTTCTACAGATGATCCAGTAGCTTTTAATATTCTGCCAATGACATCCCCATAAACTGCGCCTCTGCCGTGACCGACGTGTAGAGGGCCAGTTGGATTTGCAGATACAAATTCGATTTGAATTTTTCTATTATTGCCAATATTTGATTTTCCAAATTTCTCTTTTGCCTCTATTATTCGGCACAAAACTGAAGAAAAGTCTTTTCTATGAAGAGTTATATTGATAAACCCTGGACCAGCCGCTTTAACTTCCTTATAAAGTTCTAGTTTATTGAGATTTATCTCAAGATTATCAGCAAGTTCTTTTGGATTAAGTTTTAGTGTACTTGCTGCAACCATGCAAACATTCGTTGTAAGATGGCCATTATCTAGATTCTCAGAAATAGAAGTTGAAGATTTATTTATAACAGCTTTAACCAAATCATTACTAACCCCATCAAGGGATGATATAAATATTTCTATGTTCTTATTAATGGTTTCTATCAAGACTTTGCTCTCCCAACATAAGTCATATCTCTTGTATCAACTTTTATAGTTTCATTTTCGTTAACAAACAAAGGGACTTGAATTTCAACATTAGTTTCAAGAGTTGCATTCTTTGTTGCTCCAGAGACAGTATCTCCTTTGACACCTGGCTCAGCATTGGTAATTTTTAATTCAACAATGGCTGGAGGGTTTACAGAAATGGGCTGCCCGTCCCATAGAATTATTTCACATACTTCTTGACCAACTAAAAATTTCTTTGCATCTCCCATTTGAGAAGAACTTATCTCAATTTGATCAAAAGTAATTGTGTTCATAAAATGCCATGAGTCATTATCATGATACAAAAATTCCATTTCTGCATGATTGATATCAGCAGCTTCAGCACTTTCTCCAGATTTGAATGTTTTATCGTTTGTGTTACCAGTTAAAAGATTTTTATATTTAACTCGCATAACTGCTTGTCCCTTGCCTGGTTTATGGAATTCATGCTCCACAATAGAACAGGGAGCATTATCAATTATGAGTTTAGTCCCATTTTTAAATTGGTTTGTTGAAATTTTCATAATAAATATATTTTTTATGTTATTTTAATAGTGAGGTATCCAAATGAGAAATTTTTTATATATAACTTTAATATCCATAATTGTAACTTCTTGTGTTCCAGGTAGCGAACAAACTACACAAACAAAAGATTTAGAAAATTTTCTAACGATGGTGGAGGAAGAAAATAAAAAGGATGGACCTGTTATATATTCAGCATCATGGATAAGCTCAAATTTTATTACATATGATTCTCAAAAAATTATTGCAGATTATGGAACCAGATATACTCTAAATTCTCTTGAGCGCTCTAGGCAAGCATCAGCCTTTAATGAACTAGCAACAACGCCTGAAAATAAAAGAATGTTAAATATTTTAAAGAGCTCTTTTGTTATGCCACCTCCTCTTGATGAGGCTCTAGCAAGCGAGTTATCCGAAATAACAACCAGTCTAGAGGCAATGTATGGGGCAGGAGAATATTGTTATGAAGATGGAAATTGTTTTGATTTAGAGGCATTTGAGAGGATTATTGATAAATCAAGAGATCCTAATAAATTATTAAGTGCTTGGAAGGGCTGGCATGAAATTGGAAAACCAATGAAACCTCTTTATTTAAGAATGGTAGATATTGGAAATCAAGGCTCAAAAGACCTTGGGTATGATGGTTTAAGTGACTTGTGGTTTAGTAAATATGATATGCCAGCAAATGATTTTTTAAATGAAACTGATCGAGTATGGGAGGAGGTTAAACCTTTATATGATGCACTTCATTGTCATGTTAGGGCTAAATTAAATGATCATTATGGTGATGAGGTTATTCCAGAATCAGGACCACTGCCTGTGCATATGCTTGGAAATATGTGGGGACAATCTTGGTCAAATATATATGATTTGGTCTATACAGAAGAACTAAATTCTAACTCTATTAATGTGACTAAAATAATTGAAGAAAAAGAAATTGATGAAATTGAAATGGTTGAATACGCAGAGGATTTCTTTTTATCTATTGGATTTGATTCTTTGCCTGAGACATTTTGGGAAAGATCTTTATTTGTTAAACCAAGAGATAGGTCAGTAGTATGTCATGCATCGGCATGGAATCTAGATCCTACAACCAATGATCTTAGAATAAAAATGTGTATTGAAAGAAATGAAGAAGACTTTATAACAATTCACCATGAATTAGGACATATATTTTATTATCAAGCATATAATCATCTTCCAACTCTATTTCAGGGAGGTGCTAATGATGGATTTCATGAAGCATTTGGGGATTTACTAACACTATCTATAACTCCAGATTATCTAAAAGAAATAAACTTTATTTCTGAAGAGGAAGCAAATCTTGCTAAAGAAGATCCGATTGGCCTATTAATGAAACAAGCTCTAGAGGGGGTTGTTGTGGTTCCATGGGCACTAATGTTGGATAAATGGAGATCAGGAGTATTTAATGGTGAAATAACAGAAGATCAATTAAATTCATCATGGTGGGAATTAAGAGAAGAATATCAAGGTATAAGCACAAACGAAGAAAGATCAGAAGAGTATTTTGATCCAGGAGCAAAATATCATATTCCTGGTAATACCCCTTATACAAGATATTATTTAGCTAGAATTATGCAATATCAATTCCACGAAGCCTTATGTAATGAAATAAATTTTGATGGATATCTTCATGAATGCTCAATTTATGGAAATAAAGAAGCTGGAGAAAAGATAATTTCTACTATGGCAATGGGTGAAAGCCTGCCATGGCAAGAGGCTTTTGAAAATCTTACAGGGTCTAGAGAGTTAAGTGGAAAATCAATATTAAATTATTATGCGCCTCTAAAAGAATGGCTAGATGAGCAAAATAAAAATAGAACATGTGGGTGGAACCAAATATGAAGATAATAACTAATTTATTAATATCACTACTAGCTTTTGTTATAGCAATTTCTATTGCTGTAGCAACTGGAATTGAGCTGGTATTTAACGCAGTTTTTTTAGCTTTTGCGATTCAATGGATTGCATTTATACCAGCATATATTTTCCAGACAGAAAAATTTTATGATCTTACGGGGAGCCTCACATATCTATCAGTAATTTGGTATTCACTTGCCCTTTCTTCAGATCAATTCACCAATATTAATGGTGCCAACATTGCAATTGTTTTATTAATCTCTTTATGGGCAATTAGACTGGGTAGTTTTTTGTTTATGAGAATTCATCATGATGGGGAAGATAAAAGATTTAGATCCATCAAGCCATCTGCTTCACAATTTTTTATGACATGGACTCTTCAAGGTTTATGGGTTTCACTTTGTTCTATGTGCGCACTCACTGCTATTTCATCGAATACTGGAGTAGTTACAAACATATTCTTCTATATTGGCCTGGCTTTATTCATAACCGGCTTCACTGTTGAGGTTGTAGCAGATATGCAGAAGTCTGCATTTAAAGCAATTCCAGCAAACAAGGATAAGTTCATAACTCTGGGATTATGGGCAAAATCAAGACATCCTAATTATTTAGGGGAAATTGTTTTATGGACTGGTATAGCAGTAATGTCATTTTCTTCATTGCAAGGACTTCAATATTTAACATTAATATCCCCAATTTTTACTTATCTACTCCTTGTATATGTTAGTGGTGTCAGAATGCTAGAGGCAAGGGGCGATTTAAAATGGGGAGACGATCCCGATTATCAAAATTATAAAAAAAGCACTCCTACATTATTTTTTAAATTTTTCTAATCAAATTTGCGATTAATTAAGAAATACATAGGTCAAGTAATGATTTATTAGTCATTTTCTCCTTATTATAATGATATAAAAAATATACAAAATTGTTTTATTTATTCAGCACAGGCTGTTAATATTAACGAACTTTAGGGAGTACATATAATGCTTAAATTAATTAAAGGCATATCTTTGCCTGCACTTTTTTGCTTTAGTACATTTGTTTTAGCAAATGAAATTGAAGTAAATATGGAAAATGTTTTAGAGGTTGGAAGAGAAAATCAAACTCTTTCCGCAACTTCTCAAAATAATATTGACCAAACAGAACGACAAACAGACAAAATTGTTAACGAATATAAAGTTGTCTCAAAACAAGTTGAAGGACTTAAACTTTACAACGAACAAAAAAGAATCCAAATTCAAGCACAGCTTGATTTAATGGATAAGCTTGATGAACAACTTGTTCAAGTTGTTGTAATGCAGAGACAAATACCACCTCTAGCTCAAAAAATGTTAGATACCTTAGAAACTTTAATAACACTGGATACTCCATTTAGACAAGAAGAAAGAAGAGGAAGAGTAGACTTAGTTAGATCCTCATTAGCAAAACCTAAAGTTACTGCATCAGAGCAGGTCAGACAAGTGTTAGAAGCGTATAACATTGAAGCAGAATATGGAAGAAAGATAGATACCTATGAAGATAAACTTGCTGATGGAACAGTAGTAAACATTCTAGTAATAGGAAGAATCGGAATGTTTTATCAAACAAAAGACGAAAGATCTAGCGGCAGATGGGATAACGAAACTGGAACTTGGGAAGAATTATCATCCAGTTATAGAAAGCCTATAAGAGATGGAATAAGAATGGCTAAGAAATTAATTCCAACTGATATGTTATTAATGCCCGTTGTTAAGGGAGAAGTATAATGAAAAATTATTTATCAATATTATTTGTACTATCTTTAACTTTTAATACTTTTATCTTTGCACAAGAATCAGAAGATGAGGCTGTTGAAGTATCAACAGTTGAAGCCTTGTTAATGCTTGTTAAAGAAGGCAAGACAGCTGAACAATCTGAAAACTCCAAAAGAGAAGCCAGATTTATGGCTAATAAAAATAAGCAAGCTGAAATACTTGCAGCTGAAAAAAGAGAGCTTGCAAGACAGGAAAGGATTGCTGACCAATTAGAAGCAGAGTACAAAAAGAACGAAGAAATTCTTAGAGTTAAAGAAGAGGCTTATCAGAAAGAGCTTGGTTCTTTAGTTGAGTTATTTGGACATCTACAAAGTTCTGCTGGTGAAGCAGCTGTTCAGTTTTCAGGTTCTTTAACTAGTGCACAATACGGTCTTGAAAGAGTAGGTTTTTTAAATGATCTGACTTCTAAGATGTCTGAAACAACCGAATTACCAACCATTAGAGAAATAGAAGGTCTTTGGTATGAACTTCAAAGAGAAATGGTAGCTAGTGGTCAAGTCGTTTCGTTTGAAACAACAGTTATTGACGTAGATGGAGAATCATCTATGTGTAATGTAACAAGAGTTGGCTTATTTAATGCTGTATGTGATGGTAAATATCTTGAATATGTATCAGCATCTGGCCAATATGCATTTTTACCAAGACAGCCTGCTGGCCGTTATACAAAAACTGCTAAAAAAGTAGGACAAGCTGAAGCTGGCGAAGAAGTGAAATTTGGTGTGGATCCTACTGGACCTACTGGTGGAAGCCTCTTAGCTAATTTAATACAAACTCCGTCATTGGCTGAAAGAGCAGCTCAAGGTAGAGAAGTGGGTTATGCAATTATATTTGTTGGTTTAATAGGTATTGGAATAGCTTTTTGGAAGCTCTGGAGCTTATATGTTCTAGGCAGAGCTGTTAAAGCTCAATCCGGTTCTAAAACTGTTGATGTAAGAAACCCTCTAGGTAGAGTGCTTAAAGTTGGTGAAGAAAACTTTAAGAAGGATATTGATACATTAGAGTTAAAGCTTGCTGAAGCAATTATGGCTGAAAGACCTGATATTGAAAGGGGCATAGGTGCTGTTAGAATTATTTCTGTAGTTGCACCTCTTGCAGGGTTACTCGGAACAGTTACAGGTATGATCGTAACATTCCAGATGATCACCTTGTACGGAACAGGAGATCCAAAATTAATGGCTGGCGGTATCTCACAAGCACTTGTGACCACTGTTCTAGGTTTATTAGTAGCAATTCCTACAACGTTATTGCACTCATTTACAGCTTCATCTGCGAAGGGAATAATCAGTGTTCTAGAGGAACAAAGTACTGGTATTCTTGCTGAGCGAGCAGAAGGCAATAATTAATAATTAATTATGCTATTTGCTATTTCTGAAGCATTCTCTTCCATAAGAGACTTTATGGAAGCTGGTGGTAGCGTGCTTTGGTTAATTGCTATACTAGTATTTTTTATGTGGGCAATGATATTCGAAAGAATATGGTATTTCTCTCATGGGCATGAATTCTATGTTCAAGATCTTGCTAGCAAATGGAATAACAGAACTGATAAAACTTCATGGCACGCACTTCAAATACGCGAAAAGATGGTCTCCCAGGCGAAGGTAGAAATTAATCGCAATCTTTCAATAATACAGACGTGTGTAGTTTTAGCGCCGTTATTTGGACTTTTGGGAACAGTGACAGGGATGATAGAAGTATTCCAAGTTATGGCTTTCAATGGAGGAGGCGATGCAAGAGCAATGGCAGGTGGGGTTTCTAAAGCAACATTGCCTACTATGGCAGGAATGGTTGTAGCACTTTCAGGAGTTTTTGCTAGTATATATTTAAGTAGCGCATCAGATAGACATACAAATGATTTAAGAGAATTAATTAAAAGAGAATTATAGGAGAGATTTAATGAGAAGAAATGCAATAAGTACAGCAGTAAAAGATGAAGAAAGTGAGATAAATTTAACTCCAATGCTTGATGTTGTTTTCATCATGCTTATATTCTTTATTGTTACAGCAAACTTTATAAAAGAACCTGGCCTTGAAATTAACAGACCTGATTCTGATACTGCTGAAACTCAAGAAAATGCAGCAATTCTAATTGCAGTTGGTGCAAATGATGAGGTATGGATGGATGGGAGAAGGATTGACGTGAGACAGGTAAAAGCTAATGTTGTAAAAATGCTAGCAGACAATCCAAAGGGATCTGTTGTTATTCAAGCTGATGAAAAAGCAGTTGCTGATACAATAATCAAGGTCATGGATGGAGCTAGAGAAGCTGGCGTTAACGCAATATCATTAGCATCAGAACCTAAATAATTTTATGGAACAGGTCTTTGCAGCTATAAATACTTTTACCAAACCGATTCATGCTGTTTATGTAAAAGCATTTAATGCTAATAGATACGCTGCAGGGATTGGTTTTTCTTCTTTAATTACATTAGCATTATTTTTCATAATGGTTATTTTGATTTCTCTTGGTGACAGTGGTTTAAAAGAAGACAAATCAGTTAAACTTGCTGATGTTGTAATGCCTGAAAGAGAAATTGATACTTTTATGACAGAAGTTGATAAGCCAGACAAACCTGATGAACAACCAGAAGATATTGCACAGCCTGAATTAGATCTAGCACCTTTAACTGGAATAGATGTTTCTATTGCTAAACCAAAAGCAAACTTTAATGCTGGAGGATCTTTCTTTAGAGATGGTGAATATATACCTCTATTTAAAGTAGTGCCAATATACCCAAGGAGAGCACAGGAGAGAGGCACAATGGGCTATGCTTTGGTAGAGTTTACGATTACTGACACAGGAAGTGTTGAAAATGCAGTAGCGCTTGAAGGATATTGTGCAAACAGTGATCCAAATGATCCAGCAACAGAATTTAGACCTTGTACAATGTTTAATAGCGCATCAGCAAGAGCAGCTTTAAAACTAAAATATAAACCTAAAATTGTAGATGGTAAGGCAGTACCAGTTGATGGTGTGTTGCACAGATTTACATATGTATTAGATGAAGGTTAAAAAAATTATGAATAGAAGAGCTTCAATATATTTATTTTCACTTTTAGCAATTTTTTTTGTAGCTACTCCTATTTCAATTGAAGCTCAATCTCAAACAGATAAAAAACCTATAAAGTATAAGAAAGCTAGAGCACTTCAAAGCTCTACAGCTAAGAAAATGGCAAAGGTTTATGAAGCCTTAGAGGTTGTAGATGAAAAGGGCGAGCCAGCACCAGATATGCAAATTGTAATGTCAATTCTTACAGAACTAAGAAATGATATGTCTAATTTAAAAAGTTATGATCGATCTGTGATGTGGAATGCTTGGGCATTTGTCTACTTTCAAGATGGAGACTATCCTCAGGCCATGGATGCTTATTCAAGACTAATAAATGAGCCAGAAGTAACCATTGGTTTAAGAGTTCAGGCACTACTTTCTCTTGCTCAGTTAAACCTACTTCAAGAAAATTATGCAAAAGGAATTGAATTAATTCTTCAGTGGATGAGTGAGGTAGAAAAAGTAACCGCTCAATCATATTCACTTCTTGGACAGGCGTATTATCAAACAGGTAATTTCAAAAAAGCTCTCTCATCAATGGAAACTGCTGTAACAATGGCAGAAGAGGAAGGCTACAAACCACGAGAAAATTGGTACGTAATTATGGCTGCTAGTATAGGAGAGATGAAAACAGAAATAGGAGAGAAAGAGTCCTTATTAAGACAGATAGATATTTATGAGATTCTCGTAAACTTATTTCCTAAGAAGCAATATTTCATTCAGCTTGGTGGAGGCTACGGTCAATTAGGTAGGGAAAGAGACTACATGATCACATTAAAAGCAGCATATCAGAAAGATTTTCTAAATAGAGAATCAGAATATCTAGCCCTAACCCAATTACTCCTATTAAATCAGAATCCTTATTGGGCAGCAGAAGTTTTTGAGAATGGCCAGAAAAAGATGATAACAATAACTGATGAAAAAACTGAAGAAGAAAAACTAGTTCCAGTAGTTAAAGATACTGAGAAAAATTTAAAACTTCTAGCTGATGCTTGGAGAATGGCTCAAGAAATTGATAAAGCAATACCAATTCTTGAGAAAGCTGCGAAGATGTCTAAAGATGGTGAGTCATATGTCTTGCTTGGAAACTTATATTTATCAGAAGATAAATTACAAGAAGCAGCTGGCGCAATTAATAAAGGATTAGAGAAAGGTAAAATTAAAAAATTATCTCCTGTTTATCTTACACTTGGCCAAGTATATTTTGAGTTGCAAGAATTCGATAATGCTAAGAAAAATTTCAGAATAGCTGCTAGAGATAAAGATAAAAAAATTAAACAACAAGCAAACAATTGGATTAAATATACAGAGAATGAGGAAATTAGGGTTAAAAATTTAGCCTTAAGAAGAGACTACATTCAAATGAACTCTACTTAACTCTTTCATAAGCTGACACAATAAAATCATAATCGTTATTTGAATCTTTTGTGTAGCCCTCAGAACTTAATTCTTTCCATTCACTAAAATCAATTTCAGGATAAAACACATCACCAGCAATGTCACAATCCACTCTAGTTAGAATTAATTTATTTGTTATGGACAAAGTATCTTTAAAAAGAAAACCACCTCCAATGATTACAATTTCGTTCTTATTTTCCTTATCACAATAATGCATTGCACTCTTAATCGCATCCTCTGTACTTTTAAAAACTAAAGCACCCTCAATTTCGCCAATAGTAGTTGATACCACATAATTAATTCTATTTGGTAACGGTTTACCAATAGACTCATATGTTTTTCTACCCATGATAATGATCTTATTTGTTGTATATTCTTTAAAGTGCAATAGGTCAGTTTTAAGGCTCCATGGAAGGTTATTATCAACACCAATAACATTATTATTTGACAGGGCAACTACGTGAGATATTATTTTCATTTACACAGCCATTTTTGCTTTAATTGGAGGATGAGGATCATATCCATCTAAGATAAAATCATCAATCACACATTGCTTTAAATCATCAAGAGAGTTGAGTTTAGGCATTATGAGTTTAGGTAATGATTTTGGAGTTCTTGAGACCTGTTCTATAACTTGATCCAAAGAATTTTTATAAATATGCGCATCACCGAATGAATGAATGAACCGCTTTGGTTTAAGATCTAAAATCTCAGCTATTATTGATAAAAGAAGGGAATAGCTTGCTATATTAAATGGAACTCCCAAAAACATATCAGCACTTCTTTGATACATATGACAACTAATAGAATCTTTATTTACATAAAATTGAGTCATTACATGACACGGGGGCAACGCCATTTTATTAATTTCACTAACATTCCATGCCGATAGGATATGTCTTCTGCTATCTGGATTATTCTTCAGTCCTTCTATTAATTCACTAATTTGATCTATCCCTTTCCAGTTTCTCCATTGCACGCCGTATACTGGACCAAGAATTTTTTTTAAATCATTATTTTCGTAACCTAGTTCTTTGCCTTGCTTGTCTGCATTATCAGT